>JACCDN010644299.1_pt1 | contig 12802 bp, 12 predicted proteins | sample 7441691 | NCBI WGS metagenome assembly JACCDN01 (sample SAMN15323439, study PRJNA562643) | freshwater metagenome | isolation source: river surface water | place: USA:Blue River Watershed | collected 2017-08-16 | reverse complement strand
GTGGGCTATAGTACAACCAGTTATCTTCGACAAACTCAGTAGAAACCACTGACCATTGATTGTTGGTTTGACAATCATAGCATTCAACCACCACTTTATAACGTACTATATCAGCCACGTTGCCCCAAGCAAAACGAACTCTGGCAGAATTCCCTTCCAAAGAGGCATTATTGTTTGGACTGATAATTGTTGGTTTACTTAAACGGTTGGTACCGCCTCTAACAGAAATATATTGTGTAGTAGAATAAATACTTGGTCTATTTTCTCCATCTCTATATGCAACAGCATAATAGCTTACTTTCCCATTGTAATGAGCAGAAAAAGGCCCACCGGTGTACGAACAATTTGAAGCCTCGTAACAAGTCTTTGAAAGAGCATTATTCACATAAATTTCTATTTTTGAAATATCCCCAAGTTGTGTAGCATTAGCAGTAATACGAACAGTTTCAGTCACAGAAATTTCTGATTTAGAAGCCGATACTTTTAATTCAGATTTAAATCCTGAAGTATTATATTTAAAATAATGATATCTTGACCACTCACCTACTTCTCCATTATCCAAGATAGCTCTGACACGAAAACGAAACTCATTGTCTCCTGCGAGAGGACTGGTGGTATAAGTGGTTTTGGTTGAATAATAGGTACTCGGACGAAGCCATTTTGTTTCACTACTGGTACAAACATCACAGGCAAGTTCAATTTCATATTTATCGGCATTACTCACACCAGTCCAAGAGAGTGTGGCTTTGCGTGGATAATTGGTGAGAACCTGTTCATCTCGTGGGAGTAAAAGAGTTGGAACACCCAGAGAATCTTCATTGTTAATAGATTCATTTTTTTCAAAAGAAAAATGTCGATACTGAGAAAAACTACTTCGTGTTCCATCAACGTAATTGGCACGGACACGAAAACGATACTTTCCTTCTTTGAGAGTTTTAGGTAAAGAAAATTCATTGTTCACCGCAGTAAACCTCCATCCATCTTGAATACGAGTTTTACGAACGCCAGGAGTAGATAAATCATAACCACATCCTGCACAACGCAGTTGTACTTCATAATTTCTTACTGGTCGATCGGTACTATCAAGAGAATACCATTTAAGCTGTGGAGGATTTTCAAGATTCACGGTGGCTCGATTTTGTGGTGTATAAATAGTCGGTGGCTGAGCAGGGCCAGATGCTGATGCACTTGAAGCAAAGAAAAATGCTCCAACGATTGCCAAAGAGGCAAGAAGAGATTTTTTATACGCCATATGGTATTTTTTGGCTAAATATAAATAAAAACTGATTTTATTATACCACATTTTTGATGTTTTGTCAATGTATATCAATACAGGTGACGTTTATTTTTTCATTTTTTCTTTGAAATTTAAAAGAGTACTGGCGGTCAGAGCAATCGCAAGAGCATCAGCTGCATCATCTTGCAATTTTTTTTCTTTGAGCTTGAGAAGCATAATAACCATTTTTTGAATCTGGCCTTTTTCTGCTCTGCCATAGCCAGTCAAAGACTGTTTCACTTCAAGCGGAGTAAATTCATCAACCGGAATACCCGCCTGCACCAGAGTGAGCAGGATTACCCCTCGTGCCTGTCCCACTTGAATCGCCGTAGTGACGTTTTTGTAAAAAAACAATTCTTCAAGAGCAGCATGGGTTGGTTGATACTCTTGAATTATTTTTTCAAGTGTTTGGTGAATTTCCAGAATTCTTTCGACAAATGTTTTCTTGGGTGAAGTTTCGATGAGTCCGTGAGCAACATGTACCCACTCGGTCCCCTGTTTTTCGACAATACCAAAACCAACTCGACCAAAACCAGGGTCAATTCCCAAAATACGTTCGATGGTTTTTGATGGCATAAAAATATTTAAGCCTGATTGGTATAGACAGCACGAACATCATCAAAATCTTCGAGAGCATCATAGAGCTGTTGCAGTTTTTCACTGTCTTCTTGATTCAGTTCCATATTTTCTTTGGCCACCCATTCAAGTCCTGCATCTTCGGTTTCAAGATGATATGATTTTATTTTTTCAAGTATATTTTGCAGTGCAGCGACTGATCCGCGAACTTCGACACCATAGGGACTTTCTACAATATCTTCGGCTCCGGCATCAATCAACGCTAAATCAAATTCATCGCGTGAAGAAATTTTTGCCATTTGTTCTTGTGAGATACGGATAACTGACTTGTGGGAAAACATCCATTGTACGCTTCCTGCACTTCCCATATTGCCACCATTTTTGGCAAAAATATTTTTAATTTCACTTGCAGCGCGATTTCGATTGTCAGTAAATGCTTCGACCAGCACGGCAGCTCCGCCTGGTCCAAATCCTTCGTAGACCAATTCTTCGAGCTGTGCACCTTCATTGAGTTCCCCTGTTCCACGTTTAATTGCTCTTTCAATATTATCTTTTGGCATGTTGACGGCCTTGGCTTTTTCAATTGCCAAACGAAGTCCAAAATTCATTGATGCATCTCCTCCACCCTGACGGGCTGCTACCGTAATAAAACGACTGATCTTGGTAAATTCACCACTTCTGGCTTTGTCTGCTTTGCCTTTTCTGCCTTGAATATTGTGCCACTTAGAATGACCGGACATAAAATACAATTTCAAAAATAAAAAACCTACACAGTAACTTTATTGTATGCCGGCGGAGGCCATTTTTGGGGAGTAAACATAGTGAAGATGATCGTAGAGATATTTTAGTAGATAAAAAAAGAAAAAGCAATTTCCTCTACTTATCCACACACAGTACCTTGCAATGCACACTAGCAAGTGCTATTTTATATTTATATGGAAATAAAAAACATTGAAAATACAAAAGCTCAGATGAGAAAAGGGACCCTGGAATTTGCCATCCTGCTCATTATTGCTCGGGGCAATGTGTATGCGGGAGAAATACTCAGCGAACTGCACCATGCAGATCTCATCGTAGTAGAAGGCACTCTCTATCCCCTCCTCAACCGCCTCAAACGTGAAGAACTGCTCGAATACACCTGGCAAGAATCGCAATTTGGGCCACCACGAAAGTACTATTCCCTGACGCCTATAGGCAAAGACATGATCGCTTCCCTCACCACAACTTGGAAATCTCTCTCTACATCTATTCAATCTCTTATTACGCACTATGAAAAAGACTCTCACTATTAACCTCTCAGGCCTCGTCTTCAATATTGATGAAGATGCCTACCAGGTACTCAAACAATACCTCGATAGCATTGCCAAACATTTTGAAAATGAAATGGGCAAAGAAGAAATTATTTCTGATATTGAAAATCGATTTGCCGAAGAATTTAGTCAAAAAAGAACTGGATCCAAAGAAGCCATGACTCTTGAAGACGTTCATTCTGTCATGAGTACACTTGGGTCGACCGAAGATTTTACTTCAGAAAAAACAGAGAACACTTCTTCGCATTCGCAGTCTGAATCTACTCAAGAAAAAACTACCTCATCTCGTAGGCTGTACCGAGATACTGATAATGCGATGCTGGGTGGTGTCGCGAGTGGTATTGCCACTTATTTTGGCACTGATACGGTTTGGATCCGAATCCTCTTTGTGGTCTTTACCTTTGCTTGGGGATTTGCCATACCGCTCTATATTTTACTTTGGATTATTACTCCCAAAGCTGAGACTGCTGCGCAGCGAGCTCAGATGAAGGGAGAGCCACTGACAATCAAAGCCATTGAGGAACATGTAAAAAGTATGGTGTCCGAAGGAAAAGAGAAACTCAATTCTCTTGAAAAAAAAAATGGGGCGCAAAGATTAAGCGGTTTTTTTCGTGAAGTATTTACGAGTATAAAAAATCTGATCAAAAAATTCTTCTCGCTGTTTGGTTCAATCATTGGCTTTTTTCTTTGCGTTGGAGCTTTTATTGCTATTGTCTCACTCGCTATTGGCTCAGGCATTGCCCTGGTTCACCGCCATTCTCCAAAACTTGGGATAAATATCGACAATTTTATCAGTCAAAGTGAATTTTTTCTCTCGGTTCTGTTTCTTGCTGGAGTGTTTTTCTTTCCCCTCTTTGCTATATTCATGCTGGGAATACGTCTGCTGAAAAAGCGTCCAACCTTCAATGGTTATTTGGTTTCAACTCTGGTTGTTCTCTTTGCCGTAAGTTTGTCTGGAGCAGGGATACTGGGAAGTAAAATTATTCCACAGATTGAATCAATGCAAGCAGAAGCGCAAAAAAATCATCAAGGGGAGATGCAAATTCTGAATCCAGAAATATCTGAATTTACTCAGCTTACGATCGCTGGTTCATATACTGTAGAAATAAAAAATGATGAAACATTTTCTCTTGAAGTGAGTGGATATGAAAGAGATCTGGAAAGAGTCCATGTAGAAAATATGGGAAATATCCTTACTATTTCCGAGCAAGATGAGTCTGAGTTCTGTTTGTTTTGTGAAAAGGGATCTTTGAAAATGATTCTTACAGCGCCAACCTCAAGCTATACTTCACTTGAACTTCAGGGATCAAATACTGTTCTCGTCGACAAAATTCAAGCCGACAAATTTACCCTGTTTGCTCGTGGCGTCAATCGACTTGAAGGAAATATGACGGTTGAAGAACTTCGACTTGAACAAGCTGGAGCCAGCAAACTCAAACTTTTTGGTGATGTAAACTCTGGTTATTTTGTTTTGGATGGTGCGTCGCGACTTGAAGCGTCTGAGCTTACTATCCAAGCACTCCATCTTGAAATGGATGGAGCTACCAAGGCAACCATCAATGTTGAAAATTCAGTGGAAGGAACTATTGATGGAGTGGCAAAGCTTGAATACCGAGGCAATCCTCGAACCACTCTATTCATAGACGGTGCTGCAAAAGCAGAAAATATAACTCCTACGCTCATCTCTGAAATACAAGAGAATGAATAAATATACAAAAAATAAACCTCGGCACGAGCCGAGGTTTATTGTACTACCTGACATTTATTTTCAATACAATCCATACCTTTTATTTCAATACAACTATACTCACAGCGACTATTATAACCTTTAAGGAGCTGTTGTATTTCATCGACTCTGCTTTGATTGACCAGAATATAGCAACCAAACGGACAAGAACTGACCGAAGCCAAGGCACAATCATTTTTTGTTTCACAATAATTTGCAACTTGAATTTTGTGGGCAATCCGTCTTTCTTTTACGTAGCGTTGTCCGCCAAAAAAGTATAAACCAACTGTCAAAAAGAGCGAGATAAATAAAAGTGGAAAAAAAATATGCTTTTTCATAATTTAAAATTTTTTTCTGATAACAAAAATTGTACTACTCAGTAAGCCACCTGTAAGCCCCAAAAACATATCAAACATCGTATCATCAAGCCCTGCCTGCATAAAAGTCTGCAAATAATGATCTGCCATCCACTCTGCAAACTCCCAGAGTGTTGCCATAAGAGCCACAAAACACACAGAAAGCAGAAGAGAAACTATTTTAGAATTTTGCTTGAGCCAAACTTGTCTCTCTGCAAGATTCAACAAATTTACTCCTGTCATACCAATAGCAAATCCGCCAGCAAAGTGCATAATGATATCAAAATCGGGCCATACACTATAAAAATTTAGCCCTAAAATCATAAGGACATGAAATAAAAATACGATCCCTGGCGGAATAAAAGCTTTGATAATCTGGATCAATGTTTTTTGCATATTATGATTTCATTTTTTCTAAAATATTTTTCCAATCTTTGACAGACAATTCTTCAGCTCGAATTTTTTCGTTTCCTACGGTTTTTAACAGTATGTCTTTGAAGTCAAAATTAGGGTATTGTCCAGTCAAATTACTCCAAAGCTGTTTACGGGGATGAGAGAACCCAGCCCGAACCAGATCAAAAAATTCTTGATCAGAAAAATTATGTTTCGGCTCTTTGTAGGGTTTGATACAAAGAACAGCTGAATCGACTTTTGGACTTGGCCAGAAACTCCCTTTTGAAACTTTGGTAATAATTTTTGGCTCACCATAGTATTGAACCGATACGGCCAGCATACTCATATCCCCTGGCTTTGCAGTGATCCGCTCAGCTACTTCTTTTTGAATCATCAAAATAATTCGCTCTGGTTTATTTTTTACTTCTTCGAGAAGAAGTCGCAAGATTTTTGACGTAATCTGATAGGGAATATTGGCCAGTACTTTATAACTTTTAAGGCGATCAAAAATTTCTGTTTCATACTCAGGGACTTGATTCAAAACATTTCCCCAGACAAGTTCAATATTGGAAAATTTTTTCTGCTCCCTCGTCCAATAATCTTCGAGTGTTCGCTCAATTTCAAAAGCAAATATTTTTTTTACGAGTGGGGCAAGGGCCAAAGTAAGGACACCAAATCCCGGACCAATCTCAACAATGATATCATCCTTTTCAACCTCTCCTGCTTCAATCATGGCTCGAATGGGACGATCCGAAACCAAATAATTTTGACCGTATTTTTTACTTGGGGAGAGACCATATCGTTCACACAGTTCTCGCAGGTAGGGTGGAGAAAAAAGATTCTGCATACATTTACTTTTTTAATTTTATCAATAAACTGCCTTGTCAAGAAAAAATCATCGCTTTAAACTTCTGACCAAAAGAAAGACGCTTGTAACAATTTTTATATGTTTGCTTCACAAGATCCGAGTATTTGGAATTGCGATTTGTTAACTTACCCTTGTTGAAAATATAAAGAGAAGAGAAATTGAAAGGATTTCTTTCAGACAAAGCAAGATAAAGTTTTTCACTCAAAGTTATTCCGAGTAGAGATTGACTATACGAAAGAATGAATTTTTTTAAGACTGGTTCACTTGAAGAACAGAGTAAGGAAACAAGAAATTCAATATCATAAAAAGGATACTTACCAAGTGATACTATTTTTTCTAAAATGCGTATAGCAATATCAGATTCAATCGTATATCCACGCAACGCCACAAAATAACTTTCTGTGAAGATTTGAGCGAAACGAAAGTCTACTTTTTCGATCATTTTTATCATAACATATTCTAGATCCTCGATTCCTCTTCTATTTACCAATTCATGAACAAGCGCCGAATAAAATGATGTGTCAAGTGAATTAAAATTTTCATTTTCTACCACTTTTACAAAAAAATTTTTTGTTTGCACGATATCAACTTGAGAGATTGCATCACATATCCCCCGGGAATAATAGACAATATTTCTATACAAGGTAGGATTTGTAGCAACTGTAAATATATAATCATGAGTAAGATGTGGGTTTACAAAAATGTTTACCAGAATTTGTTGTGGCCAATATCTCCGCTCTATCGAAAGAAGATTTTCTAAAAACAAAGGAAATTCTTTTTGCTGTATTGTTTTTGCCAAGAGTTCGAGCGTTTGGTTATAAAAGGAAAGAGGGTTATTACTTTCTTTCAAGAACCGTGAAACTGCGACCAAACGATTATCAGGAAATGCAACCAAGAGGTAACTCATGATACGTTCGCTATATCGACTGATTCGACCTACGAGCTCGAGTTTTTCAAACAGAACATCCAGATGAAGCTTGTTTTCAACCAGATATTTAATAAGAGAAGTGAGATCAAGAGAAGTATAAACATTTTTCAACATGTCGAGAATTTGCCCAATAAAACTTGGAGAATTTACACACAAAAAAAATAAAAGATCGTTCACTTGATCATCGCTTATTGATGGAGAATTAATTGCCTGCTCAACAATCTTTTCATAAAAGCCTATATCTTCTTGTGTAAAAATAGCAACTTTTTTAAGAATGGGTTTGTGAGAAAGAAGTGGTAAATACCACGAAAGTAATATGCGAGCGACATGTATATTCGTTGCATTTTCTAAAAGAGCATCAGCAAGAATGGTACTATCGTAGAGATAAGAAGGGCTGACCCTCAAGAGGTGAAGATTTTGAAGCACCGTATCTGCTCCGAGAGGATTCGCTTTTATGATTTTAAATAATATTTTTTGAAGCTCAGAATCAAGCCCAATTTCTCCTTGAAAAAATATTTTCTCTAAAATCAAAGAGACAGGAAGTGGATTCGAGGATAAGAGATCTTGGATTTCTCTCATTTGGTCAGGCAGAAGAAACCGAGCAGACGAAACTATATTCATACATCATAAAAAAATAAGTTACAGCTATTATAACGACTCTACCCCAAAAAGTCTATAAAGAAGAAAATTGGTCAAAAAAAATATATATGCTATAGTCAATATTATAATTTATTTCATACATACTATGCTGCCCCACGAAATCGTTTCAAGAATAATGCAAGATCAAATAGACACTCATTGGATTATTTTTCACTATAACAAAAAACGCTCAGTTTTCATGCTCCTCTATAAACTCTTTTTTACAGCCTTTGTTGGTGGTATGGGAGTAAGCCTTTTGGCTCTTTCACAAAGTCCTTTTAATGATGAAACCAAATACACTGCCTATCCGCTCATAGCGGTCGGAGCTATTGGTATGCTTGTCCTTCTCCATCATATCTACACGATGTTTTTCCTCAAAAGTAACATGATCGTTTTAACAGAAAATGGAGTTGTAAAATCTGTTCGAGGGAAAACATTTTTCTGGGAATATAAAAATATGACTGATGTAAAACAAGTTGTCAGTCATATGAAAAATAGCATGCCGGTATATTCAATAGAATTTCGTGAAGCAAATGGAAACGGAAGAATTTTTGAACTTGCTCGTGGACGGGAGTTTGGTCCAAGTCAAAATATTTATGAAGTACTCAAGACAAAGGTATAAAAATGGAGAAATCAATTTACAATGAATGATGGTGACGAATGGAAAAAAGCGTTACCACATGGTAGAGGCTCACGAGAAACCCAAGACCAAATACCGCCCACAGAGGGATATAGGCAGACAGAGCCCAAAGAGTAATTGCCCCATAAAATAGAGTTGTGAGAATCACCAGAAGCGAACGAAAAATGCTTGGGCGAGCAACTTCTGGTAAACCAAAATTAATTTTGAGTAAGAGTGGTGGGTAAATCCACATGGTAAACGCAGAAAGACTCGCTGAAGTCACGAGCAAGAAGAATGGCTGCTTGAATGAAGGAATCAAAAGAGAAAGAAGCAGAATAAGTACACCAACATAAATACTATATTCACTTATACGATTGGCTTTGAGGGAATTCATAAATCCAACAAAGCCTGTTTTTTTGTTATCATTTCGAAATGGAGTAATCAGGCGATACACGAGGCGTCCAATGGCATCGAGAATCGTAATATTGGCCATGATAAAAATAATAGTGCCAGAAAGTGCAAATAGGAGCCCAAGGTATGGAAAGGAACTATTGAGCACATCAATTTCTGCTGTCAGCACCTGAAATCCCTGCGCACTCCCAAGCGGAAGAAGCAGTCGTCCCAAATAGGCTAAGAGAAAAATAGAAAAGAAATTCGCCAGAACATAAATAAAAAAATGTTCTTTGTTAATCATTGAAAACCATTTTTTGTAATTTTTCTTTGATTCGACTGAATCGAGCTCAACATTTTTCTTTTCTGCTTCCGACAAACTATTTACACCATAGCCCTTATCTTTAATCCATTCACTTTGTACCAAATTAAGCACACCACTCACTCCCCCGTACGCAAGAGCTGCCACAAAATCAAAACGTGAAATGCTCGAAGGAATATATCCAAAATGAAAAAATCCTTTTAGTCCTTCTACAAAAAGTCCCAAATCAAATTTTATTCCAACAATAAAAATAATAATAAGCAAGGTAATACACAGACTCACGCGAGCCATCTTTTCCAAGATTTTGTATGTCTCCGGTCGACGAAAAATAATGACCGTGGCAAAAAGGAGCGCAATCGACAGTACAAGGCCAGTATTTCGTAGGGTGTCTCCAGTTAAATTGAAGATATAAGCAAGAAGATTGCCTGATGTTGTAATCCAAGCAGGCCAAACAAGAGCAATAAGTACAGTCAGAGCAAAAATAACCGCTAGCCACTTGGTCCTTCCGACCAGACTCTCCTCCACACTCTTGCCCGTCACGAGGGTGTATCGTTCGATTTCAATGTTTACAAAAAACTGCAAGAGCAAAATAATTGGTATTGGCCACAAAATATTCAGACCAAAGTTGGCTGACAAATTTGGCCACAGAAGCATTTCCCCGCCACTGAGTGACAATGCGACCAAGATAATACTTGGCCCGAGCATTTGCCAGAGTGTTTTTTTGAGTGCTGGGAAAACCATTCTCATAACCAATTTTAAAAATAAAAAACGAGAGAGGAAGCTAGTTTTTTTCTTCAAAATAAATTTTATTTGCTAAATCAAAGTAGACATGATTTCTTTCTTTGGCAGTAAAAAGTTTGTTAATCACATCTTTATATGCTTGGACTTGTGACAAACGTGTATCTTCTCCACAATAGTCTGTACCAAACATCACCTTTTGTTTGACTTTTGGATACCACGTAAAAACACGACTCAAGTCAAGTATATATTGACTTACCATTGATTTAAGGTGCTTGTTCGATGTCATTGAATCATCGATTTCAATTGAGCCAGAGATATCAGAAAAGACGTTTTTATTCTTCATGAGAAGATTAGCAGTTTCAATCAAATATGGAAAACCAAAATGCGAAATAACGATCTTTACCTCAGGATAATCATTGGCCAAATCATCGACATAAATGGGATGTGAGTACTTCAAATGAGCTTTTCCCTCGACATCATAGACATCTCCGCAATGAAAAACCAGAGGTTTATTGTACTTTTGACAGAGTGCGGCAACAGGAAGAACCTCTTTATCTGAAGCATAAAAATGTTGGTAGCCAGGATAAAGTTTGATACCAAAAATTCTTTTTTCCTGAAGAAGTTTTTCATGATAAGCAAGCTGTTTTTTGATATTCCCTTCCATATCAATACTACCGAGTGGGAAGAGTTGTTCATGTTTATCTGTAAATTTAAGCAGATCCTCTGTATCCGGTTCATCCGGAATATTTTTGTTATACCACGGAATAACAATCACCTTAGTGATTTTATTCTTTCCAGCCCTCCTTTGATATGATGCCCACATTTGTTCGTTATAAATATGGGTATGCATGTCAATGATCATAAGCTACCTCAAAAATAAACGGAATAATAAAAAAATTATACTCCCTTTTTTTTTAAAATTCAAGAAAACGGCTCGCTAGAAAAAAAATATCCTCTGTGATAGAGTACTCTTTATATGACTATTGGAATTATTTTCTTTTCTCTTTTCTTTCTCTTTCAGACCTCTCAAAAATTTGAGCGAGGAATTTTTCTTCTTTTTCTTCTTTTGCCCACATATTTGATTCGTTTTCAGGTTGGTCCTCTCCCTTCTACCCTCCTTGAAATCATGATCCTCCTTTTGGCGGCAGTATGGCTTTTGAAAGGGAAAAATTATAAAACGATTCCTGGAGAGCTTTTATCTTTGTGGCGAGAGCATAAACTCCTCGTGATAGGAACACTTCTTTTTGTAATAGGTGCCACCGTTTCTATTTTTACTTCAGTAGATATCAAAAAAGCCCTCGGAGAATGGAGAGCTTTTTATATTGAACCTCTGATTTTATTTTTTGTACTCAAACAGTACCTTCAAAAATTATCACCTGAAAAAAAATATTCAGTTTTACATAATTTTATCTTTTTTCCACTTATTCTCTGCGGACTTATCACCAGTCTGCTCGCTATCTATCAACACTTCACAGGCTGGATGGTACCTCATGCTTTCTGGGCCAATCGAGATACCTACCGTGTAACTGCCTGGTATGGATTCCCCAATGCGGTTGGACTTTTTTTGGCACCCATCTTTCCTCTGGCTCTTTATTTGATAAAAGAAACTTGGCAACGAACAAAAAAAGTACTCCATCCTATTATTGCTCTAAGTAGCCTCTTCCTCCCAACCAGTATTCTTGCCATACTCTTTGCCAAAGGTTCTGGACCTCTTCTCGGTGTTGGTGCAGGCATAGGAGTATTGCTTCTTATTTACAAAAAGACACGAATTATAACAATCCTCCTTGGTGTTCTCGGTATCGTTGGGCTTTTTCTTCTGCCAAATGATCATGCAATCAAGCAAGAGCTGTTAGCAAAAAATTTCTCTGGGCAGCTTCGACGAGATATGTGGCAGGAAACAGTTGAGCTGTTAAAGGATCGTCCGATTCAAGGAGCAGGAATTGCTTCATATGAAGAACGCATTGCTCCTTATAGACAAAATAAAAAGATTGAAATTTTCCATCATCCACACAATATTTTCCTCACCACCTATGTGAATACTGGACTCCTGGGACTCCTTGGATTTATCATTACTCTTATCTGGTGCGTGAAGACAGGGCTACAAAATTTGAAACTTGGCACACAGTTTATTCTCTCGTCTCTTGCAGTGATACTCCTTATGGGTCTGGTTGATTCACCATATATCAAAAATGATTTGGCACTGCTCTTTTGGCTTTTGCCCACTCTTCTTCTCAGTCTGCTTCCTCCAAAAACAGAAAACTCCGCCAGATGACGGAGTTCTTTTTTACTACTTGAGCAGGTGTGAAAATTTACTTCGCAATTTTGCTATTTTGGGATCAATCATAATCTGACAATAGGGCTGATCCTGATTATTGTCATAATAATTTTTGTGATAGGATTCTGCTTCATAAAAAGTATCGAGCTGCTTTATTTCTGTCACAATTTTATTTGCAAAAGTTTTTTCTTCTTCAAGCTTTTGGATAAATTTTTTTGCTTCTTGTTTTTGATTTTCGGTTGTATAAAAAATAGCTGAGCGATACTGCGTTCCCATATCATTGCCCTGTCTATTCAAAGTAGTCGGATCATGAAACGCAAAAAACACAGAGAGAAGTACTTCAAAAGAAACAACTTGTGGATCATACACGACTTGAATCACTT
>JACCDN011039226.1_pt1 | contig 12806 bp, 10 predicted proteins | sample 7441691 | NCBI WGS metagenome assembly JACCDN01 (sample SAMN15323439, study PRJNA562643) | freshwater metagenome | isolation source: river surface water | place: USA:Blue River Watershed | collected 2017-08-16 | reverse complement strand
TGCACTGCTTGCCTGCACACCGCGGCGAAGAAGTCAGTGCCGAAGTCATCGACGGCCCGCAATCGGTCGTGTGGGACGAAGCCGAAAACCGCATGCATGTGCAAAAAGCGCTCATGGAGTTTTTGCTCTTGGGACGTGTGAGCGCCTAACCTCACCACACCCTCTGAGCCAATCGCCCCCATGAGCTCGTGCACCACCTGCGGCGCTTGCTGCGTGAGTTTTCGGGTGGATTTTTCGGTCTTCGAATACGAAGAAGGCGGTGGCGATGTGCCGGCCGGTTTGGCCTCCCCCATCACCGACCACACCTGCCGCATGCGCGGCACCGACCACAGCCCGCCGCGTTGCGCTGCGCTCTATGGCAAAACAGGCGAAAAAGCCATTTGCGGCATCTACGAATGGCGTCCCTCGCCCTGCCGTGAATTTGAAGAAGGCAGCCCCGCCTGCGAACAAGCCCGTCGCCGCCACGGCCTGCCTGCACTGAACGCCTGAAGTCTTTTTGATGGATGTTGGAAATAACCGACACCACGGTTTTTTGTGGGGTGCTAACTTCACACACCATGAAAAAACTTTGGGACATTTCACCGCCTATTGACGCGCACAGCCCGGTCTTTCCCGGCGACACGCCTTACACCCAGCAATGGGCGGCCACTTTGTCGGACAGCTGTCCGGTCAATGTGAGCGCCATCACTTTATCGCCCCATGTGGGCGCACATGCCGATGCTCCGCTGCATTACGACCCGCATGGCGCGGCTGTGGGCGCACTCGACTTGGCTCCGTTTTTGGGTCGCTGCCGCGTTATCCATGCACTGGACGCCAGTCCGCTGATCACCGTGGCGCACGTGCAGCACGCCCTGACCGAATTGCCCCCACGGGTGCTGGTGCGCACTTACCGCCAGATGCCCACTGCGCAGTTCGACGCGAAATTGACTGGTTTTGACCCTGACTGCGTGCAGCTTCTGGCCGATCTCGGCGTACAGCTGATTGGCACCGACAGCGCCAGCATCGACCCGGCTGACAGCAAGTCACTGCCCAGCCACCAAGTGATTCGCCAGCGCGGCTTGCGCGTGCTGGAAAACTTGTTGCTCGACGATGTACCCGAAGGCGATTACGAGCTGATCGCCCTGCCCCTGAAATTCATGACCGCGGATGCGAGTCCTGTGCGTGCGGTTTTGCGCGAACTCTGAAGTCTCACTGAAAGAATCACCATGATGAACTTGGCCCCTTCGCTGCACGATTGCGAACTGCTGGATTTGCAAGACCCTTTACGCAGTCTGCGTGACCAATTTGAATTGCCGCCAGGCTTGGTCTATCTGGACGGCAATTCTTTGGGCGTACTGCCCAAGAACACCGCGGCGCGTGTGGCCCATGCCCTCACCCACGAATGGGGGCAAGACCTGATCCAAAGCTGGAACAGCGCCGGCTGGTTCACCCTGCCCCAGCGTGTGGGCGACAAAATCGCCCGCGTCATTGGGGCAGAGCCTGGCGAAGTGGTGGCCGCAGACAGCACCTCGATCAACCTGTTCAAAGTACTGGCCGCGGCAATGCACATCGCTGACGCAGATCACCCGCACAAAAACAAAATCATCAGCGAGCGCAGCAATTTCCCGACGGACCTCTACATCGCCGAGGCTTTGTGCAAAGAGCGCGGCTTCACATTGCAGTTGGTCGAAACCGAGGATATCGAAGCCGCCCTCGAAGCCGATGCGGCCGTGCTGATGCTCACGCATGTGAACTACCGAACGGGGGCCATGCACGACATGCCATCGGTCACCGCCAAGGCCCATGCACAGGGCGTTCTGACCGTTTGGGACTTGGCACACAGTGCGGGAGCTGTTCCGGTTGATTTACATGCATCGGAGGCCGATTTTGCGGTCGGTTGCGGCTACAAATACCTGAACGGTGGTCCTGGTGCACCCGCCTTTGTGTGGGTGCACCCACAACACACCGATCGTTTCTGGCAACCGCTGGCCGGCTGGTGGGGCCACGCGGCCCCGTTTGCCTTCACGCCCGACTACCAACCTGCCAAAGGCATCACCCGCTTCCAATGCGGCACGCAGCCCATCCTGAGTCTCACCGCGCTCGACTCCGGCATGGACGCCTTTTTGAGTGTCGAAGCGCTGGGTGGAATGGCGGCGCTGCGCCAAAAGTCATTGGCGCTCACGGGTCTGTTTATGCAGTTGGTGCGCACACGCTTACACGGCCATGGCTTTGGCATAGCCACGCCTACTGAGGAAGCCCTGCGCGGCTCACAAGTGAGCCTGACCCGCGATGACGGAGCCTACGCCATCGTGCAAGCGCTGATCGCGCGCGGCGTGATTGGTGATTTCAGGGCGGGCGATGGCGGTCAGCACCCCGACATCCTGCGCTTTGGTTTCACACCGCTGTACATCGGATATGCCGATGTTTGGCACGCCGCTGATCAACTGCTGCAAGTCATGCAAACTGGTGAGTGGCAAGAAGCCCGCTTTTCGCAAAAGCAAGCGGTGACGTGAGAAGCCTGCCATGACCACCTGCCCTTTCAATAATGCCTCATCAGCCGCAACGTCTGCGGCATCGGAAATGGGTGCGCGCTCTGCAAATAACACCGCGTTGGGTGAGCGCATCGTGCATGAAGAAAAAGCCCAACTCGATTTTGATGGTCGCATGAGCTATGGCGACTACCTGCAACTCGATGCCATCCTGAATGCCCAACAACCGCTCTCGCCTGACCACAACGAAATGCTGTTCATCGTGCAGCACCAAACCAGCGAGTTGTGGATGAAGCTGATGCGCCATGAGTTGACCTCGGCCATGGCTAATATTGCCGCCGACCAGTTGCCCGATGCCTTCAAAAAACTGGCGCGTGTCAGCCGCATCATGGAGCAGCTGGTGCACGCATGGGATGTTTTGGCCACCATGACACCACCGGAGTACAGTGCCATTCGTCCGTATTTGGCGCAATCGAGTGGGTTTCAAAGCTGGCAGTACCGCTGCATCGAATTTTTGATGGGCAACAAAAATGCCGCCATGCTGCAGCCGCATGTGCACCGCCCCGATTTGTTGGCCGTCGTGCAAGCAGCTTATGAGGCGCCCTCGCTGTACGACGAGTGCTTGCGCCTTTTAAAGAGGCGTGGCCTGAACGTGCCCGACAGCCACACCCAACGCGACTGGAAACAGCCCTACCCCGCGAGCGATGCGGTTGAAAGCGCCTGGCTTGAGGTCTACCGCACCCCCAATCACCATTGGGATCTTTACCAACTCGGCGAAGAGTTGACCGACCTGGAAGACGCTTTTCGTTTGTGGCGATTCCGGCACGTCACCACGGTGGAGCGGGTCATCGGCTTCAAGCGCGGCACCGGCGGCACCGGCGGGGTCAGTTACCTGAGAAAAATGCTGGATGTGGTGCTTTTCCCTGAAATCTGGACATTGCGTACGCAGCTGTGAAGGGAGCACGCCTGTCACATTCAACAGACCACAAACCTGAATTGGCATTTGCACTAATATGCTCATTTCCATTCTGGGAGAGTCCTTGTGCAATTGAACATCAACGGTGAAAACCGCACCTCGAACGCCGATCCCGCCATGCCCCTGCTGTGGGTCTTGCGCGACGAGCTGAACCTGACGGGCACCAAATTCGGCTGCGGCATTGCGGCCTGCGGCGCCTGCACGGTGCATGTCGATGGCCAGGCCGTGCGTTCGTGTGTGATGCCCGCATCGGCGGTGGCCCAGCAAAAAATCCGCACCATCGAGTCCTTGGGAACACCCGAACACCCCCACCCTCTACAAGCAGCTTGGATCGCCGAACAAGTGCCCCAATGTGGTTATTGCCAAAGCGGCATGTTGATGGCTGCTGCTGCTTTATTGGCACACAACCCGCGCCCCAGCGATGCCGACATCGACGCCGCGATGACCAACCTGTGCCGCTGTGGCACCTACCAGCGGGTGCGCGCCGCGATTCACCGTGCCGCCAAAAGCATGGCATCGGGAACCTCTTCAGCCTCCCCCTCAAACACCCCACAAAAAGGCGGTGCCGCATGAAACGCAGAACTTGGATTTTGAGCGCCTTAGGCGCCACGGGAGCCTTGGTCGTGGGCTGGGGCGCTTTGCCTGCACGCTCCAGATTGGGATCGCCGCAATCGATGCTGAAGACCGAGGGCGAAGTGGCCCTGAATGGCTGGATCAAGATCGCTGCAGATGGCAGCGTGGTGTTGGCCATGCCGCGCAGCGAAATGGGCCAAGGTGTGCACACGGCGCTGGCCATGCTGGCTGCTGAAGAGCTGGATATCCCTCTGAGCCGGGTGCGTCTTGAGCCCGCTGGCGCAGACAGCATTTATGGCAACGTGGCCATGTTGGTGGCCAGCTTGCCCTTTCACCCACTCGACAGCGAAGGTGAGCACAAACCCGTCAAAATCAAAATGGGTGAATGGCTGGTGGGCAAAGTCGCCCGCGAATTGGGCATCAACGCCACCGGCGGCTCGTCCAGTATTTCTGACCTGTGGGACCCCATGCGCATGGCCGCTGCCACGGCCCGCGCCAGCTTGCTGCAAGCGGCTGCCCAAACTTGGAAGGTGCCGGTGCAAGACATCACCGTCGCCGAGGGCGTCATGCGGCATGCTTCTGGCGCATCAGCCCATTACGGACAAATGGCCACGGCAGCTGCAGGCAGCACGCCGGGTCAGGTGACGGTCAAAACGCGCCAAGACTGGAAACTAATTGGACAGTCCGCTCAGCGCACCGATATCCCAGCCAAAGTCACTGGACAAGCCCAGTTTGGGGCTGATATTCGACTGCCTGGCTTGCTGTTCGCCGCCGTGCGCATGTGCCCCATGCTGGGTGGCAGTGTGGCTTCTCTCGAGAGCAAAGCAGCGTTGTCGCTGCCGGGGGTCAGCCAAGTGGTGGCTCTCAATGCATGGGGAGGCGGCACCGCGGGTTTGGCGGTGGTGGGCCAAAGCACTTGGCATGCCCAACAAGGCGCCAAAGCGGTCGACGTTCAGTGGCAAGCCCCGGCAGATGGCACGGCAGACACCCAACGCATTCAGGCGGCTTTGCTGAATGCGCTGAACACCGAAAGCGGATTTACTTTCCACGAACAAGGTGTTCCCACTCAGGCAGAAAAGGCCGCGGCCACCCGCATCGATGCGCTCTACCAAGCGCCTTATTTGGCCCACGCCACGATGGAGACCATGAATTGCACGGCTCAAGTCAAAGACGGAAAAGTTGAAATCTGGGTGCCCACGCAAGTGCCACAAATGGCCAGAGCCATGGCGGCCAAAGTGGCTGGTGTCGCTGAAGACCAAGTCACCGTGCATGTGACGCTGCTGGGGGGAGGCTTTGGACGCCGCCTGGACGTGGACTTTGTGGGACAAGCGGTGCAAGTCGCCATGGCCTGCAAGGGTGCACCAGTGCAGTTGATTTGGTCGCGCGAAGAAGACATGGGCCATGACTTTTATCGCCCTATGCACTTGGCCAAGTTTCAGGCATCGTTGGATGAAAAAGGTGTGGTCACCAGTTTGCGCATCAAGTCGGCAGGCGATGCCATCACACCTCGCTGGATGGCCCGTGCCGCGCCCCATTTGTCGGGCCCTGTTGATATGCCTGACAAAACCACCGCAGAAGGTTTGTTTGACTTGCCCTACGGATTTGCCAGCCAGCACATGAGCCATGTGGCAACAAAGTCAGGGGTTCCCGTGGGTTTCTGGCGCTCGGTTGGCCACTCGCACAATGCGTTTTTCTCTGAAAGCTTCATCGACGAATTGGCGGTTGCGACCCGACAAGACCCTCTGGCCTTCCGTCTGCAGTGGCTCAAGGACGCCCCACGTTATGCCGCCGTGCTGAAGTTGGCCGCTGACAAAGCGGGCTGGGGCCAAGCTTTGCCCAAAGGCCGCGCCCTTGGTTTGGCTTTGCACGAATCGTTTGGCTCGATCACGGCACAAGTGGCTGAAGTGTCACTGGAGCCAGGTGAAATTAGGGTGCACCGGGTGGTCTGTGCGATTGACTGCGGCACCGTGGTGAACCCCGGCACCGTGGCACAACAGATGGAAAGCAGTGTGCTGTACGGCCTGAGCGCGGCCTTGTTTGGCAAGATCGACATCGTCGCGGGCGTGGTGCAACAAAGCAACTTCCCCAACTACCCGATGCTGTCATTGAAGCAATCGCCTGTTGTAGAAACCCACATCGTGCCCAGTACCCGACATCCCGCAGGTGTGGGCGAGCCGGCCGTGCCGCCCATTGCACCTGCAGTGGCCAATGCGTTGTTTGTCCTCACCGGCAAACGGCAACGGGCCTTGCCGTTGGTAGCCTGAAGGCAGTGGGCCTGGCCTTTGGTGGTTGGATGCGGCTCTAGGGTTGTGGCCCTTGACCGTACAACCAAGGCACATCCATCAAGCGCTCAGACATGAGACGCATCGACAGATTGCGCCCCGTGGCCACCCACCCTTGCGCATGAAAAATGCGGCCATTGCGAATGGCCCGGGTTTGCACCTGAGCGTTGCGTGACCAGCGGCGTTCCGCATAGGTTTTTAAGCGCTCACTCACAACGCACTGACCTTGCGCCAGGCACTGCGAAAGCACCAGTGCGTCTTCAATGGCCATGCCCGCACCTTGCGCCAAATAAGGCCGCATGGGGTGCGCGGCATCCCCCAACAAGGCTACCCGGTCTTCTGCCATTTCAAAGGGTGAACTCATGGGGGCACGATCATGCAGTGCCCACTGCCGCCAGCCTGAAACAGCTTCGATGCGGGCCATCAAGTCTTTGCCCACTGCACCGGACCTGGCCCCCATGGCCTGTAGCAAGGCTTGGGCGTGGCCAGCCCCATCCCATTCTTGGCTGTGCGTGGGGCGCTCTGCTTGCACAATGGCCACCAGATTCAGAGCTTCTCCGCCGCGCACAGGGTAATGCACCACATGCAGACGCGGCCCCATCCACACAGTGACCTCTTGCGATCGCAAATGCAAGGGCAAATCGGCCTGTGGCAACAATGCCCGGTAAGCCACATGCCCCGTGAACTGGGCGGGACCATCGCTGCGCCACTGTTGACGCACCGCACTCCAAACACCATCGGCCCCAATCAGCGCATCGGCCTTTGTGCTGTCACCCGCGACAGAACCCACCTCAAGACCGTCAGCCAACGCCTGCCAGCTTTGCAAGGTTTGGCCGAGCCTAATGTCAACACCATGCGCTTGAGCGCTTTCGTGCAAAAGACCTTGCAAGTCCGCGCGGTGCAGAGTGACATAAGGCGCCCCATAGCGATTTTTTGCCCTCGCGCCCAGACGCAAAACACCCAACACCTCGCCGGTCCGAGCGTCCCGCGCTTGCAAGCGTTCAGGAAAAGCCGCCACTTGGTTCAGCGCATCGGACAGCCCCCACGCCTGCAAAATCCGCGTCACATTGGGCCCCAACTGGATACCGGCCCCAACCTCGCTCAACTGCGCGGCACGTTCCCACAACTGAGTCGGCAAGCCTTGGCGCGCGCAGGCCAAAGCAGCAGCGAGGCCGCCGATGCCCCCGCCTGCAATCAACACCTTTTTGAGCCTATGCTTCGTCATACATCCATTGTGCCCCGAGCCGACAGGGCTTTAATTCTTGGGCGCACAGCCAAAGAAAAGCCCCGCTCAGTGTGTACTGGCGGGGCTTTTTGGCTCTTGACTCAAACAGTTTGAGTCCGAGATCAGGCGATCAGGACCTTAGGCCGTGACACCCTTCGCGTTCTCCACGTACTCGTCAATCTGGTTGAAGTTCATGTATTTGTAAATCGCAGCGCCGTCCTTGTTCACGATGCCCATGGCTTCGTGGTACTCGGCCACCGTGGGAATGTGGCCCAGCTTGGAGGCAATCGCTGCCAACTCGGCACTGGCCAAAAACACGTTGGTGTTCTTGCCCAAGCGGTTGGGGAAGTTGCGGGTGGAGGTAGACACCACGGTCGCGCCTTCGCGCACTTGCGCCTGGTTACCCATGCACAGCGAGCAGCCAGGCATCTCGGTGCGGGCACCGGCTGCGCCGAAGTTGGCGTAATGGCCTTCCTTGATCAGCTCGCTCTCGTCCATTTTGGTCGGTGGCGCAACCCACAGCTTGACTGGGATGTCGCGGCTGCCGCCGAGCAGCTTGGCTGCAGCGCGGAAGTGGCCGATGTTGGTCATGCACGAACCGATGAAGGCTTCGTCGATCTTGGTGCCGGCCACTTCAGACAAGAACTTGGCATCGTCCGGGTCGTTGGGGCAGCACAGGATCGGCTCTTTGATCTCGTTCATGTCGATTTCAATAACGTGTGCGTACTCGGCGTCTTTGTCGGCTTCGAGCAACTCGGGCTTGGCCAACCAGGCTTCGACTTTTTCGATGCGGCGCGCCAAGGTGCGGGCGTCGGCGTAACCATCGGCAATCATGTTCTTCATGAGCACCACGTTGGACTTCAGGTATTCCTCGACCGGCTCTTTGTTCAATTTGATCGTGCAGCCGGCGGCCGAACGCTCGGCGGACGCATCGGACAATTCAAACGCTTGTTCCACTTTGAGATTGGGCAAACCTTCGATTTCCAAGATGCGGCCAGAGAATTCATTGATCTTGCCGGCCTTGGCCACAGTCAACAAACCTTGTTTGATGGCGTACAAAGGAATCGCGTGCACCAAGTCGCGCAATGTCACGCCGGGCTGCATCTCGCCCTTGAAGCGCACCAGCACGGACTCGGGCATGTCCAAAGGCATCACGCCCGTGGCCGCGCCAAACGCCACCAAACCGGAGCCTGCTGGGAAAGAAATGCCGATGGGGAAGCGGGTGTGCGAGTCGCCACCGGTGCCGACGGTGTCGGGCAACAACAAACGGTTGAGCCAACTGTGGATCACGCCATCGCCTGGGCGCAGAGACACGCCACCACGGTTGCTGATGAAGGCAGGCAGTTCGCGGTGGGTCTTGACATCCACCGACTTGGGATAAGCCGCGGTGTGGCAGAACGATTGCATGACCATGTCGGCCGAGAAGCCCAAGCAAGCCAAGTCTTTCAACTCGTCGCGGGTCATGGGGCCGGTGGTGTCTTGAGAACCCACGGTGGTCATTTTGGGTTCGCAGTAAGTACCGGGGCGAACGCCTTGGCCTTCTGGCAAACCGACCGCGCGTCCGACCATTTTTTGGGCCAGCGTGAAACCGGCCTTGGTGGCCACAGGCGTTGAGGGCAAACGGAACACAGTGGAGGCAGGCAGCCCCAAGAACTCACGGGCCTTGGCTGTCAAGCTGCGGCCAATGATCAGGTTGATACGGCCACCGGCACGGACTTCGTCAAACAACACTTCGCTCTTGAGCTGGAAGGTGGTCACGGTTTCGCCATTGCGCACGATTTTGCCGTCGTAGGGCAGGATGTCAATCACGTCGCCCATGTTCAGGGCTGTCACGTCCACTTCAATCGGCAGAGCGCCAGAATCTTCTTGGGTGTTGAAGAAAATGGGGGCAATCTTGCCACCCAAAGTCACGCCACCAAAACGCTTGTTGGGCACAAACGGAATGTCTTGGCCGGTGGCCCAGATCACACTGTTGGTGGCCGACTTGCGGCTCGAGCCCGTGCCCACCACATCGCCAACGTAGGCGACCAAGTTGCCTTTTTTCTTCAGGTCTTCGATGAACTGCATCGGGCCGCGTTTGCCGTCTGCTTCGGGTTTGAATGCAGCACCTTCGCGGGTGTTTTTCAACATGGCCAGGTAGTGCAACGGAATGTCAGGACGGCTCCAAGCATCTGGCGCGGGCGACAAGTCGTCGGTGTTGGTTTCGCCGGGCACCTTGAACACGGTGACGGTGATTTTCTTTTCCACTTCAGGACGGGTGGTGAACCATTCGGCATCGGCCCAGCTTTGCATGACTTCTTTGGCCTTGGCGTTGCCGGCCTTGGCCTTTTCGGCGACATCGTTGAAGAAGTCGAACATCAACAGTGTTTTCTTCAACGCTTCAGCAGCCACGGCTGCCACTTCGGCGGCGTCCAACAACTCGATCAGCGGGTGCACGTTGTAACCGCCCACCATGGTGCCCAGCAACTCGGTGGCTTTGGACTTGGAGATCAAGCCCACCTTGAGGTCGCCGTGCGCCACAGCGGCCAAGAAAGAGGCTTTGACTTTGGCCGCATCGTCCACACCCGGAGGCACGCGGTGGGTCAGCAAGTCCATCAAGAATGCGTCTTCACCTGCGGGCGGCGCTTTGAGCAACTCGATCAGTTCAGCGGTTTGCTTGGCGTCGAGAGGCAGCGGCGGGATGCCAAGGGCTGCGCGTTCGGCGGCGTGTTCACGGTAGGCTTTCAACATGGTTTTTTCTCCGGTCAGTCAAAGTCAATAATTGGAAATGCGCCAGCTGTTCAATCTAACAGGCTGGGCAACGGGTTGGTTTTCATCTTTTCGCTAAAGGCCAGTTGGTCAGGGTGTGCGCATTCGTCGGCCACACGGCGTCCCTTTTTTTCGTCCATCAGCATGGATTTGTTGGCCAACTGCAGCCAAACAGCCCCTGCTTTTTTGTCCTCTAGGCGCAAGGCTCCGGTGTTGGTGCGCACCGGGAACATGCGGTAACGGAACCCCTTGCCCTGCACATGAAAGTAGCCGGGCTGCGCCGCATCGGCTTCAACGCGAATGCTGGTGCCCATTTCGCAGGGCAACAGGCCTTGGTGAATTTGCTGCGCAATGGCCAAATCGTCGGCTGAAGCCTCGGGGCTCACAGGCGCCACGACTGCAGGGCTGGGATTGTTGAGGCCGCGAGCGGCCGTCGCGTCTGCCTTCGCGTCTGGTTTGATGACGGCGCTGGCGCTGGCACTTGCTTTGGCTTGCGCATTGGCCTGCGAATTCCCTTGTGCTTTAGCTTGTGACTGAGCTTGGGCCTTCGCTTCTGCATTGGCCCGGGCTTGCAATGCAGCTGCGGCACTCGGCGGCGCAACTTTTTTGGCGGGAGCGGCAGGTCCGTTTTGGGCCGAAACCGGCCACGGCATCAACACGCCCATCACCACCGCCAGGACCATCGCCATCTTTGCCGCCAGCAATGGCGCGAAACTGTGGGCCCAAGTCTGAGGTTTTGAGCGCATCGACATCATGACAACCCCACAGCCGAGGTGACGCCCATGGGGGCGAAAAACGGCTGCACTTCAGCAGGCAAACTGCGACCGGTCTGGTGCGCTCGCTCAATCAACTGCCAAAAAAAGCGGTAACTCGCGCGGTCATGCAATTGGCCTGCATGGCTGATGGGGGCCCATTGCGCTTGATGGGCGGCCAAGATGATCTCGCTGGCTTGGTCCACTTGCGCTTCGCTGGGGGCCATGGCCTCCAAGATCGGGCGAATTTGATCGGGGTGGATGCTCCACATGCGGTTGTAACCCAGCTCGCGTGAAGCTTTTTGTGCAGCCAAGCGAATGGCTTCAGTGCTTTTGAACTCGGTGACCACACAGTGCGAAGGCACTTTGCCGTGGGCGTGACAAGCACTGGCGATTTCAAGCTTGGCGCGTACCACCAATGGGTGGGTAAATTGGCCTTGCACCCCCATGCCATCGGCAGGAATGGCACCGGCATGGGCTGAGACAAAGTCCATCAAACCAAAACTGATGGATTGCACACGAGGGTGGGCGGCAATTTCAAATGCACGGTGCACAGCCGCCGGCGATTCAATCAGCACATGCAATGGCACATCGGCTGCATGCGATTGGGCCAATGCGGCCTGAGCGCGATCCACATCGGCGACGGTCTCGACCTTGGGCACCATGATGTGGGACAAGACCCGACCGGCCGAGCCGGCAATTTGAGCCATGTCGGCTTCAAAACAAGGGTGGTCCACCGGGTGCACACGAACGGCAATGCGGGCACGGGGCGATTTGTCTTTCGCTGCGAGGGCCATTTCAGTGACCATCACGGCATGATCGGCTTCGCCACCGACAGGGGCGCCGTCTTCACAGTCCAGGGTGACATCAAAAACGCAAGTGCCAAACTCTTGCGTCATGTCGGCTTGCAGCTGCAAGCTTTTGAGCATCCTCGCGTGAACGCCGCTGTAGTGGTCACACACCGGAAGCTGAACGCTTGCGGCTTGTGCACCTAACAGGACGTCGCGAGGATGGCTCACTGAAGGTCTCTAAACAACCATCAGATCAAGTGGGCCACGCCCGCTTGCTCGTCGGTCAATTCTTTCAGCGTCTTGTCGATGCAGCCTTGGCTGAAGGCGTCAATTTCCAGACCTTCAACAACTTTGTATTGGCCGTTTTCGCAGGTCACTGGGAAACCAAACATGACGTCTTTCGGAATGCCGTACCAGCCTTGCGATGGAATGCCCATGGTGACCCACTTGCCATTGGTGCCCAAGGCCCAGTCGCGCATGTGGTCGATGGCTGCGTTGGCAGCAGAAGCGGCTGAAGACAAGCCACGCGCTTCGATGATGGCCGCGCCGCGCTTGCCCACGGTGGGCAAGAACACGTTGGCGTTCCATTCTTGGTCGTTGATCATGGCCTTGACCGACTCGCCTTTGATGGTGGCAAAGCGGTAGTCGGCGTACATGGTGGGCGAGTGGTTACCCCACACGCACAACTTCTCGATGTCAGCCACGGCTTTGCCTGTTTTGGCCGCGATTTGCGACAAGGCACGGTTGTGGTCCAAGCGCAGCATGGCGGTGAAGTTGCCGGGCTTGAGGTCGGGCGCGGCCTTCATGGCGATGTAGGCGTTGGTGTTGGCGGGGTTGCCGACGACGAGAACTTTAACGTCGCGCGAAGCCACAGCGTTCAGAGCCTTGCCTTGGGCGGTGAAGATGGCGCCGTTGATGGCCAGCAGCTCCGAGCGCTCCATGCCGGGACCGCGGGGGCGGGAGCCCACCAGCAAGGCGTAGTCGGTGTCCT
>JACCDN011038586.1_pt1 | contig 12807 bp, 14 predicted proteins | sample 7441691 | NCBI WGS metagenome assembly JACCDN01 (sample SAMN15323439, study PRJNA562643) | freshwater metagenome | isolation source: river surface water | place: USA:Blue River Watershed | collected 2017-08-16 | reverse complement strand
CGATGAAGGGCATTACGCTACTTCGCGAAGTGATTGAACAAGAGCCCACGTTTGTGCCAGCGCTGTTTAATTTAGGGATATTATCGATTAAATCGAATCAGTTTGGCAAAGGCCAAGAACGATTCACACAGATATTGAAGCTGGAGCCGAATAACCACAAAGCCGCGTTAAATCTCGGTTTTTGTTTAGCCCAGTTAGATAAAAAAGAAGAGGCTCAGAAAGTCTTGAAGCGTGTTTTAGAGCAATCTAAGGACCTACAAGAGCAGAAAGCCGCGAAAGAGTTGCTTGCAGAAATGCAGGATCATTGAGGTTGAAAGTCAATCTCGTATAGTATTTACACATTAATTCTTAACATTATGCCTTGCGGTAAAAAAAGAAAACGTCACAAGATCTCTACTCACAAAAGAAAGAAGCGTCTTCGCAAGAATCGTCACAAGAAGAAATAGTCTTCGTAAATCCATCTTCCATTTTGGGATTTGTATTTAGGTAACGCAGAAACAGGCATTTTACGAAATGGCCTGTTTTTGGTGTTTAATTTCCTGTATATTTAGACTATATAGGCCTTTAGGCCTTGTACCATTCTTCTCGACATAAATTGTGAGCAATGAATTAATCATTAATTCGACTCCCAAGGGGGATCGGATCGCCCTTTTGCATGACAAAAGGATTGTAGAGTACCATATTGAACAGTCGGAACCTCAGTTCTCTGTAGGGGATATTTACCTCGGGACAGTTAAAAAATTGGTTTCTGGACTGAACGCCGCTTTTATTGACATCGGTTATGAGAAAGATGCATTCTTGCATTACCATGACCTAGGACCTAATTTGCCTACCCTGCAGAAGTTTACGCGGGAGGTGATGACGAAGAAAAATAAAGTCATTCGTTTAGAGAACTTCAAGCTTGAGCCCGAAATTGACAAATTAGGGAAGATTGAGAAAGCAGTTCAAAAAGGACATTTGGCCTTAGTTCAAGTCGTTAAGGAGCCTATTTCAACAAAAGGCCCTCGTTTATCTTGCGATATTTCTATCGCAGGTCGTTTCCTTGTTTTGGTTCCCTTTGCAAACGGTGTGAACATCTCGAAAAAGATCACATCAAAAGCAGAACGCAATCGCCTTCAAAAGCTGATGACGTCGATTAAGCCGAAAAATTACGGTGTAATCGTTCGTACCGTGGCGGAAGGTAAAGCGGTGGAAGAAATGGAGCGTGACCTAAAAGATTCCATTGCAAAATGGGAAGAGGGTTTAGTGAAATTAGTTGAAGCGAAAGCTGGAGACCGAATTATTGGCGAAATGAGTCGTGCAACTTCGATGTTACGCGACCTGTTGAACAATGATTTTGATAATGTCATCGTTGATACACCAGAATTGTACAATGAGGCAAAAGGCTATGTACACAATGTCGCTCCTGAAAAGGAGAAGATTGTTAAGTTACACCAAAGCAAAACCAAGTTATTCGAACAATTAGGCATTGAGAAGCAATTGAAAATGCTTTTTGGCCGTTCGGTTTCCTTGCCAGGTGGAGGTTATTTAATCGTGGAACACACGGAAGCATTGCACGTGATCGACGTGAATTCGGGAAATAAATCGAATTCAGAGGATGATCAAGAGGCGACGGCTTTAAGTGTGAACCGGGAAGCTGCGAAAGAAGTAGCTCGTCAATTGCGTTTACGCGATATGGGCGGAATTATCGTGATCGACTTCATTGATATGAAGAAAGCAGATAACCGTAAGTTAATTCAGGATATCATGCGCGATGAAATGCGCGGGGATCGTTCGAAATACACCATTTTGCCGTTAACGAAGTTTGGCTTGATGCAGATTACCCGCCAGCGTGTACGTCCTGAGATGAACGTGGCTACGCATGAAACCTGTCCTAGCTGCGGCGGAACAGGTAGCATTACGGCGAGTATTGCGGTTTCTGACATTGTAGAACAGCATTTGGAACATTTGTTGACAAAGCAAAACGAGAAGAAGTTGACTATTTTAGTGCATCCATTCTTGAGCGCTTATTTCACAAAAGGTTTCCCTTCTATCCGTATGAACTGGTTCTTGAAATACAAGACTTGGATTACGATTATGGAAGATTCCTCATTTGGCATAACAGAATTTAAATTCTTAAACCAAAATGGAGATCAAATTGAGATATCATCTTAGCATTTTAGCCTTATTTTTCGGCCTTCTTCTACCCGCTTTCGACTCGAACGCACAATGGTGGAAGAAGGCAGATGAGGCAGAGAAGGAGCGTTCCAAAGGAATGCTGTTACTCACCACCGAGGTTCAGACCGAGGCCACCGTGGCTATCAACCAGATGTATAACTTCCATTTCCCGGAAGCTGAACGCGAATTCAATTTTTTAAAGATTAAGTACCCAGATCATCCCCTTCCTGATTTTTTATTGGGGCTGATGCAGTGGTGGAAAATCGTTCCTAATACGAAAAGTGAAGTCTATGACGATCGATTGATTGAATACATGGATAAAAGCATCGAGAAGGCCGAAAAAATCTACGATGAAACCGAAAATCCAGAAGCCGCCTTCTTCATGGCCGCCGCCTACGGCTTTAAAGGCCGTCTTCATGCCGAGCGCAAGCACTGGACGCGTGCTACTTTAGCCGCCAAAAATGCCCTAAAATACCTCGAATATTCCCGCAATTTTGCTGATTTCAGCCCTGAACTGATGTTCGGCGACGGTTTATATAACTATTATTACTTCTTCATTAAGCAGAACTTCCCATTATTAAGGCCTGTATTGTGGTTATTCCCCAAAGCAAACAAGAGTCAAGGAATCGCTCAATTAGAAAAAGTGAGCTACCAAGCTTTCTACACCCGGACCGAAGCGCGTTACTTTCTTTTACAGATTTACGGTATCGAAAGTATGAATGAAAAGGCCTTCGGTATGGCCAAATACACTTATGAAACGTTTCCTGATAACCCCTATTTCCACCGCTATTATGCGCGCTCTGCCTTTTTAAATGGAAATATTGAAGAGGCGTCTTCGTTGAGTAAAGAAATACTACGTCGCATCGACCAGCATCAAGTAGGTTATGAGGGCACATCAGGCCGCTATGCAAGTTATATTTTAGGCTATTATTCTTTGTATGTTTATCGAAATCAAGCGGATGCCACTAAATATTTCAAGCAATGCATGGAATTCACGAAAGCCACAGATGCCACCGATTCCGGCTATTACTGGGCTTCGGTACTAGGTTTAGCTAGAATCTCGTACCAACAAGAGAATTACGACCAGGCAGTGGATTATTGCAAGGAAGTTTTAGAACACGCTGAAAAGAAATCTGCTCAGTATACAGAGGCCAAAAAATTGCTTTCAGAAGCGAAGAAAGCCAGAAGAAAAAAACGTTAATATGAAGGCAGCCATTATCAAGCAGTATTTCCCGTCCATCACAGAGCAACAATTAACTCAATTCGAGCAATTGTTTCCACTCTATGAGGAATGGAATGAGAAGATCAACGTGATCTCTCGTAAGGATATTGATAATTTAATGCTGCATCATGTGCTGCACTCCTTAGCCATCGCTAAATTCATCGATTTTAAACCTGGTACCGAAATTCTTGATGTAGGAACTGGTGGCGGATTTCCAGGTATTCCTCTAGCCATTCTATTCCCAGAAGTGAATTTCCATTTAGTAGATAGCATAGGCAAGAAAATCAAAGTCGTTCAAGGTGTCGCAGATTCGCTTGGTTTGAAAAATGTTATCGCCACTCATGGTCGCGCTGAGGACGTGGATGGAGAGTTTGAGTTTGTTGTTTCTCGTGCGGTGACTCGTTTATTGCCTTTCTTTGGCTGGGTGAAGGACAAGATCAGTTTGAATAGCTATCACGACCTGAAGAATGGTTTGCTTTGTTTGAAGGGCGGTGATTTGCAGGAAGAACTACAGGAATTCGGAAGGAAGCATAAGGTGTATCATCTTTCCAAAAGTTTCAAGGAGGACTTTTTTGAGACAAAGAAGTTGGTGCACGTCGCCCTTTAGGCGACTAGAGTAGAGATAAAAGAGTAGAGAGTAGAGAGAAGTTTAGTCCGGAGGGAATGAGTCCGGAGGGAGGACAGTAAACAGTGGGCAGTCACTAGTCGCTAGTCGATAGTCCGGAGGGAATGAGTCCGGACTGGATTAGTAACTGGTAATCAGTAGTCGGTAGTCAGGGGTTTGATTTGGATTGAACATTGCTCTTTGAACTTTGAGCATCTTGACACTTTCTGTCAATACCTGAAAATGGCTTATAGTACCTCGACGTTATTACACCATTAGTGACTTTGCAGATCAAGAGAGTCTATCTCTACTCTATAATCTCTACTCTATAATCTTAAGTTGCGAAGCGACTTATGCCATCGCCTTAAACAAATCCCTCAAAGGCTTAACTTGACGACGAGAAATGGAGATGTTTTGGTCATTAGACAGTTTTATGGTCTTTTGACGATTAAAATCGATTGTTTGAATCGAATTTACGTTTACAATAGCAGATTTTGAAGGGCGAATGAAACCTCGTTCGATTAGAAATTGCTCGTAGTATTTAAGTGTTCTACAAGTAACAATTGATCTTCCGTCGTTAAGATAAAATTTTGAATAATTGCCCACTCCTTGAACAAATTCAATTTCTTTGATACAAATCGTTTGATCGCTTATAACTAATTCGCAGATTTGTTCTTTTTTAATGGTTATTGTCATAGTTTTGAACAGATAGTGGTACAAATCTAGGCCCGATTACTATTTAAAGCACTTATAATTAGGTTATTTGCGTTATTGACTATTTACTGGTTTATTTCGTTTATTAACCGGTTGATAAATAATAGCTTACATATATTATTTGACAGAAAAAGATGTTTAGATCGTTATTTATGTTGTTATTTTTTGGGATTTCACGTACTATTAGGTCTAGTTTATTTGAATAGGTTTAATTTTTTAAAGTTTTTGAAAAATCTGCATTATGAAAACAAGACGTTTTGGCCGCACTAATTGGGCATTAAGTGAAGTGGGATATGGTATGTGGGGATTAGCCGGATGGACCGGTTCGGACATTGAAGAAGTCAATAAATCGTTAGACCGTTCGGTCGAGTTAGGCTGTAATTTCTTCGACACTGCTTGGGGATATGCAGAAGGAAAATCGGAGGAAATATTAGGAGGACTTTTGAGACGTCATAAAGACACAACCTTGTACGCGGCGACGAAGATTCCACCCAAAAACTTTACTTGGCCTTCCAAATCTCACTTTAAAATTGAAGATTGTTTTCCAGCGGCGCACATTGTAGAATATACGGAGAAGAGTTTGCGCAATTTGAAAGTGGAGCAAATTGATCTACAGCAATTCCATGTGTGGGAAGATGCTTGGGCGGATCGCGATGAGTGGAAAATAGCGGTTGAAAAATTAACGAAAGAAGGTAAGGTAGCGCATTGGGGAGTGTCGGTGAATCGCTGGGAGCCAAACAATTGCTTGCAGACGTTGGAAACTGGCTTGATTTCGTCTGTTCAAGTGATTTATAATATTTTTGACCAAAACCCAGAAGATCAATTATTCCCTCTATGTAAGAAATTAGACGTGGGTGTAATTGCGCGCGTGCCTTTTGATGAAGGGAGTTTGACGGGGTTGATGACCTATGAAACAACGTTCCCAGAGAATGATTGGCGTTCGACTTATTTCGTTCCGGAGAATTTGATCTCGAGTGTGGATCATGCGAATGCGTTGAAACCGCTTGTTCCAGAGGGAATGGATTTACCTGAAATGGCCTTGCGTTTCATCTTGTCGAATCCGGATGTGGGTACCATTATACCTGGTATGCGTAAGATCAAACACGTAGAAAGTAATACCGCCACTTCTGACGGACAAGGTTTATCTAAAGAATTAGTAGAGGAATTACGTGCGCACCGTTGGGAGCGTCAGCCTACTTCTTGGTCGCAGTAAAGAGTTCTTTTAACGCGGCCTCTTCCCGGAATCCCGATGTTTTAGTGATCATCTCGCCTTTAGAGAAGACGATGAAACTCGGGATTTCGTCTATTCCATAGGCTTGCATGATGGCCTGGTTGCCGTCCGCTTCTACCTTAAGTACGGTCACTTTCCCTTTGAATTCTTCGGTTAATTTATCGACGATGGGCATCATTTTCAGGCAAGGCGCACACCATTTGGCATAAAAATCAACCACAACGGCATCGGATGAAGCAATTTCTTTTTTGAAGTCGGCCAAATTCCAAGCCGCATCATGCTTCACATCAGGCACGCCCTCTAATGGTTTCATCCGTGTCGTCCACTTCAAATAGCCCCCTTTCATTTCCGTCACTTGGAATCCCGCCGCACGCATCTGTTCTGCCGCTTGAGCTGAGCGACCACCTGAAAGACAGTAGATAAGGACGGGTTTATCTTTGGAAAGTTGCGCGACCTTGGCATTGAAATCTGGGGAACGAAAATCGATGTTCATCGCCTTTGGCAAATGTCCTCCACCAAATTCACCCGAGGTACGTACATCCAATAAATAAGCGTTCGGCGTCTCTTTGATCTTCTTTTCGAAGGCATCTACGTCTATATTTTGGGCAAACGCGCTGAGATTCAGTAGTGAAAGAATGATCAATGACAGAGAAACGATGCGAATTTTCATGACTTTAATACGGATTTTAGGCAAAATTTACGTTATTTTGCAAGGCAATTTAGCCAATAAGTTAGTATTTCTATAATCAAAACAACTATAATACGATGAGTGCAATACAGTATGTACACGCAAGACAAATTTTAGATTCACGCGGAAATCCAACGATTGAGGTGGATATTAAGACCGAAGACGGTGCTTTTGGACGTGCAGCAGTTCCATCTGGAGCTTCTACAGGTATCCACGAAGCAGTAGAACTTCGTGACGAAGACAAATCAGTTTATGTTGGGAAAGGTGTTTTAAAAGCAGTTGAGAATGTAAATACATCGATTGCAGAGGAACTTTGGGGTTTAGAAGTGTCTGAGCAAAACATGATCGATAACATCATGATTGAATTAGATGGAACTCCTAACAAAGGTAAATTAGGCGCTAACGCGATCTTAGGTGTTTCTATGGCGGTTGCGAAAGCAGCAGCACAAGAGGCAGGTTTATCTTTATACCGTTACATCGGTGGCGTTAACGCAAATACGTTACCAGTTCCGATGATGAACATCTTGAATGGTGGTTCTCACGCTGATAACTCAATTGATTTCCAAGAATTCATGGTCATGCCAGCGAAAGCAGAGTCTTTCTCTCAAGCTTTACGTATGGGTACAGAGGTTTTCCACGCATTGAAAGGTGTGTTGAAGTCCAAAGGATATTCTACTAACGTAGGTGATGAAGGTGGTTTTGCACCAAACATCAAGTCAAACGAAGAAGCCATTGAAATTGTATTACAATCAATAGAAAAAGCAGGTTACAAGCCAGGCGAAGAAATCTTCATCGCTATGGATGCAGCAGCTTCTGAATTCTATGATGAGAAAACAGGTTTATATACGTTCAAAAAATCAGACGGAAAGCAATTGAACTCGATGGAGATGGCTGCTTACTGGAAGACTTGGGCTGACAAATACCCAATCATTTCGATTGAAGATGGTATGGCTGAAGACGATTGGGCAGGTTGGGCTGAGCAAACTAAATTGATCGGTTCTAAATGTCAATTAGTTGGTGACGATTTATTCGTAACAAACGTTAAGCGTTTACAACAAGGTATCGAAAAAGGCGTAGCTAACGCAGTTTTAGTGAAGGTAAATCAAATCGGTTCATTAACTGAAACAATCGATACAGTAAACTTAGCGAAGCGTAATTCATACAAGAACATTATGTCACACCGTTCAGGAGAGACAGAAGATGCAACAATCGCAGACTTAGCAGTTGCATTGAACACAGGCCAAATCAAAACTGGTTCTGCTTCTCGTTCGGATCGTATGGCAAAATACAACCAATTGCTTCGCATTGAGGAGGAATTAGGTGCTAACGCATATTTCCCAGGTTTAAATTTCTAATTCGATGCTCGAACGCGTTCGTAGTCTATTTTTAGGGCCAAATCGTTTCTATTACGTCTCCACAAGTGTTTTGCTGGTTTGGATGTTCGTTTTAGATAGTAATGATATTACGGTTCAATATAGACTCTATACAGAGCTAGCTGACTTGAAGGCTGAACACGAATACTATCGGCACAAATTAAAAGAGCTGAAGCAAGAACGTGCTGCCGTGATGGGGAACCCGGCGTTGTTAGAAAAATACGCGCGAGAGAAATATTATATGAAGCGCCCCAAAGAGGATGTCTTCGTCATCGTCGATCAAGATAATCAACCGATTGAAAAATAAAAGAGGCCCGGTAATTCACCGGGCTTTTTTATTTTAATTGAAAGCATAAAGAATAAAGCACAAAGCATAAAGTTGGTTTCGTCTGTGGCGAATCGTATAGTGGAATGTGCCTTTAAATGCCTCTAACTCAATAATGTGTGAAATAAAGTCTTAAAGAACAAAAGGCATTTTCGCGTATTGACAAATTCTGTCAATAGCTGAAAATGCCTTCTAGTGCGTTGAAAGTAATTTAACCTATTTCTGTCCTAGGAACGCCTCAAGGCATTTCCGGACTTCGGACTCATTCCCTTCGGACTAAGCGACGCAGTCGCGACTAAGTCCCACAGGGACGACTCATTGACTCGCCGCACAGCGGCGACTAAAATAATGCCTCCCCCGTCATCTCTTTAGGTTGAGCCACACCCATCAGTTTCAAGATCGTAGGTGAAACGTCCCCTAATTTGCCATCGCGAAGCTCAGGCTTGAAGTTCTTGTCTACCAAAATACAAGGAACCAAATTCGTCGAGTGCGCCGTGTTAGGCGAACCATCTTCGTTCATCATCACGTCCGCGTTTCCGTGGTCAGCGATAATGATGAAGGAATAGCCATGCGCTAAACCCGCTGTTACCACTGCCTCAGCACAAGCGTCTACTGTTTCTACTGCCTTAACTACGGCAGAGAAAATGCCCGTGTGACCCACCATATCTGGATTAGCAAAGTTTAAGCAAACGAAGTCTACCTCTTCTTTTTCTAATTCAGGAATCAACGCATCGCGAAGATCTGCCGCAGACATTTCGGGTTGAAGATCGTAGGTTGCGACTTTTGGGGAGTTGCGCAAGATGTTTTGTTGTCCTTCAAAAAGTGCCTCGCGGCCACCTGAGAAGAAGAACGTAACGTGTGGATATTTTTCGGTTTCGGCGATGCGAATTTGTTTTTTACCAGCGCCTTCTAAAACTTCACCCATCGTCATAGGCAAGTTAGAATCGTTGAAGATGACGTGGACGTTTTGGAATTCTTTATCGTATTCCGTCATCGTCAAGTAGTACAAATTTAATTTTTGCATGCCCTCTTCTGGGAAATCACGTTGCGTCAAAGCTTGCGTGATTTCTCGACCGCGGTCGGTGCGGAAGTTGAAGCAGATTACAACGTCGCCCTCTTGGACATTTCCCACAGGAGCGCCTGACGCATCCGTCAGGATAATTGGGTGGATGAATTCGTCCGTCACACCTGCCGCATAGCTATCTTCGATTGATTTTAACACATCGGTTGATGGATTCCCTTCGCCTTTTACCATTGCTTTGTAGGCCAAAGCCACGCGCTCCCAGCGATTATCGCGGTCCATCGCGTAGTAACGACCCGTTACTGACGCGATTTGTGTGTTAGTTTTTAGGGTATGATGGTATAAATCGGTCATGAATTTTAGACCTGATTTGGGATCCGTATCACGGCCATCTGTGAAAGCGTGGACGAAAACTTTGCCCAAACCAGCCTCTGAAGCCGTCGAAAGCAAAGATTTCAAGTGCTCGATGTGCGCGTGAACGCCACCGTCGGAAACTAGACCCATGAAGTGAACGGACTTGTTATTCGTTTTTGCGTAGTCGAACGCTTTCGCTAATTCAGGCTCCTGGCCCAACCTATTTTCAGTCACTGCTTTGTTGATGCGTACCAGGTTTTGGTAGACCACGCGGCCAGCCCCTAGGTTCATGTGGCCTACCTCGGAGTTGCCCATTTGGCCCTCTGGCAAACCCACCGCTAAGCCGGACGCCTCTAATTTCGAGTGCGCATATTTGCTGTAAAGCGAGGAGATAAATGGCGTTTTCGCCGCGTCGATAGCGGAAACTTTGGGATTTGTTGCGATGCCCCAGCCATCTAAAATCATTAAAACTACTTTCTTATCCATTCTAAATTGTATTACATTTCAGGGCAAAAATACCCATTTCCCGGGACTTCCCCTAGATTCTGTTTTTCATTTGTTCTGCCAAAACCTTAATATCCACCACCTCTATCGTCTTCTTCTCCACCGGAAAAGCAGCCACCTCGATCATCGCTTTGGCTAATTCTTCCAAAGTCGACGCCGTCTTCCCCGCCACCAATAAAAGCAACGGATACATCCAATCAATGTATTTATAGTATTTCAAGGTGAATTTATTCCCCTTCATTGGCTGCAAATACCCCGGCCTAAACGAATAAGAATCCCTAAAACCCATTTTCTTGAGGTCATTTTCCGTCTTCCCTTTTACTCGAGCCCACATGATCGAACCCTTCTCGGTGCTATCTGTAGACATGCCGGAAATATAGCTGAAGCTGATATTTTTAGGCATTTGCGCCGCAAAACCCAACGTCAAATCATACGTCTTCCGCCTAAATTCCTCCTCCTTCATCCCCACGGACGAAACACCCAGACAGAAAAGACACGCATCGTAGTCTTTCACGACCTCTTTGATCTCCTCCGGCTGATAAAAATCAGATAAGAAATACTCTTTTAACTTCGGATGCGAATGACCAGACGGCTTGCGACTAATCGCCAAAACCTCCTTCACAAAAGGCGACCGCAACGCCTCCAGCATCACGCCCTCGCCCACCATCCCGGTTACACCGGTCACAATCACTTTGATTTGTGGAATTTCCATTGTAGAATTGAAAAAATATTAAACCTATGTCAACCTCTCGCCGCGACTTTATCGCCCTTGCCTCCACTTTGCCCTTTGCGGCATCAGCAGAACCATCTACGAAAATGACCTTTATACATCATGTGTTGTTTTGGGCCAAAAACCCAACCTCCACCACCGAAACCGATCAACTCTTCCTCGCCCTTAAATCTTTAGGCACCCTCCCGATGATCGCCTCAGCCCACGTAGGCAAGCCAATCGTCACCGATTTTGACAAACCCGTAACAGAAGCAAGTTACACCTTTTCAGTGGTCCTCGTTTTCGACAGCGACGAAAAAGAGAAAGAATACCTCTACCACCCGCTCCACAAGAAGTTCATTGATGAGAACAAGCACCTTTGGGGAAAAGTTCAGGTGATAGATTCGGAGGCACTTTAGTCGCGACTGCGTCGCTTAGTCGTCCTTTGGACTTAGTCAATGGGCTATTTTTTGACTAATAGCAGAATCATTACAACGTTGGCAGCCGTTTGAGTAACCCAAAAGAAGCACATCCATTGGAATAGTTCTAATTTAGTTTCTAGTATCTGTATATGTAGGCGCGCGAATTTTTCATTAAGCCTGATTTCTAAATTAAGCATTTGCTCAACGGAACTAAGCGCCATTGTATTTTTACGCTCGACGCTCTCCGTCACCTGATTGTCGAATCGATTTTCTTGAAGTTCTGTAATATTCGAAAGAGGTTCCATTTCGTCAGTTTAGTTTATTCAGCTATTTTTTGATTAGCATCAGAACGATGCCTATTGTTATAGATAATTGGCCTACCCAAAAAATAAATATCCATTTTAGAATATCGAATTTTGTATCTGATAGTTCTTTGCTGAGAAACTCCTTTGTTACTAAATTCTCCTTTAAATTTTCTTGTAATTCGTGAATGGTGGATACAAATTCCATGGCGTCAGAATCTTTCAGGTGTAATTTAGCACGAGCTAAATCGTATAATTTGATGTTTAGTGGTTGCATAGATAAATGTAGGTTTATTTAACGGTAAAGCAACTTTTTAAACTGATAATTAAACAGTAGTCAATCGACAGTCGTCAGTGGACAGTAAAATAGGCTGCAGATTTGTTCTTTGGACTTTGCTCTTTGAATATTGACACATACTGTCAATACCTGAAAACCCCTCTCAGTACCTCGAGCTTATTTCATCACAATAGTACCAAAGAAACCCAGAAAGGCCATTACTTAAAAGAACGACGCCCTAGCACATACATCCCCACCGCGGAAACAATCAATAACAGTAGAGAAACCACATCTTGCCAGCGTAAAAGCTCAGGTCGCGCAAACAACAAAGCCCAGGAAGATGCCGAAATTCCAGTGAATACGGCTAAAAACGTACGAGGTAACATCCCCAAAGTTCCAGCCGTTATAAACCAACGAAAGGGCACACCGACGAAGGCCATGATGGCGTTTGTGATCGCAAAGGGGAAAATAGGAGAAAGCCGCGCGAGGAATACCCACGAAAAGGAGGATGACCGCACATTCGTTAGGAAGCTAGAAGGAACGCGCGACAGCAGAGCTGTCGCACCGAATTGTTTGGCGAGAAAATAACCCAAAGCCGAAGCCGCCGAATAAGCCAAAATCAAGGGCAACAATCCCGAAAAACCATATACATAGCCCGTAAACAAGGCAAAAAACGTAGTAGGACACAGCGCCAGGCCCATAATCAAGGCAGCGCAAATCCAAAAAACCACCGACCCCAGCAAAGAAAACGAAGTAAAAAACGAAGGATTTGCCAGTGCGTAATAGCCCAAAAAGCCAGACGCCAGCAGCGGTAAAAGCCCCATCCAAACAAGGTAAAGCGATTCGTAAACGAGTTTTTTGTTCATAAAAGGGCCGCGCGAAGGAGGCAATTATCCCCCAAAGT
>JACCDN010239270.1_pt1 | contig 12810 bp, 15 predicted proteins | sample 7441691 | NCBI WGS metagenome assembly JACCDN01 (sample SAMN15323439, study PRJNA562643) | freshwater metagenome | isolation source: river surface water | place: USA:Blue River Watershed | collected 2017-08-16 | reverse complement strand
GGTCGCGTTGCAAAAGATGAAGACGAAATAAATTTCCCCATCGCCCGCTCGCAAACCAACGATCGCATGGCCGCTCGCCCACTTACTACTCTCCAAGGTTCCGATGATTTGTCACCATTAAACCCCGGTGAAAAAGAAGCCAAGTCCGAATTTTTTGTGGAACAAAGATTTATCAACTTCACCTTGCTCAGCGTGAAAATTCACACGGGGCGTATGCACCAAATTCGTGTTCACCTATTAGCATACAATCATCCTGTAGTTGGCGACCCATTATACTTTCAAAAAAAGAGAAAAGATATGTGGGACAAAAAATTAGGCAGACTTTTCTTGCACTGCACCACTCTAGGATTTAATGATTTAGAAAAAAATAATGTTCAATTTAAAAGTACCCTACCAAAAGAACTAGAAAATTTTCTAAAAACAATTGCTTAATTTTTATGAAAAAACAAGGTCAGCTTGTTGTGTTTTCTGCACCGTCTGGTGTTGGAAAAGATTCCATCATCAAAGGACTACTAAAACTAAACCCAGCAGCCACACGGCTAGTCACCACAACCTCTCGCCCTCCCCGACCAGGAAACCAGGAAGGCGTGGATTACTATTTCATCTCCAAAGAAGAATTTGAAAAGCGTATTGAGAACGATGAATTTGTTGAATATAATATCTACACCAACAATTATTACGGAATTCAAAAAAAACATCTTGAAGAAACTCTTTCAAAATTTCCCTTAATTTTAACGCAGCTTGATATTAATGGAAAAAAACATCTTGAAGATGCTCATATAAATCATACTTCCATTTTTATACTCCCTGAAGAGCTAGATATTTTGCGAAAGAGACTTGAAAATAGAGGTGGTTTAAGTAAAGAAGAAATCAACAGACGTCTTGATGCTGCAAAAAATGAAATTACTTTTGCACCCAAATATGACTATTCAATTGTTAATTATGAAGGAAAACTACAAGAAACGATAGAATATATTTCCAATCTTATTAAAAAATTGATAAGCTAAACAAACATCTTTCTTTTATGGCAACAACAACTAACCCAGCAGAAGAACTATTCTTTCAGGCTGACCAAAAAATCCGAGACGGTTTTTACCCTGAAGCAAAAGACATCCTTCGCCACGCTCTTAGTATTGATCCAAAATTCGGGCGAGCCTACAATCATTTGGGTTGGATTTGTGAAACTAAATATCAAGAATACAAAAAAGCTGAAGAATATTATCAAAAAGCCCTGGAACTATCTCCAGAATACCCTGCTACATATGTAAATTTAGCCATATTACTTTCCACGCTAGAAAAAAATTCAGACTTGGAAAAACACCTCGATCGGGCACTAAAAGTATATGGCATTAATAAGGCAACCATTTATCGAGAGTATGGAATTATGCACGAAAGAATGGGAAATTTTGCTAAAGCTATGGAATCTTTCAAAAAGGCATTGACGATTTGTATTGAAAACGATGAAGTTCGTAGGTTGCGAGAATCAATTGATCGTTGTGAACAAAAAATCCAAATTATGGGCATTTCTAAGAAAAAAACTAAAAAATAATCTTATTCTATTGACAAAAAATGCCTTAACAGCTAAAATAGCACCACTTTATTTATACTTTTTTGTAAAAAGGCGGAATATGACCGAAACCATCCAACCAACCATTCTTGACTACAAACCAGGCATGGTCGTAAAAGTACATCAAAAAATCAAAGAACTTACCTCAAAAGGTGAAGAAAAAGAGCGTATTCAGATATATGAAGGAACCATCATATCTGTTCGTCATGGAAACGAAGCTGGCGCCACTATTACTGTGCGCAAAGTATCCGATGGAATAGGAGTAGAAAAAATTTTTCCGATCTACTCACCTGTTGTGGCAAAAATTGAATTAGTAAAAGAATACGTTGTGCGACGCGCCAAACTAAACTACCTTCGAGGAGATTTTAAACGCAAGCTAGAAGAGAAAAAAAATCTAGCTAAAAAATAACATCTACAAAAAAACATTCCGACAAGGAATGTTTTTTTGTAGATGTTATAGAAAAAGATTGCTACAAATACTTTGCAGTGGCTCCTTTTTTAGACTTAAGAAGATCAGATGGAGTTCCAACTGCTACAATTTCTCCTCCACCCATTCCACCTTCTGGTCCCAAATCAATAATCCAATCAGATGAACGTATAACTTCAGTGTTATGCTCAATCAGCAGCACACTATTTCCCTTACTCACCAATTGATTTAATACCTGTAAAAGTCTCTTAATGTCCTCAAAATGCAAGCCAGTTGTTGGTTCATCTAGAATATAAAGCGTTTTTCCAGTGGAGTGACGAGATAATTCTTGAGCCAACTTAATACGCTGCGCTTCACCTCCCGAAAGGGTCGTTGCGGGCTGACCAAGTTCTATATAACCCAAACCAACCTCACGCAAAACATTCAGTTTGTCGCCGATTGAAGGAATGTCGCTAAAGAATCTATATGCTTCTTCTACCGTCATTTTCAACACATCCGCAATGTTTTTTCCACGATAATGCACTTCCAGCGCTTCTCGATTATAACGTAAACCACCGCATTCATTACATTCTACATACACATCTGCCAAAAATTGCATCGGTATACGAATATAACCATCTCCAGAGCACGCTTCGCAACGACCACCACCTTTAACATTAAAACTAAACTTACCCGCATCATACCCACGCATTCGCGCCTCTGGCAGTTCTGAAAATAGATCGCGAATCAAATTAAATATAGCGGTGTATGTAGCGGGATTACTACGTGGAGTACGGCCAATTGGCGATTGATCAATAGTAATAACCTTATCAATATTTTCTAACCCTTCAATACGTTCGTGTTCACCCGGTTCTTCTTTGGCTCTAAAAAAGTGTTTGGCCAAAGCTTTGCCTAATATATCAATTACCAAAGTTGATTTACCAGAACCGGAAACACCGGTTACACACACTAATCTTCCAAGAGGAATCTCTGCTGTAACATTTTTTAAATTATGTGCGGTTGCACCAACAATACGAATTGCTTTATCAACCTCTTTTTTAGCGGTCTTTTTAATTAAACCTAAGTTTGCTCTACCAAATAAGTAATCACCGGTTAAAGAATTTTTTGATTTTTTAATATCTGCCAAAGTTCCCGTTGCCACCACTTTTCCACCATATACTCCTGCACCAGGCCCAATATCTACCAAATAATCTGCTGCATGCATCATTGCACCATCGTGCTCCACAACAATAACACTGTTTCCCAAATCGCGGAGATACTTAAGTGTTTCAATAAGCTTTTTATTGTCGCGGGGATGCAAACCAACTGATGGTTCATCTAAAACATAGATTATACCACTCAAACCAGATGAAAGCTGTGTTGCTAACCGAACACGCGTCACCTCTCCTCCTGACAAGGTATTCATTGAGCGATCAAGATTAATATACCCCAAACCAACTCGTTCAAGATTTTCTAAACGTGGAATAATCTCTCTTACTAAGAGCTCAGTAACTTTCGTTCCTTTCACCAAAGTTTTAAGCATTTTTTTAATATCTTCCATGCTCATGGTGGCAATATCCGTGATAGTATATTTTTCAATTTTAACACCCAATGATTCTGGACGTAATCGCTTACCCTCACAAGAAGAGCACATTTTTTCACGCATGTACTGCTCAATTTCTTTGCGCACATATTCTGAATTTGTTTCGAGGTGCTTAGTCATAAGATCGGGAATAACACCCACAAAAGGAACTTGTTTTGTATCAACCTGATACACATCTTTTCCTGTACCGTACAAAATAATTTGAACTACTTTTGCCGGCAAGTCAGCAAGCGGGGTATTCATTGAAAAACCGTGCTTGTCTGCAACAACGGCCATTATTTTATTATAAAAACTTTGATTTCCTGTAATACGTGTCCAAGGCTGTATCGCTCCTTCGGCCAACGTAAGTCGTGGGTTTGGAATTACCAAATTTGCATCAACCTCTAGAGTGATTCCCAAACCTGTACAGCGAGGACAGGCTCCATATGGACTATTAAAACTAAAGCTACGCATGTCTACAGCAGGCATCATTAAACCACACTTGCCACACACACCAATTGTAGAATGAATTTTCTCCACACCATCTGCCGAAACAAGAACAATTCCATTGCTTAGCTCGAGAGCCGTTTCTACCATGTTTGTTGGATCTTGTTTTTTAATATCTGAAATAAGACCTACCAAAATTTCTACATCATACAACTTGTCTTTTTGAAATTCGAATTTCGAAAGCTCGTTTATTTTAAATTTTTCACCATCAACTCTAATCCATTCATATCCAGATTTTTCAACACGTTCAATTAAATTCTTTCTGTCTACCAGACTGGCGCGAATGAACGGAGCGTATACAACCACTTCTTTTGCTTTACGCGACACCCTTCTCACCTCTTCAATTATTTCTCCCCGTGTTTTAACATCAACCAAAAGATCACATTTAGGACAGTATTGTTTTCCAGCACGAGCAAATAACAGTCTCAAAAAATCATACACTTCAGTTACCGTACCAACGGTTGAGCGCGGGTTTTGGGTAGAAATTTTTTGATCAATAGCAATTGTTGGCGATAAACCTTCGATCGAATCTACATCTGGCTTATCTCTGCTTTCAATAAACTGCCTGGCATACGAAGACATTGATTCCGCATAACGACGCTGGCCTTCCGCATAAATAGTATCGAAAGCCAAACTGGATTTTCCAGAACCAGACAAGCCAGTAATTACTACCAGCTTATTTTTTGGAATTTCGATCGAAATATTTTTTAAATTATGAACACGTGCACCTTTAATATTTATAACATCTGACATACAAAATACCTCACTTAAAATTGTTTTAAAAAATTATCCCAAATTTGAAAACTCATCGCCCCCTCAACACGCTCACCATTTACAAAATAGGTCGGGGTTCCTTCTACTCCCAAATTGTATCCAGTAGTATAATCTTGATTGATTGCAACAGCTGTTGCTTGATCTGACATACAACGAACCAAGTCTGTTTTATTAAGGCCAAACTGACTAACCAATCTATCTATAGTATCCTGAGACAGCTGCTCGGGGAGACTATCTTGGTTGGTATAAAAATAATAATACAGTTGCCAAAATTTACCCTGCTTACCACTACAATAAGCGATTTCAGATAACTGCGTTGCACCAGGATGCAAACTTTCAGCAGGAAAATGACGTACAATAATTTTTACTTTTGTGCCGTATTTTTTCAAAATTTCATCCATCACCGGCACCATTTGCTTGCAATATGGACACTTCAAGTCAATGAACTCCACGATAGTAACTTGCGGGTTACTTGAGCCAAGATGTGGGAAATTCCCTCCTTCCAAAACCTGACGATCAGCCTTTGGTAGGTTTTTTACCCTATCATGATTTGCTGATTTAGTAAAGGCCGCTCCGGAGAACTGGTCAGAAAGAAGTGAGGCTTCGCCATGTTTTATTTTAATATAATAATGAAGTATATAACCACCTAGAACTAACCCCAAAACGAGAACCAAAACCAAAAAACCACCCACCAAAACTACCCAACTTTTTTGATACCACCTCAACATGGTTTTACTTTGGTTCATATAGTAATAAAAAATAAGCAAAGCATTGCCAATTACCCTCGAAAAGTATGAGCTAGTATACCACAAAAAAATAGAAACCAAAAGCCAAGACCGTTGGCCAAAAAAATGAATTGAAAAAGCCAGTTCTTGGTATAAAAACTGGCTTTTTCTAACCCGAACTTTCGCATCGGGTGATTGCGGCATGCATACATGCTTTTTTTATCAGGCTGGTGGGGTCGTAGCCGGCGAAAGCTCGCGAACCAGAACTCCGCGGGTTTCGTTCACCCTCGGACCATCAAGAAACTTGATGGTGACATGCCCATGCCGGTTAGGAGAGGAAACAACCTTAACAGTTGCCCCTTCATACCGAGAAATCACGCGGGTTGAACTATAAACCGCACTTACCCCGGGCTTGATCCACTCTGGATTTTTTGCCTTCACGTCGTCCTCCTCCGAAAAAAGAACACTGATTTTTATCATGAATTTAGCTTTTTGTCAAGAGACTTGCCTCAATTGTTGGCTAAGATAAAGCATTCTAGCTAAAAGAATACTCCAAACATCGTTATTGACATAAAAAAATAGTTGTGATATAGTTTTTGAACTTAAATGAACAAACCTGTTTGTATGCAAAAAGACATTCACCCTACATATAATAAAATCACCGTTACCTGTGCCTGTGGTAATAGTTTTGTTACCGGAAGCACCCTTAGTGAAATACGTGTTGAATTGTGCAGTAAATGCCACCCTTTTTATACAGGAACTCAGCGCTTAGTTGACACTGCACGCCGAGTAGAAAAATTCCAAGAACGTGCCGACAAAAAATCTTCAGTATCTGCTTCAAGAAAAGGTAAGAAAGTTAAAAAAGCTACTGAAACCGCAAAAAGAACTACAGAGAAAAAAGAACTTGAAACCAATAAAACTTCCGAAAAATAACACCTTAAACCCATAAAAACAGGCCATTTTCTCGGTCTGTTTTTATTTAAAAAATGAGTAAAAATAGTATATAATTAAAGCTATATGCTTCCAAAATATATAGAACTAGAAAAAAAATTCAATGAACTAGAATCTCAACTGCAATCACCTACAGTTCTTACCGATACGCAAAAACTAAAAACCATCTCACAAGAATACAACGATTTAAAAGTAGTAGTTGCCAAAATCCAAGATCTTGATCAAATGGAAAAAAATATCCTACAAACATCAGAACTACTTAAAACTGAAGCTTCGGGTGATTTATTTGAAATGGCAAAACTAGAGCTCATCGAACAGCAAGCCAGTCTTCTCTCATTAGAGAAGGAACTGGAAGAGCTTACTCGTCCGGTAGACCCACTCGACAAAAAAGATGTTATTATCGAAATTCGTGCAGGAGTTGGCGGCGATGAATCAGCACTTTTTGCAGCAGAGCTTTATCGAATGTACCACCAGTATGCTGAAGGAAAAAAATGGAAAACATATCTTATTGACCAAAACAGCATTGGTATTGGCGGTTTTAAAGAAGTTGTGTTTTCAATTAAGGGAACAAGCGTTTACAAAGATCTTAAATACGAAATGGGCGTACACCGTGTGCAACGCGTTCCGGAAACAGAAAAATCTGGACGAATTCACACTTCTACAGTAACGGTGGCTGTTCTGCCAGAAATTGAAGAAACAGAAATGAAAATTGAAGCAAAAGATCTGCGTATTGATACGTTTTGTTCAGGTGGAGCAGGTGGACAAAGTGTTAACACTACTTATTCCGCAGTTCGCATTGTCCATATTCCTACTAATACTATGGTGCAATGCCAAGACGAACGTTCTCAAACCGCCAACAAAGAAAAGGCCATGGCTGTTTTGCGATCTCGCTTATTCGAACTAGAACGTGAAAAAAAAGAAAAAGAGCTAAAAGAAAAACGCCGCTCTCAAATTGGCAGCGGAGATCGCAGTGAAAAAATTCGCACCTATAATTTCCCCCAAGATCGAATCACCGATCATCGCATTCATGAAAGTTGGAACAACATTGTAACTATTTTAGACGGAAATTTAGAGCCACTTATTTTGTCATTGCGGAAAGCCGATTATGCTGACCATTAAAAAACTGCGGACAAAATACAATTCTATCTCAACTCTTGATTTAGAACTACTTCTTGCGTTTGCAATTAAAAAAGATCGCGCATATATACTTGCACACCCAGAATACAAATTATCAGTTTTCGAAACTATTCATTTTGCGCACTTTCGAATCTTATATAAACTTGGTTATTCCTTGGCATACATTGGTGGTAGCAAAGATTTTTTTGGACTTACTTTTTACGTAAACAAACATACTCTTATTCCCCGGCCTGAAACAGAACTTTTGGTAGAGGAGGTTCTAAATGAGCTAAAAAACAATGATACATATTCAAACAATAAAGACACGTATTTAATAGATGTGGGAACTGGAACCGGTTGTATTCCAGTTATAATTGGAAAAAAAACAAACCAAACAAACCTCAAACTACTAGCAACCGACATTTCTCGTAGCGCTTTAAAAATAGCCAAGAAAAACGCCGCGCTTCACGCAATTAGTGTGGCTTTTTTTTGCGGCAACCTACTTGAGACTGTATTAAAAAAACGCCCAGAAATTAGGGTAGCACCACTTATCATAACTGCTAATTTACCCTACCTAACTATTGAACAATTTAAAAAAGAAAAATCGATTCAAAGAGAACCGCTCCTGGCACTTGTTGCTAAAAACGGTGGACTTGCTACATACGATACACTTTTTAAACAAATTAAAGAACTCTTATACAACAATGAACACATAAAAGATGTAGCACTTTTTTTAGAGATAGATCCTTCACAAACAATTCCAATTTCCAAACTTGTAAAAACTTACTTTTCACAAGCTCTCGTAGAAATTAAAAAAGACCTCGCAGGAAGAGATCGGGTAGTAAAAATAATTTTTTAAAATATACCGACGTTTTAATTAGTAAGTTCAATCAAAACCTCCTTCGGAACCACTTGTACCCAGGTAATTCCGGGTACCAAGGCTACCTCTGCACCAAGAGCATCATAAAATCGTGTACGAGATAATGGGCTATTTTTTTTCCAGGTGCCGCGCACCAACTCTCCTTGCCGAGCAACAAGTGCCTCCCCTGTGCCCACAGTCTCAATCGACCGTCTCCCTACATCGTCAATTGTTTTCATAGCAACCAGCTGAATAACAATATTATCTGCAGTAATAGTATTTTTTTGATAATCAAGATCTGTATCGCCGTTCACATACCTTACATAGCGTTGTGATATTTTATCATAATTCCAAGAAACTTTATAATCTGAAGTATAAGGAATTAGTAATTTTGACAAAGTTGATGAACTGGTATTAGCTGCAGCATCAAATAACCACCCATCCCAAGATTGAAACAAATGCAACGCAGCACGGTCACCTAATAATGATTGCCATTTTTCACTGTTAGTAAAAGTGTTATGGGGTGCCACATGCTCTGCGCTTCGCCAAAAATACTTTCCCCACCAAAATTCATTTACATCTAAAAAATCAACCGATTTTAATCGAGCCAATGCTTCAGGAGAACCACCAATATGCATATATAACGCTGTTCCATATTCTTGAATCCAATCCAAAAAATATGAACGCGCACTTCTCACAGGCCCAACCATGCGAAGGGTTGAGGAGGCGCTAAAAAGCGCCATGTATCTAGTTATCCCTCCTTCAACCGGCGCTTCGTAGACAACATGTGCCTCTGCCAAGCCTGCCTGATTTTTAACATCGGAATTATTATCAATCATCACTCCTACCACTATGGGTTCTATTTCTTCTTTTTTCTCTACAATACTTCCATCAAACTTGCTTCGGTATGTCACAATAGATGGTGTGGTTGAGCTATTTGTGTATAAACCAACGGTGCCATTTTTATTAGAGCGAGAAAAAACATGTCCGACTATATAAATCAGCGCACTCAACACCAACAACACGGCGCAAGCTACAACAAGTCGCGCACTAGGTTTTCGTAATAAAAATATTTCGAATTTATTTTTCATTTACACCTCTGTCAACATAGTTAATGGTGGAAGTGCTTTTCCAACCTTGGATCTCAAAATATTTATCATCGTCTTTAATTTCAGTAATCAGTTTTTGTTTTCCGGTTACTAAATCGGCACTATACACCACCCCGCCTTCTTTAGTTACATCACCAACGGCGGCGGCGTAAGCAATTTTTGAACCATCGGGTGAAAAACGAATATTTCCAAATTGACTATACTTTTTGGGTACATCAAATTTAATTTGTGACACTGCCCCCACATATTGAACTACCACTGCCTTATTAACTATGTCGGCCCAAGCAAGTAAATCATCGCCATAAATGTCTTCAACTATCATACCTTTTCTGGTTACATCTACCACATCATTTGTTTGCTTGTTTACCTGGTACAAAATAGTAGGATCTGTTTCAAATAATGTGTACCCACCCACACCCTCATGGTAACCAGCAACATAGATAAATTTATCAGTTTCTTTAAAAATCCTCATCGTAAACAGTTCGTTGTTGACGGGAATAATTTCTTTAATTACCACTCCTTCTTTTTTTAGAATAAATTTTTGTGCTGGCTCTGCCAACGAAACAGGCACACGTTCTATCAAAAACGGTTCCACAGAAACGGTAGTAGTAGCAACTTGTTCAGTTTGATCAACATCTTGCTTAAATAACGGTTGTTTATTCCAACAACCCTGATTACACCCAGCTCCAAAAAGGATGGTGCTACCCAACAAAACTAATAATTTCGATTTTGAACTAAACATATAAGCAAAAATTAGCAATTACACCTTGAGTATAGCACCAACGAAAAAATACGTCCAAAAAAAACACAGCTTTAGTACTAAAGCTGTGTTTTAAAAAATAATTATTTTTTTTCAGCTGACTCTGCTTTTTTTGTTTCATCACCCTCTTCACCTTCTTCAGCTTCTTTCTTTTTACCAGCCACCTCAATTTGATTAAGATCAACCGGTTGTGTTGAAGCTTCTTCCATTGCTTTAATTTCTTCTTCGGTCAAGGCAGGACTTGCTTTTACCACCAATACTTCCGCAGCAGGCTCAGTGATCACCACACCTGACGAAACAGGTAAATCTTTTATCTTAATCGTAACATCAAAAGTAGTAAGAACAGACAAATCTACATCAATATGCGAAATCAAATCTTTTGGCAAACATTCTACTTCAACAGATTGAAGAGCTGTTACCAAAGTACCTCCGGATGCTTTAATAACCGGAGATTCACCAATAAACCGTAGTTCAACCGTAGCGGTCATCGGTTTATTCATATCAATACGGCGTAAATCTACATGAATAACTCGATCAGTTATTGGATTGTACTGCACGCTTTGTACCAAAATTTTACCTGCGTCTTTACCATCTATTGTTAGATCGATCAAACTAGCTTCTCCAGCTTCCTTATATAATTTTAAAAACTGTTTTGGCTCAAGTGTTAAAGATTGTGTTTCTGCTCCTTTACCATAAACTACGGCAGGAAGTCTTCCGGCATCACGAACGTTCTCTCCTTTTTCTGTTCGTTGTACCGCTGTCAAACTATAGGTCATACAGCTCAATTAAATTATTTATTACTAATATTATTAAAAAATACTTGATGAAAGCGCTTACTTTCCATTACTTTATAACCATTTATCGCCTCATTTAAAGAAATTGGAGATGATTTGTATAAACGACGAATGTCGTCTGAACTTAGATCAGTAATCATACCCACAGAACTTGCACTTTGGCCCACCATAACAATCATTACCACAAAAAAACTGGCACACCCTCGACATGTTAGATGTACTAGGTATGCTTTTTGCTCTTCGGAACAAAGAGTAGCCTCTTTGGCATTATAGACCGTGCCACATAACGGACATTTGGTAATGAAAGCAAGAGCTTTTTGCCATGAAAATGAAGAAGGTTTTGGTTTAGACATAGCACTTTTTGTAGGAGTATACTATCTAAAACAACAAATAATGTCAAGAAAATCGTTGTTATAAAGCGATTTATGAAGCCGAGATTTTAGAAAGTATGCCCAGAACCTCTTCGGCATGCCCTTCTGGCTTTACATCCTCAAAAATATAAGCAATTTTTCCTTTAGGATCTACAATAAAGCTTGATCGACGAATTCCTTCGTATTCTCTGCCCACAAACTTCTTTATACCCCATACGCCATAAGCCTGCACCACTTCTTTTTTTTCATCTGAAAGCAAAGGAAAAGTTAACTGATACTTTTCTTCAAACTTTTTATGACTTTTTACTGAATCTATACTTATTCCAAAAACCAACACCTTTGATGACGAAAATTTTGAAAAGTTATCCCGAAACGAGCAGGCCTCTTTGGTACAGCCAGGGGTATCGTCTTTTGGGTAGAAATACAGCAAAACGTATTGACCGTGATATTTTTTCAAGGAATGCATTTCACCATTTTGATCTGGTAGATTGAAATCTGGGGCTTGGTCTTTAACAGCGAGTTTCATAAAAAGGGTTTAGTTTAAAAATTTTACCGCACATACGGCGGCCAAAGCGGCAGTTTCGCCGCGCAAAGTGGTTTGGCCCAGACTAACGATCCGCGCACCGCCCTTTTGCGCCGCTTCTCGCTCACTTTCTGCCCAACCACCTTCTGGTCCTATACATAATACCACAGGATTGCCCGAAAACTGCATAAAAGTGTTGGTTGCTACTTTTTCACCAGTTCGGTCGAAGAAAAAAATTTGCCCGCTTTTGCTTTGGATCAGTTCGCTAAATTGCATAAGGTCTCTAATTTCTGGTGTGCGGCTGCGCCCAGATTGCTCGGTGGCTTCTTTGGCAATGCGCTCGAGCCGGCCGATATCTACTTTGAGCTTCACGGTTTTGGCGCAAATGAGGGGAATAATTTTACTCACCCCAAGCTCGGTAGCTTTTTCTACTACCCATTCAAAATTTTCTTTTTTGAGAATTGAGCAGCACAAAATAATCTCCACTTGTTCAGTTGGCATTTCTTTTTTGGTTTCCATAATCAATACTTCGATTGCGGAAGTAGTTATTTTTTCGATTTTGGCTCGGGCTTCTGTGCCAGATCCATCGAGAACGTCGATCAGCTCCCCTACTTTTAGTTTGAGTACATTTTTTATTTGATGCACCAAAGCAATATCTTCGATGGATACTTTTTGTGCTGCTGGGTTGAATTTAGTGATGAAACGATGGATTTTCATAAAGAAAAAATATTTTTAACTCTTTCCTCAGCGCCAAGCTCTGTAATTC
>JACCDN010068241.1_pt1 | contig 12811 bp, 12 predicted proteins | sample 7441691 | NCBI WGS metagenome assembly JACCDN01 (sample SAMN15323439, study PRJNA562643) | freshwater metagenome | isolation source: river surface water | place: USA:Blue River Watershed | collected 2017-08-16 | reverse complement strand
TCGCCTACCATACACAGTAAGAAATTCTGGTCTGTCGGAAAATAGCATACCTCCAATAGTTTCTATCTCTTTTTCTCTTCCTATAATAACATCTGACATCTCTAATACTCTTTGTGTTATTGTGCCACCTATAATAATATTATAAGTGGCACAATAACACAAGAGCTTTTTTATAAGAATGATAGGCTAATAGCTTTTAAGAACAATTCCCTCTCAAAAAATCCTAGCAGGTGAATTGTCGCTGCCTTTGCGGCAAGAGGACGGCAATGAGTCCTTAATTTTGTATGAAACGAGCACGATAAGAGTCTTGCTCATCTTTTGACATGAATAGATGGTACTTATTCCGTTCCACCTTTAAAATATTGATGATCAACCTTTGGTCGCTGGGTATATTGCAGCAACTCCTTCATTTCTGCTTCTTTTGCATCTTTGTCTGTTCTTTCTGCTGCAAGATAGTTACTTTGAGCCTGATTTTGAGCCATTACCAATTGCCGTAATTTTTGCATTTGTGCTACTTGTTCAACTGCAACTTGATTCCCAACTTGAATAGCTTGCATTCTTCCTTGAGAAGTTTGTGACATATTGCGTAATTGGCTTAACACTCCTTCTTCCGTAGCAAAATTCTGTGATTGAAGACCAGAAGCCTCCAAAGCTGCCCTTAAAGCATCCATAGAGCTTTGCGCCCAACTTTTGTAGGATGTTTGATAATCAGTAGGTGCTTGATAGCCAGGATATTTTTGTTTAAACTGTGCAGCAATATTTCCCGCAGCAAAACTAACTGATTGTCCTTGCTGTACAACACTCATAACGCCTGTAATATCTCCACTAACATTCGTCCACTGTTGATTGTTAATAGTTAAGCCATGTTTAACCATATCATTGTACATGCTCAATTCGGTTGCATACTGTTCTAATTGTTTTCCATACATAGCTACCAATTCCAGGTGATTTAATACTTGCGTAAACTCTGTAGCATCTCCTGGTGTTGAAAGACTTGGTACTAGTTTTGCATCTGATAAACTTACCGCTGCAATATTTCTGCTAAAACAATAAAGAGAAACCATAAATAGAAAGGTAGATTTTTTCATAAAATGTCTCTCAATTAATCGTGTGGATGATCCAATTTAATGTGAACTGTGGCACCTTGTACTTCATCATTAGGTATGTGATCTTGTGGAGCTTTTTCCGTTCTTCTACGTGCATTTTGGTCAGCACCAGTAGTATGAGCTTGTATCTGCTCTGGCGTAAACATTTTACTAAATGGTTTTTCTGAGGGTGCTTGTTCAATAGAACCACCGCTATCTTCCTGGCTGGGTGGTGAGACACTGGTTCTACCTCTTGAAGAAGAACCACTTGCACTGGACATGAAGACTTCCCCTTCTGTAGCTCGTTTTGTACTTTGCTCATTGCCAGAAGAACTAGATGCGCTACCAGCCCTAGCAGAAGTCTCATTTGCAGATGTAGTACTAGGAGAACTATTACTGCTCTCCCCTCTTTTTTCTGGAGATGAAGAAGCCGCATTACTATTACTTTGGTTGCTGGAAGCAGTGTTACTAGCGTCCGAAGCAGCGCTAGGAGCAGCCATATTGAAGGCGTTAGAACTACCAGAAGAAGCTCCACCAGTCGCACCTCCTACTTCACCTCCACCACCACTAGAGCCACCTAAGGAACCAGAACCAAGCGCTCCTCCGCTTCCACCACTGCCGCCACCAGCCATTTTTACTGCACTATTGATAGCCGCCCCTGCCCCTCCTATGGAAGTCATACCAGCACCCGCAACAGCTACAGCGCCACCTGTCGGCATTGCAGCGCTTCCAGCCATACCACCAGCAGTAAATGTTGATACTCCAGACATTAAGCTAGCAGCAAACGCAGGTATTTTCCAAACTAAACCTGCGTAGATAAAGGTTGAGCCAGCAATTACTACAAAATTGCGAATTAAGTCCTTATCCTCTCCCTGAAGTAATTTTGCCCATCCATCAGAAAATGACATACCAATTCCAATAATTAAATAAATCATAAAAAGTTTAACGCCTACGGAAACGGCATAACCTAAAAATTTTTGTACAAAATCATTTGTAAGGCGGGAACCTCCAAATCCTAAGAAAATTATTCCCGCAGATAGAATAATATAACTTTCTACAAGAGTGGCTAGAAGCTGAAGTGCAATTACAAAGAAACATGCCAAAATAAAAAGTGAACAAATCGACGCCATTAAAGAAGGAAATATACCCGCCCAAAATCCTAATTTATCTACAGCACTCATAATATGATCGAGGCAATCAAGACCTACTTCAATGACAAGTGATGGAGATAAACCTTGAGATAAGTGCGCGGCATTCAGCCCTGCTTTACCGAAGCTATTGATAATTGCTGGAACCCACGTGTCAAAATTCAGCAGTAAAGCATAAAAAAATCCTAACCAGATTGTCTTTTTAATAAGTGCGGTTGTAAAACTACTAAGATTATCTTTCTCCATTACCCAGACAATACCCGTCCAAGCTAGCTCAATGCTGGCAAGATAGAAAAATAATGTATGAGCACTTCCAACTAATACAGAACTCCAACCACCCGTCGCATCTTTATAACTTTTTGCAATGCTATCTAGCACTCCGTGACTAACTATATCTGCGTGTGCTAAATTGGATAGAAAGATTCCTACGAGGCCAATAAGAAACCAAATTCCTACGACAAGTGCTATTTTTTTAAATCCTTTTTTTCTCTCATTGCTTGGTAGAGATATGATTTCTCGATGTGCGTCTTTAAATATACTAGAGCATTCTTTGAATCTTTTAAACATAAGATACTCCTAAATATTCTTAGACAATTATTTAAAAATTAAATATCTTCTGACTCAATTACTATATTTTTTATTTAAATAATCATTATATGCTTTATCTATTGTTGAACAACGATCAGCTAGTTTTTTATCGTATGGTGCCTCACCTGCTCTTCTTTTACGCTCCATTTCTCTGAAATCATGATCACACTGTTCTTTCATTTTTTTTATTTCCGTAGGATTAGCAGCTAATTTTTTTAGTAATTCTTGATCATATACTGTTGGTTTTGTTGATTCGTCTAAGCCATCTTCCCAACTACTTTTTTTCTTATCACATCCTGCTAAAGTAATAAGCAGAAAAGCTAAACACATAAAAAGTATTTTTCTCATATATATCTCCTATGATAAAAGTCTACTGTTTTCCATGAACTACGTGGACTTAATCACGAAGTTAGGGAAATCTTCAAATACCCATTTGTTTTTCAGGGTATGGTAAATCACACTTAATAATTTTTTTTCGAGGTCAAAAGCCTCAGGGTGGCCGTTCGGTGGTAGGTTTGATTAATCTCCTTAACGAGGTCAAAGCCTCACGAACAACATCCAACCTGACACCTATCTACTCGTGCTAAGCTTTCATAGCTTAGCGCAAGTACTTAACTACCAACGATTCTTTTATCATGCCATCTCCTTTAATAAGTGTTGAACTAAGTATTATCACTTAAATAAAATTTAACAATAATGGCATCTGCTAAAGCACTTAGAGAAACGTTCTTTTGCTCAGCACATTTTTTAAGTTTTTGAAATACTGGCAATGAAAACATAATTGAAGTATCTCTATATTCCTGCTCTGTTAATTTAGTACGTCCGCGACGTCGAGATTTAACTTCTAATCTTAGATAATCAGTATTTTCAACCGCTCTTACTATCAAGTTACGAACGTCCCCTCGCCGCCTAACATGTAATCTCAATATATCATCCGTTTCTTTATTTAAACGAATCAAAACGTGTTTTTGCATGGTTATAGTTTTCATTAATTATAATCTTGAGTTTCTTTACTCCTTTGAAAACTATAGAATACCAAAAATTTCTTAAAAATTTACTTATTATGTGTTTTTAATTACCTACAATAAACACTTGGAAAAATAACATCTTTATTGACCATAATAATAAATCGATAGCCTGGCCGAATTTCAAGAGTTGGCTGTATATTCAAATTCTTTCTTGTTACATCGATACCAAGCTGTGTAATGCTTTGTGCGGTTGTTGCTGCTGCAATCTGTGAAGACGTTAATTGACCATTATTTGAATTGTTGTCTTCCTGTGAGATTTGAAATAACGATGAAAATACTGCTGTTGCCAAACCAAAACCTATTAAACGCGCATAATGATTATTGACTTGATCATTAAATCCAGCATATCCGCCCTTATCAGCGCCACTAATCCCTTCTAACTCAATAGTAGATGCGTCAGGAAAGATAAGCCGTTGCCATGCTACGAGTAGCCTTTGTTGTCCGTAAGCAACGTGACTATCATAAGCACCATATATTTTGGTTCCTTGGGGAATTAGGAGATAACGTCCGGTAGCCGTGTCATACACATTTTCAGAGACTTGGGCAATAATCTGTCCAGGCAAATCTGAATTAATACCCGTTACCAATACTGAGGGAATGACTGTCCCTGTTTTAATTTCAAGCTGGCTAATCGGCGCTTTTCGTGTAGAGTCTAAATATTGAGCATATTGGTTTTGAGCGGCTTTACTTAAAAATGCCTCTTTTTGTGCTTGCTTATTTTGATCATCGTCTCCTGATAACGGAGGAACAACAGGAGGAACTTGGCTTAAAGACCCTTTTGATGACACAGTAGCTACTGGATTTTGAGTTTGAAAATTTGCATCTGTTCTTTTAAATTGTTCAACGCCTGTCGAAGATTCCATTGCCTCTTTTAGCTTTGCTTCTCTTTCTTGTGTTAGCTTCGCGCCATATACATTGTTATTTGCTGTAGGCAACTGTAAGCCTACGACATTTGGTTTTTCAGTAGAATCCGCATTAGCTCTATCAGATATTTTTTCATTTATTTTGTTACCAACTTCTGTAGCAGGTGTCAAATGTAATTTCTCAGCATTGGCTCTTGTTAAAGACATAGATTGTTGGTGACTAATGAATATCATGATAATTGCCATAACTACAACAACTGTAAATAACGCTATTATCATTGGCTTACTGCCAATACGTTTTAAACGTTTATATTCACCTTTAACATTTAATGTAGTAGGAGAATCTAAATTATTAGACATAAGTCTTTCCTATTAAGCTTGGCATCCACCAAATAAACCTCGTTTATTACAACGAGTGATGACTACTTTATCTTGATCACCGGCTACACCGGCAACCATCACCGCTCTATTGAAAAGCTTATCTATAATATAATAATCATGTTTTACTCGATAATTGACTAATTGTTCTTTCCCGTCCGTACCTAATATAAGAAAGGCTGGTGCTTCATCGGATCGCATCTCTTTTGGCATTTGAATATACACTTTGGTTCCATCGTCAAAAACACGCACGGGTTTAAATGAAGAACGGCCACTTTGTATCTGCACATCATACTCAAAATTAAGCGTGTCCACTGAAACCGCAGGCACATCAGCAGTCTCTAAAGCTTCTTTTTTTTGCATTGCTAATTTTTGTGCTTCCCATGCCTTCTTTTGGCTATCTGGATATGAAAATGCTACACGAGTTACATATTCTCCAGCCTTTGAAACTAACCTCAAATGATAAGCACGCCTATCTGTTGTAATGACTGCATTTGTGTCTAAATCACCATATTTTGGCTTAATAATTACGTGTACTGTACGATCATCGCCTATACCAGAGATGCTAGGCTCCAAATCCCAATCCACCTTATCACCTATATGGACGTCTTGAACAATTTCTCCCTTTTCAAGTTCTAAATCACATACTCGTAATGGCGCACAAATAATAGTTGGCGCAGATTTTCCATAAACAAATAATATTTTTCCATTGTCAGAGACCACTGGCATTGCTTTGTTATCATTAGCCCATCGATTCGATTGCCGTACTGCTTCTTCCGCTGGATCATTCACTTTTAAAACCACTGCTTCTGCTTTTTTCACAGTATCTGTAGAAGCTAGCACGGAAGCTGCTAAAACAGTCAATGCGAAAACAGAAAGGATAATGGTTATAAGAATTCTCTTCTTTTGCATGTGCTCTCCTATTAAATTTTAAATCTGTTTTGCCCAATTTAAGTTTGTGATAAACATTCCTAGCGGATTGATATAAATGTCTTGTTCTGAAGCAGGAGGGTTAGTTGCTATTGTTAAGGAAGCTTTCCACCGAGAAGTTCCTGCAATAGCTCCTTGTAGATTTCTGGAAACCTCTGTCCATTCTACTTGCCATGTTTTATCGGAAATTTGCAAAATTGAATTGATTGTTGCCGTGACTGTTTCTCTTTTTGCGCGGTCAGCCGGTGTGTCACTTTTGTAATATTCGCTAACAGCTTCAAGCGCTGGTGTTCCTTCTGCTAACATAGAATATACACGAGCAATAGCGCTTTTTTGTTGTGTAAGGTCAGATGTCACCAAACGTATATCGGTTATAAAACGACTTAAATAAGCTCTTATAACTCTCGTATCAACAGGGGCAGCTTGTGATATGAATTGCACTGCTTGGGCATTTCCAAGCTTATCCACTTCAACCACATACGGGACAAATTTTTTCTGAGATGAAAGAATAACTATGCCTAGTAAAGCAATTAAAGCTGTTAAACTAGCAATCAAAGCAATAAGTCGCCAGTTATAGGCGCGCACATAAGCATCGCCAATACGATCATCATGTAGACGTCTTGCAGATTGCCAAGGATTTTCTTGCATTTCTTTTCTAGTCGGAAACGCCATACCCTGCTTATTTTCTTTATTACCTTTTGAAAGCAAGCTCAGCTTATTTTTATTTAACATCAAACACTCCTAGTATTTGTATTTGATAATCTTTGATCACTAAACATTACTGCATTCTTAACCAATAATCAGCCCAATCTCCTAACCCTCGCATACGAAGCCATTCAGCAGGCCAACGCTCTCCATGCTCTTTAATAATTGGCCTAACCATATTTATATCCTGTTTGCTCGTTATGCCTACAAAACTAAGCGCAACGTCAGAGAGATCAAGTGCAAAAAGGCGACGCCCTACCGTAGATTTATAGTAGTATTCACGTTTTTGCGTTGCATTTGCAATTAATCTAATTTCTTTTTCATTACAGCCAATCTGTTCATAAAAAATGCGTTGCGTTCCTGTTGCTTCTCTGTTTGGCATAAGAATTTTTGTAGGGCAATTATTAATAACAGTACTGGCAATTGGGCTTTCCATAATTGTGGATAATTCTTGAGTGGCAAGTAATACATGTGCATTCTTGGATCGCCAAGTTCTCAGCCAAATTTGTAATCTATCTGCAAAAACTGGATTTTTTAACATTAGCCATGATTCATCTAACGTTACAAGTGTTGGCTTCCCATCAAGTCTTTTTTCCATTTGACGGAATAAATATAACAAAACGGGGACTGAGGTTTTTTCTCCCCTCTCAGCTAATGCTTCCATTTCAAACATCATAAAGTGACTATCGCCTAAATCATCTTCTATCCCATCTATAATGCCAGCACTTGCACCCGATAGAGTATAAAAAGAAAGCCCTTCACGTAGTTTTTGATTTTGAACGAGGGAACAAAAAGTAGTAAGGTCACGTGCATTCTTTGGATTAGCTTTAAGATGCTTTAAAGCAGACAAAATAAAACCTCTGTCTTGGGATGTTACAATAACATCTTGTAGTATTAACAAAGTCTCTACATATTCACTCGCCCAAGCTAAATCATCATCTGTCTCTAAATCACCCAATGGTCGTAGCCTCAATTCAGAGTCACTAGAACCTAAGTCATAATAGCTACCACCTGCGGCCATCGTGAGGACGTATGCCCCATGTTTCCGATCAAATCCAAAAACTCTTGCGTTGGGGTATCTAAGATGTTGAGCAATGGTAAAATTAATAAATACAGTTTTACCTGATCCTGTTGCGCCTGCTTGAAAAGTATGTCCAACATCTTCTTTATGTAAACAAAGACGGAACACTGCGCCACCTGATGTAGCAGTAACCATTAAAGGCGGGGAATGCGGTGGATATAAATTGCTTGGATGTTCCTCAAAACCTGTCCATACGGAGGTTGTTGGCAACATATCTGCTAAATTTAAAGAATGTAAAATAGGCTTACGAATATTCTGATAACCGTGTCCTGGTAATGATCCTAAAAACGCTTCCATCGTATTAATCGTTTCAACGCGCGCACCATAGCCGCAGTTCATGATGGTTTTTCGCACAATATTTGCCGCCTCTGTTACTTCAAGCGCATTTTCTCCTGACAATACAATGACGGATGTATAATAACCAAAACGGACATTGCCACCTGATGCTATAGCCATCGCCTCTTCAGTATCTTGTGACATATGTAAAGCATCTATATCTATAGCACCTCTTGACGTATTAAAAACTTGATCACGCAATCCTCTAATTTTTTGACGCCACGCTTTACGCTCTTTTCCAATTAATTTAATTGCCTCATAAGGTTCTAAAAATTGAAATCGTGTTGACCAACGATATTCAAATGGTAGCCCACTTAAAGCATGTAAAATACCTGGGTAACTATCTTGTGGAAAACCGTCAATTGCGACGACCTTAACTACTTTCCCATCAATTAATAAATTATCTGCATTATAAACTTCATAATTACCTATAAGTGCATCTACATCCATTGGACACGATGACAATTTTACAGGCCGTCTGTTAAAAGAAACACAACTCTCCAGGTATTCTAACAATTCATCAAAAACATACTCATTGCCAAACTCATCTTTTTCTGTATAGCACTTCATTCTTTTTAAATGAAACATGCCAGATATAATGCCTTCAAAATCTTCAATTTGCTTAATAAAGTATTCTATTAATCTTTTTTCTCTGCTTTCTATTTCTACTTTTTCTCTATTTGTATAAAGCAAATCCTGTGCTTTTTGAGCAATTAAAATATCTGGCAAATAAGTTATTGTAAACGCATATACCGTCTCATAGCGTTTGCCTAAACACTTATAATGCGAGCGGCGCTCTTCATCTATGATTGCAGTGGTTCTATCAGGAAACGCCCCTCGTTCAGGGTAACCTACTAACGTTCTACGAATAGCATCACAATGTATCATCCAACCAGAACCTAGTAGGCAAAGAGCCTGGTTCAACCTAGCGGACATTGCACCTAATTCATCATGGGTGGCTGCATCTAAATCTTCCCCTCTGAAATACCAAGAAGTCATAAGGCTGCCATCTTTGTTTTTAATAATTCCTTCGGCAGGCGCCATATTCCAAATTAATTCATCAGGTAACCCACGAGAGGTATTACGAAATTCACACAACTTTTTCAAATCAGCTACTCCAATCTTTAATGCGTTTTGGGATTGAATACAAACCGCTCCTTGCAGGGTAATACTCTTTATAACGTGTAAAACGGATATAAACAGCACTCATTTGCGTATCGTTTTTAGCAAGCCTCCTCAAAACAGCAATGAATACAGCCCACACTGCTATAGCAATGAAAACTGAATAAAGAGACATACCTGATAAAGCAATTAAAAAAGCAATTAACATAGAAAGCTGAACCAATTTACGCTCACCACCAAGCAACACCTGTGGGCGATTAATAGAGCGATGTATTATTACTTTACGAGGTTGATAACTCATTAGATTATGCAGCCTGATATACCAAATACAGTTTGCAAAATACCGCCTCCAAAAACTAAAAATGAAACACCTAACACAATCATAATTAATTTTTTTGTAAACTCACCTAGCTCTCCACCAAATATCAACATGCCACCTGTCGCCACCATTGCTAACATAGAAATTCCCATCGCCACGGGACCCGTTAAGGATTTCACGATCTTATCGAGTGGTGCTTCCCAAGGAAGACCAGCTCCACCACCGCCACCTGCATAAGCAGCTGTCATACAAATTAAATAAATACCAACACCAATAAATACTTTATTAAACAATTTTTTATTAGGACTAATTGACTTCATTTTTATTTCTCCTTAATGGGTTGCAATATAAATTTACCATTTTCAAAACCAACTACTTTAGAAATCTCACTTACTAAACGGCCAGGTGCATCATTTATTTTCTGTAAGAACAAAACAAGATTGACAGCTTCCGCAACACGCCTACAAACTACTTCATGTGGTGGAGGATTTTGTATTTCCATCGCGTATTCCACCATCTTGTGCAAACCTTTCATTGCGGAATCAGCGTGAATCGTCGCTATTCCGCCTGGATGACCACTGTTCCAACTTTTTAGTAAAGTAGCCGTTTCTGCTCCCCTCACCTCACCTACCACAATTCTATCTGGGCGTAGTCGCATCGTGGCTCGTAATAAGCTCTGCATCGAAACATTTTCGTTAGCTCTAAGCAACACCGTATTTTTCATTTTCACTTGAAGCTCAACTGTATCTTCAATGGCGATAACACGATCATTCGGACACAATTCACTCATCGCATGTAAAATACCATTAGCTAACGTTGTTTTTCCTGAACTTGTGCCGCCGACCACTAACAAATTATTTTTAAGACGTATTGCAGCTTTAATAGCATCTACCGGATGAGAGAAACCATCTAAAAAACTCTGTTCATCTATATGGGGTGGGCGTGATGAAATTTTTGAGGCAGGGCAAATAATGCCAGCTTCCGCATATTGCTCAAGTGTAAACACACTGGCAGCTTTTTTTCGGATGGCGAATATTACTTGAGGAACAACAGGATAAGTTATTGCTTCAAACCGTGAACCATCCAATGGAAATTCACCTTCCAAAACAGGCTTATCGTAAGTAAAAGTACTGTGTATCATCGAGGCGCAAGTAGACAGCATACTTTCTGCTATAATCGGATCCATCGTATGGCCTGTATCTATCATGCCAACACCTAAACGATCTACCCATAGCTTTCCATCGGGATTCAGCATAATTTCTATAACCGAATCATCCTTTAAGGCTTCTCGAACTAGTGAACCACACTCACGTGAAATTTTCTCTAAAAGCCGTCTTTTTGTTACCTCCTCGGGGTTTTGGTTCTGCGTTTCTACCACGATCAGTTTCCCTGAATTTGAAGTTATACAATTGTATCTTTACAAAACTAAAAATAACAAGTACTTTTATCACTACCGATGCTATCCTATGAATGGAAAAATGCGGCCGTATTTTACTGTAATTACGAAAAGTAACAATACGTTAGTAGTCAGACAACATATGCTAGCCTCAAACCAAATGCTTTAACTTAGAGGAGAATCTCTATGGGCATTGATATACTCTCAGCATCCAGTAAAAAGGAAAGCAACATGGCTTTAAAACCTCGCCAATTGCAGCTTATAGATGATTCATTAGAAATAGCAGAACTAGAAGCCTTAGATGCGGGAACATTAGGCTTTATGGCCGCAACCCTTGCCCAAGTTACCCTACCCCACAGCAAGCAAAAAGACACATTCTACACACGGACTAACGGGAACTTAACTCTTACCGTCCGAGGCCATCCAAAATACGGAGTACCTTATGGAACCGTACCTAGGGTGGTTCTTGCATGGATATGTACGGAAGCTGTCCGAACAAAGAGCAAAACTTTAATCTTGGGTAAAAGCGTCAACGAATTTTCTAAAAAATTGCAAATGAATCACTGCGGTAGAGATGCTAGAAGGCTTAAACAACAATGTTTGGCACTCGCTCGATCCATTATTAGCATAGACTGTGAAAACAAGCTAAACAACAAATTAGCTTTTCATGACCTACAAATTATCACGAAAGGTCTAATGTTTTGGAGCGACAATCACCCCGACAGAGAAAACAAATGGGATAGCACCATAACCTTAAGTGACGACTTTTATAAAGCGATCACTACCCGCCCTGTTCCATTCGATATGCGTTCTCTTCAGTCGCTCAGTAAATCCCCATTAGCTATGGATATTTATATCTGGCTCCTTCATCGCATGTATGTGCTCAGAATATCTAGGAGAAAAACTGTACTAATACCGTGGGCAGCCCTCAAAGCTCAATTTGGATCCAGTTACAGTGATGACCAAAGAGGAATCAGGAATTTTAAAATAAAATTTCTAGAAAGATTAAAAGAGGTGCTCCTATTTTATCCAGAAGCCCATAACTTCCTTGAAGATAAAGGACACCATCTCAAGATGGTCGAAACTAAACTAAAAATTAAAACTGCAACTGGCCAAAATTAGGATCATTAACTACTTTAGCGATAACCATGCAAAAGTGTGTGCAATCGGTAGCGTTTACAATACCAATTATCTAAAAAAACACTTATTTTTGTTGAAACACCAATAAAAAAACCTATTTAAACCTAAATTTGACCTACATCTGTGTGCAATCGGTAGCAAACTGCTTTACCTTCCATTCACACTATTAAAAAGCGTGTGCAATCGGTAGCGCCTTTGACATTAAATTTTATAGAAAACACTTATAAATCAATAAGTTAATTAGATTACGGTGCAACAGCGTATATATATCAAGTAAAAGCCAAGATTGTTCGCTCAAACCATAACAAACCCAAAAGTGTGTGTAATCGGTAGCGCAAAAAAAATAAAAGTATGGATAAATCAACAAATTAGATACAAAAAATAGAAACAGCTAATGAAGCTCTGTGGATAACTCAAGTTATCCGTGTGCAATCGGTAGCGCCATCAAAAATAGCCACAAGCCCTTATTCAACAAGGCTTCAAGCAAATTCTGAAGAAGTTATCCATGTGTAATCGGTAGCAACAAATGTGTGCAATCGGTAGCAAATCAGATCAGCTAAATATAATATAACTATTTGATTTATATGTATTTTTAAAACATCTGCGATTTCTGCAAGTATATTCTTTCAAGTATATATACACATATAGTTACCAACAAAAGCCAGTGAATATGTGGATAACTTTTTAGTTTC
>JACCDN010996743.1_pt1 | contig 12812 bp, 7 predicted proteins | sample 7441691 | NCBI WGS metagenome assembly JACCDN01 (sample SAMN15323439, study PRJNA562643) | freshwater metagenome | isolation source: river surface water | place: USA:Blue River Watershed | collected 2017-08-16 | reverse complement strand
CCCTCGGCAATAAACGATGCAGCACTTCCAATACCCATAAACCAAAGCGGCAAAGTCGCAAGCGCAAACCATGGCACCGAATTGCTGGTCACCTCATCGTTCACACCGGCGTGACCATCAAGTGATGGTGGCAATAGCTTTCGAGCAGCAAACAAAAACACCACAAAGCCAACACAGGCCACAATCAGTAGGTTTTGCTGAGGTGTCAAAAGATAAGCAACTGTTGCTCCAAAGATTGTTGAGGCCAGAGTCCCCAAGCTCCACATGCCATGAAACGAAGCCATGTAGCCCTTGGCTAACAGCTTCTCAATCGCAACCCCTTGGGCATTACCACCAACATCCAGCGCTGCGTAGGCAAATCCCAAAACAAACAAACCAATCACCAAAACAAAAGCGTTAGTACTCAGCCCCATAATGGCAACACCAGCTGGCACCACAAACGCAGAGAAATACATTGCCGGCCTAGAGCCAAAGCGATGAATCAATCTGCCGGCAAGCTGAGCCCCAACCACCGCACCAACCGAGCTTGAGATCAGCACCAATCCAAACTGAGTATCACTCAGCCCATTGGCTTCCTTAATCTCAGGAATGCGTGGCACCCAGGCCATCGAGACAACACCCATCACAAAGAACATGAGCCATAGCGAGTTGCGGGCGGAGGTGGCGATTGGGTTGGTCACCTGCTAAGGCTAGCCGTTGAATCTGTTCACCTAGATGTCAGATTGCTCTTGGAAGATAAGGACAGGAGGTTGAGATGTTTGTTCACAGAAAATCCGGTGTCATTCGAGTTGTGCGAGAAGCTCAGTTTGATTTACCCGTCTCCCAGCCACTGCTCACCCTGCTTTCAACAACCAAGCAAGCGCTCTTGTCAATCGACATCTCAGAGGAGCAAATTCGCCAAACTCCGAGAACTGAGGAGTTGGCAAGCATCTATCGGTTCACCACTGTGGTCTACCCAGACAAAATCATCGGGCAGATTGGCTCTTGGGAAGGAGTCAGAAACTGTCCAGAGGTGGAAGACATCAATCCCGCTCCTCTCAGCTACCGCTGGGTGGCCTGGCTGGACTCTGATGAAGAAGAGTTTTAGATTATGGGGAAAACGTTTGCTTCACCGGCTTCTGCCAGAAAGAAGAGCTAGCGGATCTGAGCAAGAAGTACTTGTTGCCTAGCTACACCTTCTTGGCGTTCCCAGTCTTCGAGCAAGTCCCGACGCCATCTCTGGATCAAGTAATCGCTAATGATTGGGAAGACGAATTTGAGGAATTGCTCACTTACTAAACCAGTGACTTAGAGGGTAGATTAGCTAAAACTTTACGTTTGCTTGGGGGATAAATGAGAAGCATTCCAGAGTCCCCTAGGTTTGGGGCAAATTCTTCTGAGACGAAGCTTTTCGAAGCAATCACTGGTCGCGGTGCTTCTAAGCCTTGGATTGTTGTCCACTCAATTCAAATTGGTCGAGACTCTGACGTATTGGTAGGAGAGGCAGACTTCTTCGTCCTGGTTCCTGGCCGAGGCATCGTGGCTATTGAGGCAAAATCTCCCACACAGGTCACTTACGAGAATGGTGACTGGTTTCTAGAAGGAACCCCAAAGCCTAAAAAGAGCCCGTTGGATCAAGTCAATCGCGCTCGCGGCGCGATGAGAAAGTATCTTGTCGAGCTTGGTATTGAGCAGGATGTGCCAACAGCTAGATTGGTTTGGTTCACATCGCTTGGGCGCCACCAATTCGACCCTAAGTCGAAGGGCGACTTTCAATTTCATGAGTGGGAACTGGCTTGGAAGCAGGATCTAGAGAATCCAATTGCGCAGATAGAGCGGGTTCTTGATAACTTCCTGGAGCACTACAAAGATTCAACAACCCTAAAGTTTGAGCCCGCCCTTTTCACTGAAAAGATGGCGAATCAAGTCGCAGACTCTCTATTCGCCAACTTCTCAGTCACGCAGGATCCTCAGGACCTTGCGGATGAGCGGGCCAAGGAGAGAGCCAAGTTGGTGGTGGAGCAGGCAGAGCTCCTTGATGCCTTGGAAGACAATCCGCACGTCTATCTCGAGGGGTCAGCCGGCACCGGCAAGAGCTTCCTAATTACAGAAGCGGCTAAACGGTCAAAGAACGCCTCAAAGCGAACCCTCGTCACATGTTGGAACATTCTTATGGCAGAGGAGCTTGCCTCATTTATCCCACACTCCTCAGACATGAACTTTGTGGTCAAGGACTTGAATGCCCTCATGTTGGACTTCGCCAACCTAAAGGCAAATCCGGCAGATGCCGATGGCGATTGGTATGAGCAAACCTTGCCCCAACGCGCTCTGGCCGGTCTTCGGAGTAAGCCATTCATGGGGCGCTTTAGCTCAATCTTCATTGATGAATTTCAAGATCTAGTTGGCAAGCCCAAGGTGCTTGAATTCGTCATGAGCCTGGGCAAGGGTGACGGGCTTTCAGAAACTGCCGTTATTTTGGCTGGAGATGAAAGACAAAAAATCCTCGTCGACAATAAGGACAGCGAAGGGGCTTTCGAAACTGCTAAATCGCTCATTCCTGATCTGGTGAAATTCAAACTCAAAACAAACACCAGGATGACTCCAAAACTCCATAGGGAAATGGAAGCTCTCCTGACGCTCAAGTTAGATGTGAGCAAGCACAGGCTCTCGAACGATAAGTCCGGCGGGCTAACTGTTATTGAGGCAAGCAAACGAGATCAAGAGAAGGAGCTCAAGCGAGTTCTAGCCGAATTGTTAGCTATCTACCCTCCAAGCGATATCAGAGTCCTATCGCCGTTTGGGGTCCAGAGCTCACTTCTCGGAAAACTCTTCGCTGAAGATGCAAAAACTACAGAGGCAAAATGGCTCCGAAATGCAGTTCGCCACGAAACCACAAAGGGGCAAATCAGATGGCGTTCGATTCCAAAGTTCAAAGGCCTTGAGTCTGAAGTAGTTGTCATCACAGATGTAGGAGCCGATGCCATTGACTTCTACCAACAGCGAGGGCAAGCTCCTAAAGACTGGCTTTACGTTGGAATCTCGCGAGCAAGGCACAGGTGTGTGATTATCACCGAGGATTCAGTCGCAAATCTATTCAGTCAAGGCGAGTGACCGATTAGAGCGAATGAGCTATAGGGCACAACATTGCCAGGTGGCTATATGGCCAGACAAGTACGTGGGGTCGCTTCGAGGGCATGCATAACGGCCAGAGGCTCAAGACCCAAGAAGCCGCCATTTGAGAATTTGAGCGGGCTTGGTGTCCCTAATCTCTGTTGACTTTTTCGCAGCAGTTAGCTCTGCTAAAAGGGTTGAAGCCCGGAGTGCGGTACCAATCTAGTTAGGGCTGCCTGGATTCTAAACTTCACCCAGCCGTGTGAGTATCGCCAGTCCCCTCCATTGGTTCTGATTAGACTCGAGACAGTTGAAATTGGGGGTCAGTTGAGCCAGTCAGTAAATATCGAATATCTGAACAAGTGCATCGCCGTGGCAGTTTGCGTGGAAGCTCGTGTCGCCGTCATTCTTTGGGGAGCGCCTGGTCAGGGCAAGACATCTGTGCTCAAGGCATTCGCCGAGCAATCCGGACGCAAACTTGAAATCATCCTGGCTAGCATTCGCGAGCCGCAGGACTTCGCGGGACTTCCCGCCATTTCGAACGGCACAATGTCCCTTATCCCACCAAATTGGGCACAAAGCTTGGCCTCCGATGGAAATGGAATCCTATTCGCCGATGAGATCAATACTGCTCCACCAAGTGTTCAGGCTGCTCTCTTGCGAGTTTGCCTCGAGAAGGTAGCTGGTGACCTCGACCTTGGTGCTAGAACCAGTATTGTTGCCGCTGCCAACCCACCCGAGATTGCGGCCGATGGTTGGGACCTGGCACCTCCTTTGGCCAACCGTTTCTGCCACATCGATTGGGAATTGCCGGGGGATGTTGTTGCCGGAGGTTTAGTTGGCAACTGGCCACGCGTCACTCTGCCGACTGCCAGTGAGGAAGACATCGAGAGGGAAACTCGAGAAGAGGCTTGGAAATTAGCGGGCTTCCTTTCCGCGCGCCCGGAACTGGCAACCGCAATGCCAGCATCAACTGGACAGCAGGGGCGAGCTTTTCCAACCCCAAGATCGTGGGAATTCGTTCTAAAGCTCATGGCACGTGCTAACGCCATGGGTGTAAGCGCTGAAGTAAAAAGGCTTTTAGTTGTTGGCTGTGTCGGTCAGGGTGCTGGAAGCGAGTATTTGATTTTCCGGGAGAGTCTGGATTTACCAAGCCCTGAGGCAATAATCGCCGATCCGGAAAAAATCGATCTTCCGACTCGAGCGGATCAGCTGTATGTGATTTGCGGTTCGGTTTACAACGCTCTGGCAAACAACCCCTCTCCCGAGCGATGGGACAGCGTGGGTCAATTCATACTGCGTTTGAGCAAGATTGGGCACCCGGACATTGCTGTCAGTTTGCTAAGGCAGTGGGAAAAGTTGGCCCCAGTTGGAGCGTTAGTAAGCAGGCCCATTGGTCATGCCTTGAACCCACTGATGCGTGAAGCTGGCTTCTTTGAATGAGTGATGCCGTCAGAAAGATTATGGCTGCGAGACTTCTCGCCCAAAAACGCTGGCCTTACATCTCGCACTTACTCTTCAGTCTGAGGATAGTTCCAGCCTCGCCTGGAGGACTCGACACGCTGGCCGTTGACGCTGGGTGGCGTCTCTACTTCAATGAAGGTTACGTTTCGAAGCTCACGGTTGCGGAGCTGGCGACAGATTTACAACACGAGGCTATGCACTGCATGCTCAATCACCATGAAAGATACGAAGCGCTAAGAGACCCTTCGCCAGACCACAAACTCTTCAACATCGCAGGTGACTGTTCAATCAACCATGTAATCGAAGAGGCAGGTTTCACGTTCGCTCAGGAGTTCCCGCCGGTGCGCTACCAAGACTTTCCGAAGATCAACAGCAACATGACGACCGAGCGTGCCTACTACACGCTCAAAGAAGAGGACGAACAGGGCGGTGAAGGCGGAGACGAAACTCGAGATTGTGGTTCGGTAGGAGGAGGCGCTCCCAGAGGTTATGAAATAGACCCCGAAGACGTTTCGCTACCCGCAGCAACCCCAGAACTGAAGGCTGCCGTAAAGACCCAAGTAGCAGCTGAAATAACCCAGAGCGGGTCCCGGGCTGGAAGCGTCCCCGGGGATTTGGTTCGTTGGGCCGATGATTTCCTTTCCCCAAAAATCAATTGGCGCAGGCAGTTGGCTGTAAGGGTGAGAGCCGCGATGGCCACCAAAGCCGGTCGGCGCGATTACAGCATGATGCGACCATCTCGACGGGAGCAGGCATTAGCAACTAATGATCAGCAGATTCGATTGCCTTCTATGCGTCAGCCCGGAGATCCAAAGGTGGCAGTAGTAGTTGATACCAGTGGCAGCATTTCGAACCAAGTGCTGCAATCAACGCTTGCCGAAGTGGTTGGAATCACCCGAGCAGTTGGTAATTCGAAAGGCCTTGAGGTGATTGCTTGCGACTCTGTTGCCTACCCGGCAGTCAGGATTAGAAGTGCCACAGACGCCAGAAAGCTCAAGTTGCCTGGTGGTGGTGGAACTGACATGCGAAAAGGAATCCTCGCTGCTTTGGAAACTAAGCCAATTCCAGATGTGATTGTCGTCGTCACCGATGGTCACACCCCCTGGCCCAAAGCCAAGCCGGCAGGTTGTGAAAACTACATCGTCTTGCTGTCCGAAAAGGCAACATCGAAGTCTGTTCCAGGTTGGGCAAAAACAGTTGTTCTCGACCTAGACAGCGACTAGGGCGACCTTCTCCGGAAGCACATGCACGAGAATCTTCTCTACAACGGGCAGTCCAGTAGCTCGTTGGATTATCTGGGCGTAAGCATCAAGCTGCTTAGCGTAGACACCGACTTTGTCCTGATTTAGTTCGAGGTTGGTCTTGTAATCCAACACCACAAGTGAACCACCCTCTTGAATCACAAGATCAGCAAAGCCCTCGACCAACATTCCGTTTTCGTTGATCTCAGAGATCGACAGTTCGGGCATTACCCTGTCTGCTGCGTATATGCGCTCCATGATCTCGTGCTCGAAAACGATAGAGATCATCTTGACCAAACGCTCTTCGTGCTCAGGCACTCCATACTCGACCAGCGCACCTCTTATGACCTCAGTTAGAGGTGAGTCGACCTCTCTAACTCTGCGTTCAATCGCGCGCTCCATCACCTTGTGGAATGCGTTTCCGAGTTTGGCAACATCTGAGCCTTGTAAATCATCGTCTTGGTAATCAGTCGCGCCTTTATAGGTGTCATTCACTAGCTCGATAGATTCAGCTAACGATTCAGAGCTTGCTCTCGAACCAAGGCTGCTTGGGGTTACCAGGTTCTTCACTTTGGCCTTGGCTCGAAGCTCGGGCAACTGAGCAATCCACTCTGGACTTTCAGCCGAGAAGGCTGGCTGGCCAGTCAATTTTGGCTCTGAAGTCGGCTCAACGTACTGGTCAAATCTGGTGGCCAATCCTGCTCCAACGGTTGCGGCCACAGCCTCAAGGTAAAGTCCGGACCAGCTCTGTATGTTTCCGGTCTTAGGTATGTCCGCAAGGTTGGAAACAAGCAAGTGATCTTTGGCTCTAGTCGCGGCTACGTAAAGCACTCGAGATTGTTCAGCAGCTCGATCTGCTAGCTCGAGCTCCTCAGACTTGCGACGATATCCGTGGCTCTTCAAGCGACCGAGTTTGAACTCAAATTGATTGAGCTTTACCGAAATCATCGGCAGTACGGCCATCCGCTTCCTCGCCATGCCAGCCAGAATCACAATTGGGAACTCGAGACCCTTAACACCGTGGACGGTGGAGATGCGTACAGCATCATCGCCCAAGTCATCTGTCTCCGGGAGAGTCTCGCGTGCATTCTCCTTTAGTTGCTCACTCACCCAGTTGAGATATTCAACGGCTCCCGCCCCTCCGGCCTGTGCCCAGCTTCGTGCTTGGCGCATGACCATTTGGACACATTCAATCTCGAACCTACCTCTGGCAGTGCGGTCATAAGTAGCCATGACTCTGCATTCCTCTAAGAGCTGCATCATCACGGCAGCAGGGGCAGATGAGCTTGAAACTCTCTTGATTCTTGCCAGCGTGGCAAGGCTCTGATAAACCCGAGTGGCGGCCAGTTCCTCTGTTGGTTCACCGAATGGCAACGACCATCTACCTTGGAGTTTCTTGTATTCAAGAAGTTCAAGGTCGTCACATCCAAAGAGCGGGCTCTTGAGGGCAAACCAGAGATCTAGCGGTTGATCAATTCCGGCGACCACCTTCATTGCGTCAATCAGTCCTCTAACCACTGGACGGTCAAAGACAATTGCCGAATCTGAAGAGCGATAGGGGATCTCTCGAATTGAAAGCTCTTCTAGTAGATCACCCAATGAGGTTCGTGAGGGGATCAAGATAACAATGTCTGAGTACTTCGCCGGACGATAGCCGGCCAACTCTTTGTCAAAAACTGGCCAGCTTTTTGCTACCGCTTGAAAAGCGGCAGAGGCGATATAGGCGGACTCATCCTCGTGCTTAATGCCTACATCTGGCCCTCCAAGCACAGAGACGCCGGGGGTGTGGTCTTGCGACACTAGGTTTTTCTCTGCTGGAAGCAAGTTCACATAGCGAGTCCCAAGGTCAATGGAATCGTGGCTAAAGGTTGCGTTCGCCCAATCTAGAATCTTTTGGTTTGATCGGAAGTTAACCTGCAGGGTTTGTTTGATACCCCCCATAGGCGGGGCACCAACCTGATCAGAAACGTTGAGGTAGGTTGCTACGTCAGCCCCGCGGAACGAATAAATGGACTGCTGCGCGTCACCCACCAGCACCAAGGATCCTTGGGTCGGAGAGGGTTCGCCGGGTGGTGTCGAGATGAGTGAAATCAGTTTCCACTGCATCGGATCGGTGTCCTGAAACTCATCCACCACAATTAGTTTGAAATCCTTGTGAAGCTTTGCCCGTACATCCGGATTGTGCTCGACAAGGTCAGCCGCCAACACAATAAGGTCATCGAAGGTCAACATTCCCTGCTTGATGCGACGGGCCACCGACTGCTGCAGACCAGCCCAAACCTTGGGAAGCTCATGTCTGAGCAGATTCTCCACATCTAGAAATTCGAGACCGTCGAGCCCCCCGTCGAATAGTCGCTTCATTTCAGCCTTGAAAGGCCTTGAGTCAATTGGGCCTAGATTCCCCTGGTGAAGCAAGTCATAAACTGCTTGCTTGAGTCGACCCACCAGCTCCAAGGTGGGCTGTTTGAATTCCGAATAGAGGTTCAAGACCACTTGCAGGTCTGTTTCGATGCTTTCAGAGAGTTTGGCAAAGTCCTGCCAGGCAGGTCGTTGGTCCTCAAACCACTGGAGCAACTCGTCCAGATAATCCCTAACAAGCTCAAACTGGTCTAGTTGCCGCTTGTTCTGAATGTCAACGGGATTGACCAGGAGTCGCTTATTGTTCAGCTCGACAAAGAACTTGCGAAAGACAATCGGAGAGATTCCAACTTCTGACAGCCGGGACTTTTGAGTGTCGTCTAGCTCCTTAAGGAAGTCCTCAACAAAGCGTGACGCGGTGTCACGCAGACTCGACTTCGACGTTGCTTCATCCAAGACCTCAAAGACGATGGGTAGTCCCGCCTCGATTGGGAAACTGCTGAGGATTCTTTTAGCAAAAGCATGGATTGTCCCAATCTGGGCGACCTCAAAGTCGCCTAATGCTGCTGCTGCTTTAGCATTGCCTGTTTTTGCTTCATCATGAAGCGCGCTGCGAATTCTGCGCCTTAGTTCTGCGGCTGCTCGCTCGGTAAAGGTAATTGCTGCGAGTTTCTTGATATCGAAATCAGCTTCAGGCGCACACAGCGCATTCACGATTCGCTTGACGATGGTCGTGGTTTTCCCCGTACCAGCGCCCGCGGCAATAAAAGTTATCTGGTCAAGGCTGTGCTCAGCCGCATCACGCGCAGCTTGATCTTGAGGAAGTGTGTTCATTATTCCTGACCCTCTTCACTACCCTCTTGGGCGGGTTGAGAACCTGTGTGAACACTCAACGACAATCGGGAGACTGTCTTTTCTCCAAGTTTCTTACAGGTTAGACAAACTGGAAAACTCTCCTTGGCGCCCTTGGTGTCGTGCGTAGGGAATACTCCCTTGTGAGCGGCTATTACAAGAAGAGCAAGTTTTGTCTTTAGCTCAAGCTCAGCAGCCAACTTGTTCTGATCTAGGGCAGATACATATTCGGGACCTGTTAGACCACCATCGGCCGGGCTCAAAAAGACTCCGAGAACTCGGTCGGGGCGAAGGCTCACCAAACCAGACTCTTTCGAATCTTCACTCAGAAACAAATAACGCGAGGAAACCTTTGTAACCCCCAGGAAATTGCTATTTCGGCGAATGGCATATTCGTAAATAAGGTCCTGCACGGATGTTTTGGCGTTTATGTACTTCTTTTTACCCGTCTTGAAGTCAATTATGCCTACGTGCTCGCGGTCGGCTGAAACATCGACTCTGTCAATTAGGCCCTTGAACTTTAAGGTTTCCGGCGAAAGCCCCTCCACCTGAACCGGAACCTGAAGCAATCCGTTTCCGGTCTTGTCAAATTCAAATTCCGCGTTTTGTGGTTTTAGGAAGTTTTCCGCGCTGAACGGCCTGAACGATCCCCTCTTCCCAGCTGGGACATAGATCTCAGATCTAGATTTGTGCTCGAGAGTGAAGTATTCGGGTAACCGACTAATGAACTCGCGTTTTCTGGATTCAAACAACGGGGCCCAACCCGCCTGACCCCGGGCAACAATCAGATCGCACTCTTCTTCGAAGAGTTCTCTAAATTTGGCGACGGCCTCGTCACTATATGGTTTGCCGAAGTCGGGGGTTAACACAGAGTGCTCCTTAAGAAGCCTCTCAAACGCAGAGTGTACGGCCTTGCCGAAATCAAGGGATCTCATCTCGTCAATGGAATCAGGCTGTTCCATATCAGAAAAACCCAAAACCTTGGTAGTGAAGAAGTTGTGGCCGCACTTCAAGAACTTCTCAACCGTCGACGCGGAAAGTGGCATCTGATCGAAGTCAATCAGCGGCAATGTCGCATTGCCCCCAAGGTCGCCCGCAAACTCTGTAAGCTGCGGAGACGCGAACCAAACCGCCGACGCAAGCTCTTTACTAGCTGCTTCAGTATCACTCAGGGCAGCACTCTCTTTGGAGTGAAGGTCGGTTGTTGAAACTGCACCTGGCTCGCTAAGTCTGAACTCAAAAGCAGCTGGAACGGCCTGGACTGGTGACCCAGTGAGCATTCCCAACCAACCACTCGGCATACCTTCACTCTTGGAAAGAGTTCCACCTCTGGGGTAGCTAATGGTTAGATTCTTGGCTCCGGTAGCTACTGCGAAGAAGTTTGACTCAATTTCAGCAACGCGGGCGGCCACCGACTTGAGGTGGAAGCCAGTCTCCCTGGTGAATAGCTGTTTGAGCGAGTCGGGGAGAATTGGGTCTTCAGAAACGTTCTGCGGCAGCATGCTCTCGCCAGCGCCAACAATCCAGAGGTTTTCAAAATAGAGTGCTCCGTTTTGAGATACCGGTCCAATGTAGATGCCTCGGGCCAGTTCCCCATGCTGCATTTTCAATTGAGCAAGCTTTAGCAATATGCCTTGACCGATTTGGTAAAGGGCGTCTCTAGTGTCATCCCTAGAGCCAAGCTCACCATTGTGCTGCGTGCCAAAAAGCTCACCCAATTTCTCGAACGCTAATCTGTCTATCGGCATCTTGCTATGCGCCAACTGAGGGAAAAACTCATTTATCTCATGCCAGACCTGCTCAGCTAGGTCAGCGTTCTTAGTAGCCAAAGATAGACGATCTGAACTTGCGAGAATTTCACGGATTAGCTGATCCAAAGAAGCGGCGATTTTTGCCTGATCAAGCTTGAAGGATATGTCGTCCTTCTCATCTTGCTCAGCATCGACATCTTCAAGCATCTCAAGTTCGCTTTCGAGAGCAGGAATCTGAGCAACCATCGCTTGGAGCAGGGGCTCCCAGTTCTTAACCTCGTTGAACAGGCCGTTCCGATTTAGAAACCTGACGAACGTTCCCGACCCAAGTTTCTCACCGTTGCTAGTGATTGACGAGGTTCTGAGTAGCGATATGAAATCTGCTCTGGTAAAAGTTCCGGTCTGGAAGATTGAGTTGACCACCGCGAGATAACCCTTGGTCGCTGTTGCTGGCAAGCTCAAGACTGGCGACTCGGTAGCCATGCCATTCCAAGTTATTTGAGCTTGTTCAAACTCATTTTCGAGAAGGTCCGCGTACTGAGCTGCGTCGGTGTAAAGCACGGCAAACTCGTCAATCGAATCACCCGCCGCAATGCGCTTGGCGACCTCTCTGACGACAGCCTTCGTCTCAGTCTCAGGATCTGGGAAACTCAGAGCTTGAGTTTCCTTCTCCCTAGAGTTTCCCCGCTTTAAGTTGATTTTCACCTGGGAGTCAGAACCGAGTAGTGAGTCTAAAAGCCCTGCCAACGTCGACGGGTAGTCTTCGGTGACTACGATAACTTGACCAAGACTCGTGTTGACTTGGTGCGAAAAGGCTTCTGATGAAGAATGCGAAAGACGACTAATGATGTCTGCAGGGCCGAGCTTTCCCGAGACGCGGAGCTGATGCTGCACCTCTTTGGCCACCTGGAGCAACTGCAGCGAAACCTTAGTCGTTGACGCTTCGCCGGCATTGATAAGGCGCTGGACTAGGGCATCGGTCAGCTCAACCCAATCGAACTGATCGGAGTACTTGGCTAGGGCTGCAAAAGACTCAGGGTGTCGGACTAGAGAACCTAATACTTCGCCCTGGGAAAGAAGAACTCTGCGCAGAACATCCTGCTTTGCATTTTTGTAGTCCTGAGGATCCCACTCAATCCCTGATATCCGGGCGAGACTTGAAACAACATCTAGCTTTGTGAACGCAGAGAAGGCTACTAAAGAGGTTGGGTGTCCCCCCCTTGATAGCGAACGGACCAACTGCCTGCGGAACTGGAGTGCCTGGTGGTTGCTATCCACCAATAGTGTGATGTGTTTAAAGGGGTCTTCGTTCTTGGTGGCCAGAACTATACGAGCAAGTTCGTTCTGCGCTTCTAGTCCACTTGAATAGCTCAGTTCACGCATGTTTCCCCCAGGGCGAGCCTTTTCTAGAGTTTATCTCGTGGAGAGTCACAACGTGCCCGTTCCGCAACTCTAGAAACCGAAAGAGCGCCATTGTCACTGAATAGGTAGATGAAACTCGAATGAGTCCTCCAAGGGAAATCCATCGCCTAGGCAGCAAGGACAAACTCTGGCCTTAGATACTTCACCTGAGCGCCGGATACACGCATTGAGAAAGCAATTGCGGTTGGCCGAGATACGACCACTACGTGTTTGAGCAAACTCTTGAGGTGAGTTACGAATGGGGCTAGACCGCCATCGCCGCTAGCAACGACTACCTTGTCAAAGCGCGACTCAAGGTGATCTTCAACAATTGCCTCGGCTAGAAGAATGTCTGCACCATCGTGGCCTTCGTAAAGCTTCAAGCTAGCCCCCTGCCAACCGAAAGCTACCGCTGCGAGATTACTCTTTGAGCTCACAGTCACCAGGAACTGGTCACTATCGCCTGGCTTCACTAACTCCAGGTAGCAGCGACGAGCTTCGATCACCTGCTCGAGAGTTGGATTTGAGGCCATGCAGAGGTTTTCGATGTCGATTAGGTGCATGGTGCGTGCTTTGCGGATAGAAGATAGCGTCTTCTTGTTCATTTAGTTCTCCCTTGCTCGTTGGTAGAGAGACCATAGAACAGGGGTCTGAT
>JACCDN011117699.1_pt1 | contig 12814 bp, 16 predicted proteins | sample 7441691 | NCBI WGS metagenome assembly JACCDN01 (sample SAMN15323439, study PRJNA562643) | freshwater metagenome | isolation source: river surface water | place: USA:Blue River Watershed | collected 2017-08-16 | reverse complement strand
TAGAGCGCCGAGCTTATACCTCGGTGGTCCATGGTTCGAGTCCATGTACGCCCACCCGTTTGGATAGTATGTCCGAGTGCCGTCAAAAGTATCGATAGATATACCTCAGGGGGATCCATGCCTGCCCGCCCTTGCGGGAGCAGGCGGGGTTCGAGTCCATGTACGCCCACAAAACATTGACTTTTCTATAAAAGTATGTAATATAAAAATTGAAATCAAAACCGAAACCTTACGGTCAATTAAGGGTATTTTGTACATCAAAAACAATAAATAAAAAATGAAAAAAAGTCTTATCATGCTTTTTGTTATGCTGGGAATACTTTCGGCATGCAGAAAAGAAAAAGTCCCTCCGCCAAATCCAGGAGGTAATGTTATTGAAGCTTCCTTCAAAAAGGATTCTTCAGTGGTGGAGCAAATTATTCAGGTGCCTAAAAATGGCCACGTAACAGTTTCTGGTATTTTAAATACTGGAAGTGTTAATGGATTCCAGACTACTTCAGTTGAAGTGTCGCTTAAAAAGCTGGGAGACGCCAGTGAGCCAAAAAGTTACCTGAGAAGGATTTACTTTACGATAGAAGATGCTGGAAGTGTAACTTTCACATCACCCATAAAGGACTCTGTTGTAAATAATACTTTCTCTTTTGATAATTTTTTAAAAAATTATAGTCAGTTTAAAACGCTGAATATTAAGCTTCACGCTGATATACTTGCTGGTGCTACTAATGGTACAGGACTCGAAGATGCTTTAATTGTAGAGATCAAGGTATTTTATACCCATGGAGGCTCTGCAATTCCAGCGCAAACAAATGTTGTCGTTGGGCACAAAACTATTTTTAGCACAGCCCCACAACCATTTTCTGTTTCTTCTTATGCTGACTCGACAAATCCTTCTGGGGCAGTCGTCCTGGAAGGGCAGAGTATAGAGATCTTGCGTTATGCTGTGGGAGTAAATGGACAGTCCGGCTCAGTGACCTCGCACCGTTTATTGGTACAAGGACAAGGATCGAGCGCTGTTACTGCTTTGAAATTGTTTTCCGGAGCTACACCGGTGGGTCAAGCAAATGTCAGTAGTGGTGTTTGCACTATAACTACAAATGATCCTTTGACTGCTGGAACAAGAAAGCTTTATTCGATTGTTCCGGTGTTATCCGTCACTCCAAATTCTTCAAACTATGATTTCAATATCGTACTTGATGAGGTAAAAGGGGTTTCAACTTCCGGAGAACAAAAGGTGGATGGCACAGACCGTGTAGGTAACAGCTTTACTGCACTCAAGACTTATTTGAAGGTTGAAAAAATCAATATCAATACGACTGTTATCAATGATTCAACAGAAGAGGATACGTATCAAATACGTGTTACTAATGTTGGTAGTACAACTGGTTATTTTACTCAAATAAGCTACGGTCTGATTTGGGCAAATAACAGTCCTGGTGTTGATACGCTTCAACTCAAACCCAGAATTATTTGTGGAGCTACACAGCCCGCAGGTATTTGGGTGGACCAAAACGGAGACACAGCAGTTACCGGTGGTTTCTTTAAAGAGGCAACTTCGATTATGACTTTCAACTTTACTACCGAACAAACTTTGTCGACTGGTGCATCTGTTATCATCAATCTTAAAACCTTCAGAAAAGGATTTAGGCACACGAACGATGGTTTTCGGATTCGCCCTATATTTGATGCAACAAGTATCGATAAATCATACAAGTTCATCAATCGCGGTACTATTGGTTTTTCAAAAAAACTTTTTAATACCTCGGTGCAAAACGCAAGTGCCAATCCTTTTACTGTGTTATTTGCCTGGAGTGATGGTTGTGATCCAGCACATTCTCCGGTTCCTGGCCTTTCTTCAAAAGACTGGTTAAGTGGTTATGGTTTTCCGGATTTGCCTGATCAGGTCTGGGTAAGATAGTCTAATTTCATTTTTATCAAAAGCCTTCCTTTTTAAGGGAGGCTTTTTACTTTTTACTCAAAATGCATCTGTTCGTAGTTTTTGACAGCTTGCTTTAGAAGAGGATAGTCTGAGAGCTCTGGGCTTTTTGCGACCAAGTTTTTGGCGCTTATTTGTGCAGCTTCGACAAGCTTGGTATTTCGTAGAGCTTCCATGCCGATATCTGAGATGCCCCATTGTTTTAACCCAGTGAGTTCGCCAGTACCACGGAGGGAAAGGTCGTATTCAGCAAGTTCAAAACCATTTTTGGCCTCCGTAAAAAGCTTCATACGTTCTTTGGTTTTTTCAGTTTTGGCATCAGCAAATAAATAGCAGTACGGCTGATGGCTACTTCGCATAACTCTACCGCGAAGTTGGTGAAGTTGAGCTAGTCCAAACCTTTCGGCTCCTTCGATGATGATAGAGGTAGCGTTTGGCACATTGACCCCGACTTCCACGACAGAAGTAGCAACAAGGATATCTATTTTGTGATTATAAAAATCTTCCATCACAGACTCTTTTTGATCTTTGGTCATTTTGCTATGGAGCACGCCTATTTTGTACTCTGGGAAAATATCTTTTTGTAAACGCTTTGCTTCTTCGGTAACACTTTTGGCAATGACCGCTTTTTCAAGTTCGGGATCTGGTTCATTGATGCGTGGACATATGACATAAGCTTGTCGACCTTCTTTCAAAAGTAATCTTACTTTTTCGTAAATATCTTCTCTTTTGTTTGGCAAAACTATTTCGGTGATTATTTGTTTTCTGCCTTTAGGCATTTCATCGAGTAGTGATAAATCAAGGTCGCCATAAATAGTGAGAGCTAAGGTTCTAGGTATAGGAGTAGCCGTCATAGAAAGCAGGTGAGGAGAGTGAGAGTCCTTTTTGGCTAAAGATTTTCTTTGACCCAGTCCAAAGCGGTGCTGTTCGTCTATGATAGCTAGAGCTAAATGCTTAAAAGATAGACTCTTTTGGATAAGAGCGTGTGTTCCTATGACTATAGGGATCTCTCCATTTGCAATCCACTTTTGGAGTTGTGTTCTCGAAATATTGGTCCAAGGAGTTTGGCTTGAAGCAACCTTGGTTGGAAATTTGCGACAACCACTTCCAGTGATAAGAGCGATAGATATGCCAGTGTGCTCAAAGTATTTTATAAAAGATTCAAAGTGTTGTGTGGCTAGTATTTCAGTAGGTGCCATATAGGCAACCTGGAGAGATCCAAAGGTTTGCTTCTTTTCTCCAACCCCTGGACGATTCATCACAGTAGCGTAGACAGCGGTAGCGGCGACTGCAGTTTTACCACTTCCGACGTCTCCTTCTAAAAGTCTAGACATAGGATAGTCTTTTTCTAAGTCTTCCATTATATGACCTATCGACTTTTCCTGCGCTTTGGTCAAAGGAAAAGGAAATCTAGAAACAAAGTTTTTGATATCGACTTTTTGAGTGTCTATACTATAAGCTTTTTCTTTTTGAAGGTTTTGCTTTTCAAGAGCCCGAGCTAAGTTTATTTGAAATATTTCATCAAAGGCAAATCTTTTTCTAGCGCTCAGTGCATCAGTATGTTTTTTGGGGCTGTGTATATATATAAGTGCAGTTTTAAGTGCGGGAAGGGAATACTTTTTTAAGATTTCACTAGGGACATGATCTGGGATATTTTCTAAGTTTGTAAGAGCTCGAGCAATAGCATGAGAGAACCACTCACTAGATATGCCTTTTGTTTCTGGATAAAGAGGTGTCAGTACACCTGCCTCAGTATTTGCAAACAAAGAATCATGACTATCGATAGGCAAAGTTTTCTCTTCGCGAGTACTAGGGTTCACCAAGCTTAGTTTATCTTTATAAAGAGAAACCTTGCCAGTGAGTTCTACTGTTTGTCCGACAGAGAGCATTTTGGCTAGATAGGGCTGGTTGAACCATATGACACTGATAGAGCCACTAACGTCTTCTACTACCGCTTCACTTAGAGCTGTTTTTGTTTTCCAGCTTTTTTTACTTTCTATCTTTTTGATGGTGCCTCTTATGGTTGAATTTTGTCCTTCACTTAGATTTGCTATAGAGACAAAACTACTAGCATCAGCATAGCGGGAGGGAAGATGGTAAAGTAAATCTTTGATAGTAAAAATCTTAAGTTTTACTAATCCCTTACGAGTTTCTTCTCTAAGTCTTAAAAGTAGGTCTATTTTTGACTCGAGAGTTATCATGATAAAGCTATTTTAGCATAACAAAAACGCTCATTTCTGAGCGTTTTTGTTAAAAGATATTGATTTATCGATTACCTCGGAAACCTCCTTCTTTCTTCTCACTTGGGCGTGCGATATCAACAAAGATTTCGCGTCCATCAAGAGTACTACCGTTTAGCTTATCTACTGCTGCTTGAGCTTCAGCATCACTAGAGAATTCTACGAAGCCAAAACCTTTTGATTTACCAGTCATCTTGTCCATGATGATATTTGCAGAAGTGACTGTTCCTACACTTGCAAAGTGTGCCGCTAAACCATCGTTGTCGGTCTTGAATGAAACACTACCGACGAAAACTTTATTACTCATTTTTTGTACTTAAATTATTTATTTAATTTTTGCAACGCACTATTTCGATAAGTGGACATTACAATACCAGAACTATACCACAAAGTACTTATTTTACGATAGAGAGGGTACCTGGGGATTAGTTTCTAGGAAGGAAATAAAAAAGAGGTGGGATTATGAGGAGTGCATATGTTGTTCCGAGTGAAAAGAAAGCGCTAATGAAAGCTAGGGTATAAATGATAGGTCCTACCAGACTCCTTAGCATTTTTACCTTGGTATTACCCTGATGCTTCTCTACAAAAAATCGCAAGATACTAAAACTACTAGAAGATCCTAAAAGGATAAAACTATAAGTCACTACCGCCAAAGCATTGCCATAGTTCTCTGCCATAGCCGAAGTGGCAAAGGGGATAAGGGTAACAAAAAGCAAAAAAAGCATATTGCTCCAAACCACTCTGCGAGAAACAGTTGAGATGTTTCTGGTTAGCTGGTGATGGTTGACCCAAAAGATAGCAATACCAAGGAAGCTAAGTATAAAAGTAGCGATGTTGGGGATAAGAGGGAGAAGTTCGTGTAGAGAGTTTTTGAGATCTGCATTTTGTAGCTCGGTAACTTTGATTTCAAGAGCAAGTAAGGTGATAGCAATAGCAAAAACTCCATCACTAAATTGTTCCAGTCTGGCTTTGCTTATAGGTTGCATACTAGATCCAGTTTGCTAAAAAGGCGATGAAAAGTATCGCGGCTACGAGTCCGAGCAACTTTTGTGCACGAGAAACGAGAGCAATGATAACTATTACAATAATACTTTTAATAATCCCAAATGCGACGAGCGAGGCCCAGATTGTTTGAAGTGTTGTTTGTATCCATGTCATATGTGTTTATTATAACATCAAAATAAAACAAAATCCGCTACTGTGAGCGGATTTTGTTTTATTTACATTTGCATCGAAGGATTTTGAGGGGCTTTTGGCTCCACATCACTTTCTTGGCAGAGTTCGCATTTTCCACAACCACAAGCGCTCTTGATGATTGAATACTTTCCACCACCAGCCAAGACAAGACCTATAAGAGTAAAGATGTGAAGAGAAAGTGTCTTATCTTTGTGCACAGTGATAGTTGCTACGAGCATAACTATGGATAGTAAAATAGCAAAAAATCTTGTATAAACCCCTAGTAATACTGCTGCTCCACCGATAAGTTCAGTGAAAGCTACAAGATATGCCCAAAACGGAGCAAATCCCATCTGTCCAAAACCCGCAACTGTAGCATCGAGGTTTGAAACTTTCATCCAGCCCATAAAGATAAATACAGATGCTACACCGATACGAATAGCCAAAAGACCCATATCAACATTGCACCAAGAACACTTTTTCACCATTTTTCCGATCATAAAATAAATTATTGATTAAATAATAATGGTGCTATTATAACATATATAAATTTTTAAAACCTTATGAGCAGTATTCAGCTTTTTCTAATATCCACAGTCACCATCAGTATTTTTGCCCTGTCTGTTTTGATTGGGAGGATTTATTCTATGGCTTTAAAGCTCTCTCCTAGTTCTTCTAGGGGGGTGTTAATATTTTGTTTTGTTGGCCCAGCTGTCTTTGTACTTAGTATGATTCTTAGTAGGTTTTCTGATAGTGTTTTTGTAAAAGCTATTTATCTTTTTTCAAATATTTTAGGTGGTTTGATGTTCCATCTTTTGATAATAGGGTTTTTGTTGTCTATACTTTTATTGCTTGGTAAGGTATTTGGTTTTATTTTGCCGGTTTATGTTGGTCTCGGATTTGTTTTTATCGCTTTAGCTTTTAGCGTGGCAGGGCTTATTCAAGCAAGATTTATAAAAGTTACAAACTATGAGATATCCCTACCAAACGCCCCTAAAGATTGGGATGGCAAGACGGCGGTATTGGTCGCTGACACACACTTTGGTCTTATCAATCACAAAAAATTCTCTGATAAGGTTGTCGCAAAAATCTTTGAGATAAATCCAAATCTTGTTTTCCATGCTGGAGACTTTTATGATGGACCCAAAAATGATACCTCTATGATTACAAGCTCTTGGAAAACCTTGGCACAAAAGATACCTGTGTTTTATGCTCCAGGAAATCACGAAGAGTATGGAGACTATGCAGGATTTTTAACTTCTATAAAAAACGCTGGCATAAATACTCTTGTTGATAGTGTGACAGAGTACCAAGGAGTTCAAATAGCCGGCATCTCTTATCGAAACAAAAAGCAATTTGATATTGCTGATAAAGTTTTAAAGAGTCTAAATATAGAAGACACAAAGCCACTCATCCTTATAAACCACCCGCCAACATTTCAAGCTAGTGCGGAAGCGATAGGTACCGATCTTATGCTCTCAGGGCATACTCACAAGGGACAGTTTTGGCCGTTTTATTTTGTGGTGAAAGCTATCTATGGCAAATATACTTATGGAGTAAATGTTGACGGCTCCCTAACTACTATAACTACAAGCGGTGTAGGGACAGCCGGGGTACCAATGAGACTTTTCAATACTCCAGAGCTAGTGCTTATAACTTTTAGAGTTAAATAGGGTTATAATTAATACCATGCGAAATATAAAATTATCAAATTTTGAAATAGAAATAAATGCTAGTGTTCAGAAAGTCTGGGAGAAGATGCTAGGAGATGAAGGTTATAGAGTTTGGACTTTGGAGTTTAACCCAGCAGGATCTTGGTATGAAAAAGAAAATTCTGGAGATTTTGTCGTGGGTGAAAAGGTGAAATTTCTAGGGCCAAATCCAAGCGAAGAAGGGAGTGTAGGCGGTATGCTAAGTTTTGTAAAAGAGTTGAAAGTGTTTGAATTCATTTCTTTCGAGCACCATGGGTATTTGGTAGGCGATAAAGAAGTAACAGATACCCCAGAAGTTTTGTCTTGGGCGCCAGCGTTTGAAAATTATAGTTTTGAAAAACTAGATGAAAATAAAACAAAAGTTAAGGTCGAGATTGAGATGAGTGCTGAGTACTCAGATATGATGGCTACTATGTGGCCCAAAGCTCTAGAGAAACTAAAAGAGATTTGTGAGAGATAGTTATTTAATCAATGCAAAAAAATAAAATAAAACTCCCACACACCTTACCCAAGGATTTCAAAGATGTGTTAAACAAAAACACAAAAATCAAAGCCTTGTGGGATAGCCTCACCCCGCTTGCTCGCAATGAATTTATCTGCTGGATAATCTCTGCTAAAAAAGACGAGACTCGCACTAAACGCATCGCTTGGGCATGTGATTCACTATCTCAGGGCAAGCGTCGTCCTTGTTGTTGGGCAGGGTGTGGGCATAGGTTTTAAATAAAAACCCCCTTACCAAATAAAGGTAAGGGGGTTGGGTTTATAATTTTTACTCAAATCTTGAGTTTTCAAAATCAAAGACAAAAGAACCATCTGGATGAACAAACTTCACCGGTCTATTGGGGTGATCTACTTTTTTTTCATAAGAAAGCTCTACATGTATACGCTCTTTTATTATTTCCTCCTTGGTAAGATACAAAGCCTTGTTACACTCAGAGGTGTCAGAGATTGACTTGATTTCTCCCATGAATTCTTCAAGCGATAAGTTCCTATAATCTTTTGTAATCTCAACGTCAGTATTTTTTAAAAACAGAGCGTTGTTGTTTTGTGGCAAGACAAGCAACACGCCGTTTTCAGGATGACCCCAGTACCCATAAACTTTTGCATTACTATGGTCTGATTTTTCGAGGTTTAGATTGCCTCGAAAAGTATCTGCTCCATTATAAATACCAATTGAGCCAATAACCTTTTGACCCATGTAGTTTATAAATGGGAAAAATACGTGTGTTTTTCCTGATCGTCCCATATGTCTGTACTGGTGTACTACACTTCTATAGTTGTACTGAAGAAAAGTACACACTTGAATTATTGTCTTAAAGAAATTTGAATCATCAAGACCAGGGACATCTTTTAGTGATGTATTTTGCAGATATTCACTATAGGGAGCAAAATAGTAACACTCAGTTAGTTCTTTTTCAGTTTGAAATTGGTTGTTGACAATTTCTTCCCCGTTTCCAAATTCGCCTGTATATCCTTTTAATCCAGCGATTTTTAATGTTTCTTCATGTAACACTTCTAGGTATTTAACCGAAGGAATATTAATTACCACAGCAGGAATTTCCAGCTGAAAGGCCAGTTTAGTTATTTGTTTCATTTTGATTGTTTTTAAGGTGAGTTTTTTTCTTATACTACATTTTTGTTTTAAAAAGTAAAGGCAGAAAAAAACAATAAATTCGGCCACAAATCCGCTCTTTCAAGCATTTAATTTGTTGTTGGGTAGGGTGCATACATAGGGACTAGTCGAAGTTGTTGAATCTAAGGCGGAAGTAGTGAGATTCGAACTCACGGTCCCGATTAAGAGACGACGGTTTAGTAAACCGTTGATTTAAACCACTCATCCATACTTCCGTTTGATTACTATACTATAGCTTCTTATTTTGTAAAAGTAAGAGTATTGTCCGCAGTTCGTCCTATAGGCATATGAAGAAAATATCAATATTTAGTCTAATCTTAAGCTTATTTTTAACAACTTTTGCGCAGGCAAGTCACCCTATTGTTTTACTGGAAGCACCTGTTGTTTCTAGTATTTCTAACAACTCTGCCACCCTAGAAGTCCCTAGCAGTGTTTTGAAAAGCTTATCTCAAGAACAGATCTCTGGTTTGTATTTTGAATACATTCAAACCAACCAAGCTTGTATTATGATTTATCCAACACCTACGAACTGTTTGCCAAAGAAAACAACAAAAGGACTAACCTCTGTCAATATAAAAGGCTTGGAGACCAATACTCCTTATACTGCTATGTACAAAGTAGACAACACGATTGCTTGTATCACCACACCTTGTCATGAAAATGGCTTACAAAGTGCTTCCAAAGAGTTTACAAGCACATCTTCTAGTACAAATTTTTCTCGCAACCTTTATTATCGAAGTCGGGGAGCGGATGTAGTCTTGCTTCAAGATATCTTACGAGCACAAGGATACTTTTCCTCTAAGAGTACTGGATACTTTGGTGTTGTAACTTTCAAAGCAGTAAAAGCTTTTCAAAAAGACTATATGAAAATACCACCAACTGGATTTGTCGGACCAAAGACACGTTTGGCACTTAATAATATTTCAAATATTCAAACAGAGAGCTTTGAAGGCAATATCCAAAGCGTCTCAACTGCATGTTTCTCAGACGGGGAGTGTAGTGTCACTATCGACGGCAAGAAAGTCATCACTACTATCGGTTGGTCTCAAGAGGCAGTCGGCTCTATCAAAGGAACAGTTTCTTCTATCGGAGATATCGAGACAAACAAAATCGGCGCTCGTGCCAAAGTTTATGCCCGCAAACTCTCTGACGGCTCTTATACTTTGTATGGCAATACTAGCTACTATATAGAAGTACTTTAGATGCAAAAATACGCTTTTGTAGTATAGTTGGGATATTAAAAGAATAATCTTTTTTGTATGATTTATATATTGATTTTTGTAGCTATTTTGTTGCTCTCTATGCTCCGCCAGATAAATGAATATCAGCGAGGGGTGGTACTAACTATGGGTAGATTCTCTGGTATCAAAACACCGGGCTGGAAGATTGTTGTCCCTATATTTCAACAAATGACAAAGGTAGATATGAGAGTCAAGGCTGTCGACGTGCCTGATCAGAAAACTTTGACTAAGGACAATGTTTCTGTAGGGGTAAATGCGGTGATTTATTACAAGGTTGTAGATGCCGCCAAGAGTGTCATCAACGTAGAGAGTGTTCATTACGCAATTTTGCAACTCGCTCAAACAACTATGCGAAATGTTGTAGGAGAAGTGACGCTCGACCAGCTACTTGCTGACAGAATCCATGTTTCGGAAAAAATCCAAATTGTAGTTGAGAAAACTTGTACAGAATGGGGGATAGATATTTCAAACGTAGAACTCAAAGACATAGCACTCTCTCACGACATGGAGCGAACTATTGGAAAGGTAGCTGAAGCGCAAAGAGAGCGACAAGCGACAGTTATTCAATCCGAAGGAGAAGTCTTGGCATCAGAGAACATGGCCAAAGCCGCAGCTATGCTTGCTGCAACTCCTGGGGCATTGCACCTACGAACACTCCAATCTATCAACGACATGTCTTCAGATCAATCAAACACTGTAGTTTATATGGTGCCAGTAGAAGTTTTGAAAGCTCTAGAAGGATTCAAGAAATCTTAAATAATAAAAAATCCCTCACTCGAGGGATTTTTTATTGAAGAGTGTTTGTTACATCCACGCACCAATAATAAGTCCAAGGGCGATAGAGAGTACTAAGTTAAATCCTGCAACGATCAAAAACTTAGTTTGATTGTTTTTCTTTGTGTCGTTGTTCCACATAGAGCCTTGTGCTGACATCGGCATCAAAAATCCGAGCCATACAAGCAAGCTTGTTGCTAAGGCATTAGTCCCCATAGAAACAAACATTGCCAAAACATATATTTGAACGATAGAAAGGACAAGTTGCAAGATATAAGCAGGCATAGCTTGTTTTTGCATTTCTTTGCGCTTCACTGGGTCGTTCATACACTCTGGGTCTATTTTGTTTAGTCTCATCCACGCCTTCCCAAAGATCATAGGGCCGTACCATAGAGAGCCTATTATTATCGAAACGACTGCACACACCAGAACCATTAAAAATGATATTTCCATAAATTTATATTATTTGTTAATGAGAAAATTATACTATAAAAATTGCGGAACCGGCGAGATTCGAACTCGCGAGGGCTTTTACACCCTGCCTCTTTAGCAAAGAGGTACGTTAGACCACTCTGACACGGCTCCGTATAGGTGCTACTCTATCATAAAATTTGACACCAATCCATCTTAGGTATAATATAGATACATATCAATATTTATAATTATCTATAAAACATATGGAAACAAAAAATTTAGGGGAAATGCAAAAAAATATAAGCGATGCTTTCGCATGGCGAGCAGCGGTCAAGAGCTTTGATCCAGAGAGATCTGTGCCAAAAGAGCTTTTGGAAAGTATCTTGGAATCAGCGCGTATGTCAGCGACAGCCTTTGGCCTCCAACCTTTTCGTATAGTCGAGGTCAAAGACAAGGCTTTGCGAGAAAAGCTCCTAGAAGTTTCTTATGGTCAAAGACAAGTAGTCGATGCACCGCACTTTTTTGTGATTTGTGCTATTACAAACCTTGACGAAAAATATGTCAGAGGCTATATCGAAAACATCGCCAAGACTCGTGGAGTATCAGTAGAGGACTTGAAAGGCTTCGAAGACAGTATGCTTGGAGGTATCTCATATATGAATGATGAACAAAAGCTAGCTTGGTCTGCAAGACAGTCTTATATCGCTCTTGGAGCAATGCTTGAGACAGCAGCGCTTTTGAAAGTAGATGCTGGTCCTATGGAGGGCTTTATGAGTGCCAAGGCAGATGAAGTTTTGGGGCTTGCAAATCACAACCTCAAGTCTATAGCTTATGTGGTCATGGGATATCGCAAGGATGACAAATATTCAGAGATGAAAAAGGTGCGTCTACCAAAAGAAGAGTTTATACTAAGTATCTAAATGAAAACTGCTTTTACTATCTTCAAAACTCTCAGTGATAGAACTCGTCTAGAGATAGTACTTAAGCTTTTCAAAAAAGGTGAAATGTCTTGCAAACAAGTCTCTGAAAGTTTCAAAGACTTAACTCAGCCGACCATCAGTCACCATTTTAAGGTTTTGGAAAAAGCTAGCATAATCTCTGTCCGCAAAGAAGGTACTGCTCACTTTTATTCTCTCCACAAAGATACTCTCCGAAGAAATGGGGTAGATTTGAGCTTGTTGAGATAAAGTCTTTTTGCTGTATAATTTTGGCATATGATCAAAAAACTATATCCGTGCTTGTGGTGCAACAACAATGCCAAAGAAATGGCAGATTATTATCTAGCTATTTTTCTTGGTGCCAAAATCACAGGGCAAAATCCATCAGTTGTAACCATAGAAATATTTGATCAAAAGATAATGTTTCTTAATGGTGGTGACATGTACAAACCAACTGAAGCTTTTTCTATGGTTGTGGAGTGTGAGACTCAAGAAGAGATAGACCACTATTGGGACTCTCTGACAAAAGAGGGGAAAGAAGTCGAGTGTGGCTGGTGCAAAGACAAGTACGGCATCTCATGGCAAATAGTCCCAACTATCCTCGGCTCTCTCATGAGCGACCCCGCCAAAGCTCCCAAAGTTATGGAGGTGATTATGAAGACGAAGAAGTTTAGTATAGAGGAGTTGGTTAGTGCTACTAGTTAGTTTTTGTTAATACTTATTAAAAAAACTTAATATTTTACCTCCTCTTAT
>JACCDN011041381.1_pt1 | contig 12814 bp, 9 predicted proteins | sample 7441691 | NCBI WGS metagenome assembly JACCDN01 (sample SAMN15323439, study PRJNA562643) | freshwater metagenome | isolation source: river surface water | place: USA:Blue River Watershed | collected 2017-08-16 | reverse complement strand
CTTAATGCAGGACAAGGTAAAATTGTAGTACTTCCCTGATTTGCAACCTTTAGCATCGTTTCGGAGTTATATACTGTAGAATTCGCAAAACAAACGATTCGTTGATGCTGTAGTTCAGTACCAATAATTTCAAAATTAGTAGCAAGTGTAAAGTCATTTATGCAGAATGCTATTTCGCTATTCGAGAGTTTTAAACCTGCAAGTGTTTTTGTAAGCAAATCTTTATCAACTTCAGCAAGAGAAATATCGTTTGAAAACACTATAAACACTATATTTTTGCTATTTTCACCAACTAAATGGAATAAAGGTTTAGTTTCAGTATGAAATTCGCTTTTTATGAAATATAATTGCTCTTGAAAGAGTTCTTTCAGAGTAGTAGTGTCGGTACTTAATAAATGGTTTTCCATGCTACGAAATTAAAAAAAGAAAAGTATATAACATCAAAGGTTTGTAATCGTTGTATCACTTTAAAAATTATTCTATTTTAGCACAACTTAAACAAAAAGTATTAAATATTAAGAGGATGAAACGAATTAATTGGTACAAGAGAACAGTGCTTTCTGTTGCATGCACAGGCATGGTATTTAGCTTAATGGCTCAGAGTTCAGACGTTTTAATGACCATCGGGAAAGAAAATGTATCGAAGAAAGAATTCGAATATGTTTTCAAGAAAAACAACAACAAAAATGCAGCAAATCCAGATGAGAAGAGTTTGCGTGAGTATCTAGATTTATATATCAATTTCAAACTAAAAGTTATTGAAGCAAAAAGTTTAGGGATGGATACTGTTGGTTCATTTATTAAAGAACTTGGTGGTTATCGTAAACAATTAGCTGCACCATATTTAACAGATAAAGAAGTAAACGAGAAATTAATATCAGAAGCTTACGAGCGTTCTCAAAAAGAAATTCGTGCTTCACACATATTAATTACTTGCGCTGAAGATGCATCGCCAAAAGATACGATGGCAGCATTTAATAAAATAATGGCACTTCGCAGAAGAGTAGTTGATAAGAAAGAAGATTTTGCAAAAGTTGCATTAGAGGCATCTCAAGATCCAAGTGCAAAAACGAATAAAGGTGACTTAGGATATTTCAGTGCATTTGCAATGGTTTATCCTTTCGAAAATGTTTGCTATAACACAAAAGTTGGTGCGATTAGCATGCCTTTCCGTACGAAGTTTGGTTATCACTTAGTAAAAGTATACGACCAACGTCCTGCACAAGGCGAAGTTAAGGTTGCACACATTATGTTGCGTACTGGCGATAAGGCTTCTTCTATAGATTCAGCAAGAGCGAAAGAAAAAATTCAAGAAATTTATGCTCGTTTATTGAAAGGTGAAAAATTTGAAGAGTTAGCTAAACAATATTCAGAAGATAAATCTTCTGCAAGATCAGGTGGCGTGCTTCCATTATTTGGCACAGGTAAAATGGTTATGGATTTCGAAAATCAATCGTTTGCATTGAAGAGTGTGGGCGATTATTCTAAACCATTCACAACACCTTACGGATGGCATATAGTTAAATTAATAGAGAAGAAAAGTCCTCCTACTTTCGAAAAAGCTAAAGACGATTTAAAAGCTAGAATAAATAGAGATACACGTTCTGATTTAAATAAAGTTTCTTTTATCGCTAAGCTTAAAAAGAATTATCAGTTTACAGAAAATAAAAAAGCACTTACAACTTTCTATACTGGAATTGATTCTTCAATAGTAAAATCTACATTCAAAAAATCATCTGCTAAAAATCCTACAGATGTATTATTCTATATTCAAGATAAAAAATATTTAGTGTCTGACTTTGCAGCATTTTTAGAATCTAATTTAAATACGGTATCTAAAGAATCAGCAGCAAAAGCAAAAAATGATTTGTATGAAAATTATACAAATAAAATGCTAATGGATTACGAAGAAAGTAAGCTAGATGCTAAATACCCAGAATTTAAATCTTTAATGGAAGAATATCGTGATGGTATTTTATTGTTCGAATTAACAGATCAAAAAGTTTGGTCGGCAGCAGTAAAAGATTCAGCAGGATTAGAAGCGTTCTTTAAAAACAATCAATCTAAATACATGTGGCCAGATCGTTTAAATGCTAGTATCTATACTTGCGCAAATGAAGAAATTGCTAAAACAGTAAGAGGATTGTTGAAAAACAAGAAAGTATCGCAAGATTCATTATTGAAAAGAGTTAATAAAGAAAATCCTTTGAACTTAACTATTAAAACAGACAAGTTTGAAAAAGGCGATAATCATGTTATCGATGATATTGAATGGAAAAAAGGTACAACTAAAAACATGGCAATAAATAATACTATTGTATTTGTAGTTGTTAAAGAAAAGTTATTGAGTCAGCCTAAATTATTATCAGAAGTTAGAGGTGCTGCTACTGCAGAGTATCAAAACTACTTAGAGAAAGCTTGGTTAGATACGCTTCGCAATAAATATCCGGTAAGCGTAAACGAAAATGTGTTTAAGTCATTAATTGCAAAATAATTTAAAGGGCTCTTCGGAGCCCTTCTTTTCTATGGGTAAATCGATATACATAATTCTATCATTACTTGTTTTTACTTCTTGCCAGTTTCTACAAAAAACGTTCAGCAGTAAAGAGAAGCCGGTTGCCCGTGTGTTTAATGAATACCTATATCCATCGGATTTAGAGGGAATAGTACCCAAAGGCACAAGTTCATCCGATAGTGCACTGCTTGTGCAATCGTATATTGAAAATTGGGTTCGACAAACAGTTATTCTGAAACAGGCGACAGATAATGTTGAGCTGGATCAAGATGCACTAGAAAAACAATTAGAAACTTACCGTCAATCGTTAATCATATATTCCTATGAGCAACAGTTAATCGCACAAAGCTTAGATACAACGGTGAGCAATGCCCAAATAAAAAAGTATTACGATGAAAATAAAGACAACTTCGAGTTGAAAAAAAGCATCGTTAAAGCAACTTATGCTAAAATCCCGAAGAATGCTCTAAAGATTGAACTTGCAAAACGCTGGTTTAATTCGTCAAAACCTAAAGATAGAAATGAGCTAGAGACTTATTGTATGCAATTTGCAGATTCCTATAGCTTAGTGGATACTGCTTGGTTATACCTAGATGAGTTATCTTTAAACATTCCTTTAGATAAATTTTCGGAGGCAAGTATTTTGCAAAAAAACAATTACATAAACTTTAGTGACAAAGATTTCGTTTATCTTGTAAAGATTAAGGATTATATGTACAAGGAGGATTTGTCTCCACTTGAATTTGAAACAGAAAATATTAAAAATATAATTATCAATAAACGAAAAATTGAGTTAATTGATAAGATGGAAAATCAGGTGTATCAAAAAGCACGTGAAGACGAAGAGATTGAATGGTATAAAGAAAATTAGAATGTTAAAGAAATTAGTAATATTACTTGTTTTAGGTGTTTCAATGGCTACAGTTAGTATAGCACAACCTAAAAACGCAGATAAAATTGTAGCAATACTTGGTGAAAACATCATCTTAAATTCTGATGTTGATGGTCAGTTTGCTCAATACGTTGCCCAAGGTGCAAAGGATAATGGAGATTTAAAATGTCAAATTTTAGAATCACTACTTGCGCAAAAGATGTTGCAAAACCAAGCTAAAGTAGACAGTTTGGAAATTTCAGAGCAACAAGTGGAAGATGAATTAAATAGAAGAGTGAAATACTTCATGACACAAATTGGTTCTCAAGAAAAGCTAGAACAATTTATAGGAAAATCTATTTTAGAATTTAAAGATGAATTAAGAGAAGATGTTAGAGCGGTAATCATGGCGCAAAATATGCAGCAAGAAATTACTCGTAAAGTAACAGTAACTCCTAATGAAATAAAAAAGTTCTACGAAGAAATTCCTAAAGATAGTTTGCCATTTTTCAATAAAGAGGTACAGGTTGGTGTAATACTTAAGAAACCAAAGATTAGCGTGAAAGCTAAACAAGAAGCGAAAGATAAGTTAGAAGCATTAAGAGTTAGAGTGGCAAATGGTGAAGATTTTGCAACACTTGCTATTCTTTATTCACAAGATGGTTCAGCAAAAAGCGGTGGTGAATTAGGCTTTGTTGGAAGAGGTGAATTGGTAAAAGCTTTTGAGGCAGTTGCTTTTAAACTAAAGCCAGGAGAACTCTCTTCAATTGTTGAAACAGAATTCGGATTTCATATTGTTCAGTTAGTAGAACGAAGAGGAGAGCAGGTGAATGTTAGACATATATTAATTAAAGTTAATTATGATTATGCAGATATGATTGCTGCTAAGAAAGAATTAGATAGTGTATATAATCTAATCATTACCGATCAGATTTCATTTAATGATGCTGCATTAAAATATTCAGACGATGAATCGACGAAGAATAATGGCGGTATGATGTTAAACCCACAAGATGGCAGTACGAAAATTCCTTCAGATCAAATTGACCCTGCAATTTATTTTCAATTAGAAAATATGAAAGTTGGTGATATTGCTACTCCATCAGCATTTAAAAGTGCAACAGGAGAGCAAGCTTATCGTATAGTAAAATATATTGGTAAAACAGAACCACACCAAGCAAACTTGACTGATGATTATCAGAAAATCCAACAAGCTGCTTTAACTAGTAAACAAAATAAGGAAGTTGAAAAATGGTTCAGTAAAAAAAGAACCCAAACTTATATTCGCATAAACGAAGAATTTTCAAATTGCGAAAAATTACAACCTTGGATTAACGAAAGTGCTAAACGTGCTAAATAAATATTTATGTACAAGTCGGAAGTAGAAGCCATAGATGCATTAGCATCTGTATACAAAGAAGTAAAAACAGAAATTGCCAAAGTAATCGTAGGGCAGGATGATATCGTTGAATCGGTATTAATTTCGATTTTGAGCAACGGGCATTGCTTACTTGTAGGTGTGCCAGGGCTAGCTAAAACACTATTAGTTCAAACGGTAGGGAATGTGCTCGACTTAACTAGTAATAGAATTCAATTTACGCCAGATTTGATGCCTTCGGATATTACTGGTGCTGAAATTTTAGATGAACATCGTCATTTCAAATTTATACCTGGTCCAATATTTTCGAACATTATTTTGGCCGATGAAATTAATCGTACTCCACCAAAAACACAAGCAGCTTTATTAGAAGCCATGCAAGAGAAAGCAGTTACTGCTGCTGGAGTGCACCATGAATTGCCTAAACCATTTTTCGTTTTAGCTACTCAAAACCCAATCGAACAAGAAGGAACTTACCCACTCCCTGAAGCGCAATTAGATCGTTTTATGTTTAACGTAATGTTAGACTATCCGTCTATTGCCGATGAAATTCAGATTGTGAAAAATACAACTGCTAACAGAAAAGTAGAGTTAAAGAAAATACTTACACAAGAACAAATCATCTATTTTCAAAAAGTAATTCGCGATTTACCAGTAACAGATACGGTATTAGAATATGCAGTAAAACTTAGTGCTAAAACCAGACCGGGTAGAGTAGAAGCAACTAAATCGGTGAACGACTATTTAAGTTGGGGTGCTGGTCCAAGAGCTTCACAATACTTAGTTTTAGGAGCAAAGTGCCATGCCGCTATTAAAGGGAAATATTCCCCAGATATTGAAGATGTAAAGGCTGTTGCATTACCAATACTTCGACACAGAATAGTAAGAAACTATAAAGCTGAAGCAGAAAATGTTTCTGTAGAAACAATCATAGAAGGCTTATTGTAAATTTTGCTCTGAACGAATTCTCCATTCTTTGGGATAAGTATTATTCATTCTATTCCCCATTAATTTGGCGAATCCTAAATAGGCATTTTCATACTTCATCAAATGCCATCCTTTGGCATTCGTATTTATATTGAAATCTTTTTTCTGAAGATATAGTATAGCTTCTTCTTTCGATAAATTTATTTCATCAAAATATGAATGCTTAATATTAGCCATCGCCATTGCTTGATCTGGAATTAATTCCTCTCGAATCATTTGTCCTAAGTCTATCCCAAATTTCTTGATACGTAAAGAGGTGTTTAATAAACCTAGCATTTCTTTATGAACGGCTAATGGGAATGCAAGTGATTGTTGATTATGATGAAGAAAATCAAATTCATTTCCATCGATATACTTTAATAATGCCGACTTGGTTTTTTTATCAGCAAAATTTACATTCTTCATTACTTTCGGCCAATTCGACTCTTCCTCTGTTGTTTTTCGTAATACTGAAATATAAAATCCTTCACCCTCTATTTTATGAGGATAGAAATGATAACCAAATAATGGGTTTTTGCCATCTATTGATCGTTCGTAAATACCAGTAAACGATGAAATGTCAATCTTTACAGATTCCCACCCACCTTCTTCGAGTAAGCTTACAATCGGATCCACATCTTCTTTTGTATTAAATGTACAAGTGCTGTAAATTAATAATCCATTGCTTCTTAATAATTTAGAACTGGTATGAAGAATCCTTTTTTGTCGGGCACTGCAAATATTTACATTATTTGCGCTCCATTCATTTATTGCATCCTTATCTTTTCTAAACATACCTTCTCCAGAACAAGGTGCATCAATAACAACTATATCCATACAATTTTCTAATGCAGAAAAATGTTCAGGGTCGTTATTGGTTACTACAACATTTGCATTTCCCCATCGAGTTAAATTCTCCACTAAGATGGATGCCCTTGTTGCAATAACTTCATTGCTTATTAGAATACTGTCGCTTGAAAGTAAAGAGCTTAAATGGGTGCTCTTTCCGCCAGGTGCCGCGCACAAATCCAATACACGATGTGCTTCTGTTAAATCAACACATTGTTTTAGCACTTCTTCTAAAAACATAGAAGATGCTTCTTGAACATAATAATGCCCAGCATGGAAAAAAGGATCGAACGTAAACGAAGGGCGTTCTTTTAAAAATACAGCATGTTCTGCCCATGGAATAATCGATTTTGCCTCAAATAAGGGCGCAGGTTGCTTTTTAAGGTTATATCGTATAGATGTAGGGCTATCGCCAACTAAAGCATCTAATAGGGCCTTAGATTCGTCACCTAAATCCTGTTGCAACTGGTCTATGAATTCCTGAGGGAAATTATGCATGTCCAAAAATACTCAATATTCTATATATTAAAATTATTACAATTCAATTACACCAAATCTTTATTATAATTGTTAATTGAATACATAATTAGAAATATGATTAAGAATATCATGAAAATTGGCTTTGGGACTTTATTGTTGATCGCTACTACGGCAACAGCATTTTCATTCTGTGCGAATGATGGGAAGAAAGAAATTGCACCTGACGATAAACAAATAGAAGTTTGCAGACAGTTAGTTGGGTTAGTATCAAACTATAATTACAAAAAAGTACCTCTTAACGATTCGCTTTCTCAGGTGGTATATGATGCCTACTTGAAAAGTATAGATGCAAGTAGAATTTATTTCTATGAGAATGAGGTAAAACAATTCAACGATAATAGAAATAGTTACGATGATTTCTTGATGGAAGGAAATTTAGTACAGCCTTTCAATATGTTTAATGTTTATATGAATAGATATATAAATAGAATGAATTTCATTTTATCGAAAATCGATTCAGAGAAGTTTGATTTTACTAGCGATGAAAGTATCGTATTCGATAGAGAAAATGCAAGTTGGTTTAAAGATCAAGCAGAGTCGGATGTTTATTGGACAAAAAGACTTCGTTACGATTTGTTGAATTTAAAACTTGCTGGTTCCGATGAAGCGAAAAGCAAAGAAACTTTAAAAAAGCGTTATCAGAATTTAATATCACAAGCGGATAAGGTAAATAGTTATGATGCATTTCAGGCATTAATGTCGTCATACACAGAATCGGTTGATCCACATACCAATTATTTCAACCCAAGCAATGCCGCGAATTTCAATATCGATATGTCGCGTTCATTAGAAGGTATTGGAGCAACCTTACGTATGGACAATGATTTTGTAACGGTTAATGCAATTACGCCTGGCGGACCTGCAGATAAAAGCGGGTTGGTAAGTGTTGATGATAAATTTATTGCAGTTGCACAAGGTAAAGATGGAGAGTTTACAGATATTGTAGGGTGGAGATTAGACAATGCCATTCAATTAATTCGTGGAGCCAAAGGCACAATGGTTCGATTAAAAGTAGTTTCAAAAGGACAAGATGTAGCAAGTCCAAAAATTATTGAGTTAGTTCGCGAAAAAATTATTCTTCAAGATCAGTCTGCAAAAAGAGAAGTAAGAACAGTGAAACAAAATGGGAAAGATTATAAAATTGGTGTAATAGACATACCTGCATTTTATATCGATTTCAAAGCATATCAATCGGGCGATAAAAATTACAAATCAACAACAAGAGATGTAAAATTGATTTTAGATTCTATGAAAGTAGAAGGTGTTGACGCAGTAGTTATTGATTTAAGAAGTAATGGCGGTGGCTCTTTAGTAGAAGCAATAGACCTTACGGGGTTGTTTATTAAATCAGGACCAGTAGTGCAAGTAAGAGATACACGAAATAAAGTAGATGTTGGAGAAGATAACAATTCTGATATAACTTGGGAAGGACCAATGTCTGTAATGATTGATCGATTCAGTGCATCTGCATCTGAAATTTTTGCTGGGGCTATTCAAGATTATGGTAGAGGCTTAGTTATTGGAACACAAAGTTTCGGTAAAGGAACTGTACAGAATGCTATAGACTTAGATCAAGTGATTACAAACACAAGTAATAAAGTAGTAGGTAAAGAAAATACTTACGGACAAATAAATTTAACTGTTGCGAAGTTTTATAGAATAACAGGAAGTAGTACTCAAAATAAAGGAGTAACTCCAGACATTAATTTCCCAATGGTTTACCCTGCGGATAAATATGGAGAGAGTGCAGAAAAATCTGCATTACCATGGGATGAAATTAAAAAGTCTAACTATAAACCCATTTCAAATTTAAGTTCTGCCGTTAATAAATTAACAGATAAACACGAAAAGAGAATGAAGTCTAGTAAGGAGTATGCATACTTGTTAGACGATATCAAACAATTTAAAGATAGAGAAATTGACAAACCTGTTTCGTTGAACGAAGAGAAAATGAAAAAAGAAAGAGATGATAACGATCAGAAAAATTTAGATAGAGAAAACGAGCGACGCATTGCAAGAGGCTTAGCACCATTGAAAAAAGGCGAGGTTAAACCTAAAGGCGAAAAACCATACGACTTTATGTTAGACGAAGGCTGTAATATTGTGGTGGATTGGTTGTCTTTGAAATAGTCGCTAGTATTGAGTAGTGAGAATTGAGATAATTATTTAATTATTGAAATTTCATGGGTTTAAATACACATGGCGGTAATAGGAGCCCTAATTGCTATGTTGGGCTATTCAGTTTCCGAAGTAAATTAGCAGAAATGGGTTTCATTATTTAATACATTAACTCTAATGTTATATACTTATTTAGATTTTATTCATTCATATTCATCTTTCGGTAATTCATTGTACAAGGGTAGTCAGTCTGTAGTACCAGCATACATAAGTTTAGTAATGACAATAACTTATTTTCGATTAACGATTAATCTATTTAGAAAAAAGTAACATGAAAAACGAATTCCTTCCGATGTTAGTTGCACCAGCACGAAGAGCTTTAGCGAATGCTAAGATTACTTCTTTAGAACAATTATCTCAATATTCAGAACATGAATTATTGAAACTTCATGGTTTTGGTAAATCGTCAATTCCTGTCGTTGCAGAACAACTAAAGAAATCCGGTCTTTTCTTAAAAAAGCGCTAAATAAAAAGCCTCCAATTGGAGGCTTTTTATTTAGCTTTATGTTTGGGATTAGTTGATCTTATTTATTTTAAATTACTAACTACTTACTTAATATTACCTTCTCAAAACGATTCCCTTTGGCGGTTACAATTTCAATTATATACATACCTCTTGAAATCATAGATACATCAATACTTTCCACATTATAGTAGGTAGAAATTAATCGTCCATCCATTTCAAAAATCTTTACAGATTTAATCTCATCATCAGATGCAATATGGATTCTATCATTCGCAGGATTTGGATACACTGCAAATTTCGATTTTTCAATTTTATCAACACCACTAGTAACTAAAGTGCTATCCAAAATAATATTTTCATCACCTGCTTGGTAAGCTGTGTAAGCAATAAAAGCGACCATCATTTCATCTTTAGTGTTTTCACCTGCAGAAACATCTATTGGTGGGTTACTAGGATTATGAGGATTATTGGTGGTATTATCGTAAGTAGCATTTGCAAGTATTAATGATTGCCTAGGTATTTTCACTAATCTCTGAAAAGTATAAAATCCTTGCCAGTGAAAATCCCAATCAGGTATACGAATGAGCTTTGTAGTATCTGTACCTTTTTTTGAGAATATAGTATAAGACCTACCAATCAAATGCATGTGTGGAAATATTCCTACTACCGATAAATCTTGAGAATTGCTACTAATTGCTCTTTGGTTAAATTCTAAAATAGTATTTGCTGGAATTTGCAAAGCAGGTTGTTGTAAAATTGGTGGGTAATGGTATAATGGCATTTCCATTTTTACAACTCGAACTGGACTAGTTGATGTATATTTGAAATTTATTTTTGTACTATCCGATTTTGCATTACTGTTTGGTGCATAATGGATTTCCATTACTAAATCGGTACCAACTGGTAATTCATAACCCATATTATCTGGCAAGTAAAATATCCCAGCTCCTGGTGTCCACAATCCAATTAATTTTGCATTTGGACTTTCAGCCCCAGTACCATTACTTTCATAACCTGGTCCAGGGTCCGCTGCATCTAAATTTCTTGAATACGTACTCGGGTCGTGGTATAATATAATATGATGTACTATAGCTGCATTGCTCGGAATAAATTCTACTGCATTAATATACTTTAATGACGTATGTGTTGTAGGCATTACAAACGTTCTGTAATCGTCGGTAGTTTTTTGAACAGTGTATTTTGGCGATTGAGTAGCTTGATCTAATCGATTTATTTGCGCTCCATTATTAATAGTTGGTGGTATTGGTGAAACTCCTGTACCTAATGGTGTACCCGCATCCACCCAATCCGAAATCATTTCTACTTGCTCGTTCGTCAACCTACGTTCCCCAATGAAATGAGTGTATGAAGGATCTGCTTTCCATGGTGGCATGTGCCTGTCTACCGTATGCGATTTAATTGAAGATGCATATGAAACAGCATCATCATAACTCATTAAGTTAAACGGACCAATTCCGCCTTCGTGGTGACAATTTGCACAGCTGTTATAAATCAATTGCCCGACACCAGAATTCCATGTTGGAGTTTGTGCATTAGCGTTTATACTTAAAAATATTACTGAAACGAGGGTAAGTATCCTTTTCATAACTGGGGGTGTATTTCTTAAAATTAAGAAAAAGTATCGAGTATCGGGAATCGAGTATCGTGTAAAGTAACTAACGACTATGGACCAACGACCAAGGACTAACAACTAATCTAGATACCAATCGCTATTCGGCAGAACGCTATCTAGCATAATCGTTTCGCCAATCATAGGTGTTGTAATTGGGATATTTTGTTCTTTAGCTGCTTTAGTCACTCTTAAGATAGGCTCGTTCCATGGATGAAGGGCCAAGGTATATTTCGCCCAATGTACCGGCAAAAGAAGCCTTGTGTTTAAATCTTTTGCTGCTTGAGCAACTTCCTCTGGTTGCATATGAATATATCCCCAAGCAGGATTGTATTGACCGCATTCTAATATGGTAATATCAAACGGCCCGAATTTTTCACCAATCTTTTTGAAATGATCATCATATCCACTATCACCTCCGATATAAATATTTTTATTTTTCGTTTTTAATACGAATGAAGACCATAAGGTTTGATTACGTGTGAAACCTCGTCCAGAAAAATGTCGAGCTGGCAATGCCGTTAAATGCAAACTATCTACTATACTAGCGCTTTCATCCCAATCTAACTCCGTAATTTTAGTCGACGGAACTCCCCAATATTCTAGGTGTGAACCTACACCTAAAGAAGTGTAAATATGTTTCACTTTATCTTTTAATGCTAAAATTGTTTGGTAAGATAAATGATCATAATGATCATGTGTAATTAGCAAATAATCTATACTCGGTAAATCGGCCAAGGTGTATGGATGCTCCATAGGATAAGCTTTACCGAAGAAACTTACCGGAGAAATATTGCCAACAATAATCGGATCAACTAATATAGTTTTCCCATCAACTTGAATTAAATATGTAGAATGTCCTAACCATGTAATTCGAACAGTATTGACATCAGTAGTATCAAAAGATAATTGTTTTGTAGGAATAGACTTGCCTGGTGAAGTTGGTCCTTTGCTGAAATACATTTTTAAAATCTTCCAGAAATTATATCCCTCACCAAAATTTGGAGTGTTATGTATATTCTGAAAAGCACCATCTCGGTAATTTTTAGATTTCTTTATTTTTTCTAAACGTTCGCCTGTTGGATTTTTACCGAAACTAGCTTGTTGCATAAATAACATGGTAGCAATTACTAGTACTGCAATTGCGATGATGAGAATGTAAAGAAGTTTTATCATATTGAGTATCGTGTATCGAGTATCGTGTATCGAGAAATATTAGAAAATGATTTTACTCGATTCCCGATACTCGATACACGATACATAGTACAATTTTAATAGTTAATAGTTCAGTAGCGCTTGTAACTTTTCTGCTAACCTGGCTTTTGCTAAGAAATTATCTTCTAATTCTTTGCTCATTGGAATGGCTGTATCTAAGCTAGCACAACGGATAACTGGTGCATCTAAATATTGGAAGCAGTGCT
>JACCDN011172381.1_pt1 | contig 12815 bp, 10 predicted proteins | sample 7441691 | NCBI WGS metagenome assembly JACCDN01 (sample SAMN15323439, study PRJNA562643) | freshwater metagenome | isolation source: river surface water | place: USA:Blue River Watershed | collected 2017-08-16 | reverse complement strand
CAAAAATAATGAATAATGAAATGGCTGTTATTTTGTCTTTAAAGTTATCTTCTGACGAACAAACTGCCATTGCAAACTACCTTGACCAAAAGACAAGTGAGATAGACAATTTGATTGCCAAAAAGGAACGATTGATTCAGCTGTTGGAGGAAGAGCGCACTGCTATTATCAACCAAGCTGTAACCAAAGGTCTTGACCCTAGTGTTCCCATGAAGGATTCTGGTATTGAATGGTTGGGAGAGATTCCAGCGCATTGGGAGGTTACCAAGATAAAAACTGTAACTATAAAAATTGGTAGTGGTGTCACACCAAAAGGAGGAGCAGAAATCTATGAATTATCTGGAATTCCACTGCTAAGAAGTCAAAATATTTATTTCGATGGATTTCGCCTCGAAAATGTAGCATACATCACAAGCGAAATACATGATTCTATGAAAAATAGTCAAGTACAATCGGGTGATGTACTATTGAATATCACAGGTGGTTCAATTGGTCGATGCTACTTTGTAACGAATGAATTTAAAGAGGCAAATGTTAATCAACATGTCTGTATTGTAAGACCAAATGAAAGAATCATCACAGAGTTTTTATACTATATTTTAAGTTCAACCATTGGTCAACAACAGATAGATTTATGTCAAACAGGTGGTAACCGAGAAGCTTTGAACTTTGAACAATTAAAAAACTTTTTTCTATGTCTACCAAAAGTAGATGAGCAAAAAAATATTGTTCAACGTCTAAAAACTTCATTGAATAATATCAATTTGACAATTGAGAAATTTAGAAAAGAAATTGAGTTAATTAATGAATACAAAACCGCATTAATTAGTGAGGTGGTTACTGGTAAGGTGGATGTGAGAAATAGTTAGAAATGAGTGAATTTAAGTTTCAAATAAATTCGAAAGGATATTTAGTCAATCGTGAATCATTCGATTTGGAATACAAACAAAGTTTCCATTTTGGAGATTCTTTGATTGAGTATGTTCGGTCTATGGTAGGCATGGCAAATAACCGTGGCGGTAAAATTATTTTTGGTATTCAAGATTCACCAAGAAAGCCCATTGGATTGAAAAATGACAAATTTGCAACGGTTGACACAACTAAAATAAACAACGTAGTATCTGAATATTTTTCACATGAATTTGACTGGGAACTAACTTCAATCGAATTCAACAAACTTGAATTTGGAATTATCGAAATCAAAGAATCTGAAAACAAACCAATTGTTTGCAAAAAGACAAAGCAAAAGTTTGTTCGTGAAGGGGCAATATACTACCGATATCGTGGTGAAACCAAAGAAATATCGTATCCAGAATTGGCAAATATTTTGGATAAAGAGAAAGAAAAAGAACGAAAACTTTGGATGTCACACATCCAAAAAATATCAGATATAGGACCTCAAAATGTACAATTTCTTGATACATACAAAGGTGAAATCAACGTTGGAAATGAAAAAATTCTGATTGACAAATCATTGTTAGACCAAATCAAATTTGTCAAAGAAGGGCAATTTGTTGAAAAGGATGGCGCACCAGCACTCACTTTGGCTGGAGAAATTACTGGAGTTTTTGATAATGGAGCGATTTTACCAACAGAGGTGTCACATCCATATTTATCAACTCACATCAAGGATGCTTATGGGTTAACTCAGTATCAAGTGACTTGTTTGATTAGAAAGTTAAATATTCATGGTAATCCCAAATACCATGACCCGATTAAGTCTGGAAAAAAATCAGTTATCAATAAGTATTCTGAGGCATTAATGGAGAGGATTTCCAAAGTACTGGAGAGATACCCTCAATATGTTGCTGAGGCATGTAAAGAATATCAAGCAAACATGAAAGAACAAAGAGTTCAGAAAAAGAAAGCTAACGATAAAAAGAAAAAGAAATGACAGATACAGAAATTAAACAATTCCTATCGGAAATTATAGCTGAGCACCAAGGTGATATCCGAAATTTAGAATCGGAAATGGCTATTGGAAAAGGAAGGCACACCTACCAATTAACTCACAATAATTTGAAGTGTGAATTTGAATTATTCGAAAAAGAAAGTGCCAAGTTTTCCAGAATTAAAATTGGAAATTTTAAGGTTGAATATCCAGAAGGAACAGAAAATTACAATTTGATTACCGAACTACTACTAGGGGTGTAATCTGAAATTTATGCTTAATTGAAATTATGGCAAAAGGAATACATACAGAACAAACCTTTGAGGTGGCTATCGAATCCAACCTATTGGAGCACGGTGGCTATTGGAAAGGTAGTTCAACAGACTTTGATGCTCAGCTTGGATTGTTTCCGAGTTACATCACCAACTTTTTGAAGCAATCTCAACCAAAAATTTGGGATAAAATTGCCAACATCCACAAGGATGAGGTGGAGCAAAAGGTCATACAACGCTTGGTAAAAGAGATTGATTTGCGTGGAGCATTGGATGTGCTTCGAAAAGGATTCACTGATTATGGGGTGAAGTTCCAAATGGCATATTTTAAGCCAGAGAGCACTTTGAATCCAGAAGCAGACGAACTATACCAATCCAACCATTTAACGGTCACCAGACAGCTTTATTACGAGCGTGTCGGCAAGAACTCGCTGGATATGGTGTTGTCGTTGAATGGACTTCCAATTGCTACCATAGAGCTTAAAAATCAGTTTTCGGGTCAGTCTGTGGAGAATGCCAAAAAACAGTATGTGTATGACCGTGAGCCAAACGAGCCTATATTCCAATTCAAGAAAAGAACTTTGGTTCACTTTGCAGTGGATACCGATGAGGCTTATATGACAACTAAACTGGATGGCAAGAACACACGCTATTTACCGTTCAACTTAGGATACAACAATGGTGCTGGAAACCCACCCAACCCTAACGGATACCGAACAGCGTATTTGTGGGAACAGGTTTGGACAAAGGACAGTTTCATGGATATTATTGGCAAATTCCTACACCTAAGTGTGGAAGAATTTGAGTTGAATGGTGTCAAAAAGAAAAAGGAAACGATTATTTTCCCACGTTTTCACCAAATGCAAGTGGTTAGAACCGTAACGGCTGATGCACGTGTTCAAGGTGCTGGAAAGAACTACTTGATTCAACACAGTGCTGGTTCGGGAAAATCCAATTCAATCGCATGGTTATCCTATCGACTTTCGAGTTTGCACGATGACCAGAACAACCGAGTTTTTGATTCGGTGATTGTGATTACCGACCGAAAGGTGTTAGATTCACAGTTACAAAATACCATCTACCAATTCGAACACAAAGATGGTGTGGTTCAGAAAATCGACAAGGATTCAATGCAATTGGCAAATGCAATCACGGCTGGGTCACATATCATTATTACCACACTACAAAAGTTCCCATTTATTCTGGACAAAATTGGTGAAATACCAGCCAGAAAGTATGCAGTAATCATTGATGAGGCACACAGCTCCCAAGGTGGTGAAGCGACCAAAAAGATGAAGGAAGTGCTTTCTGCTAAGTCATTGGAGGATGCTGAAAAAGACGAAGCTCACACAGGACTTGAGGAAGATGCTGAGGACGAAATCAGAAAATCAATGTTAGCCAGAGGCAAACAGAACAACCTTAGTTTCTTTGCGTTCACAGCAACACCCAAACCAAAAACAGTTGAAGTATTTGGAACAATGGGTAAGAATGGCAAGCCAGAACCGTTCCACCTATATTCAATGAAGCAAGCCATCGAGGAAGGATTCATTCTGGATGTCCTAAAGAATTACACGACTTACAAAACTTACTTCAAGCTATCCAAAGAAATTGAGGACGACCCGAAGGTCAATAAGAAAAAGGCATCCAGAGCTATTGGACGATTCATGTCATTGCATCCACACAATTTGGCACAGAAAACCGAAGTGATGGTGGAGCATTTTCGACAAGTGGTTTCCAAGAAAATTGGTGGTAAAGCCAAAGCAATGGTCGTGACCAGTTCAAGACTTCATGCTGTCAGATACAAAGAGGAATTCGACAAATACATCAAAGAAAAAGGATATACGGACATTAAAACCATTGTAGCTTTTTCGGGTAAAGTAATCTATGGTAACGCTCCAGAAGGTGTAACCGAGGTAGAAATGAATGGGTTTGCTGAAAAAGAACTACCGAGAAAGTTCGCATCGGATGAGTACCAATTGTTATTGGTGGCTGACAAATACCAAACAGGATTTGACCAACCGTTATTGCATACCATGTATGTAGACAAAAAATTATCGGGTGTTAAAGCTGTTCAAACACTTTCCAGATTGAACCGAATGTGTGCTGGTAAAGAGGATACGTTTGTACTGGATTTTGCGAATGATACACAGGATATTTTGGATTCGTTCCAACCGTATTACGAACTAACCTCAATCACCGAGAACTCTGACCCAAATCACTTGTATGACTTGAAAGCGGAGCTGGAAAAAGCGAATGTAATTTGGGAATCGGAGGTAAACAACTTCTGCAACCTGTTCTTCAAATCAAGCAAAAGCCTCAGTACAGCTGACCAAGGTAAATTGAACGCTTACATTGACCCAGCAGTGGAACGATTCAAAGCATTACCAACTGAAACGGATGATGTGATGGGCACGGTGACCAATCAAGATGACTTCAAAAACACCTTGCAGACATTTTGTAGAACCTATTCGTTCTTGACCCAAATCATGCCTTTTTCGGATGTGGATTTGGAGAAGCTATTCACATACGGACGATTCTTATTGAAGAAACTTCCAAGAACGAATCAAAACGACAAGTTCAAGCTGGGTGACGAAGTTTCGCTGGAATATTATCGTTTACAAAAGATTGCTGAGCATAATATTGTGATGGAAAGTCGAGGTGTTTACGAATTAGAAGGTGGCGGTCAAGCTGGTATCCGATTAACCAAGGAAGAAGAAGCCAATCTTTCGGAAATCATTGACGTATTGAACAAAAAATTCCATACCGAATTCAACACAGCAGACAAACTATTCTTTGACCAAATTGAAGAAGAACTGGTTGTTCATGCTGGACTGAAAGAGCAAGCGCAAAACAATCCAATGGAAAATTTCAAGTTCGGTTTCGAGGAACTGTTCTTGGACAAGTTAATTGCACGCATGGAGCAGAACCAAGACATTTTCACTAAAATGATGGATGACAAGGAATTTGGTGATGTGGTGAAGGGGTATATGTTGAAGAAGGTGTATGAACGATTAAGTAAATAAACTTTCTCAACGAAACGATAACTCAAAAATAATAAGCGATAACTAATTGTTATTATAGCATCAAATAAGTTATTATACTTTTAGTACATGATAAAAACAGTAATAATTGATGATGAATACAAAGCTAGTGAATTTTTGGAAAAAATGCTTAAGCGGTATTTTCCAAACAAATTTCATATCTGTAAAACTTGTGAAAATATTGATGATGCAGTAATAGCAATTGAAGAACATCAACCAGATTTAATTTTTTTAGATATTCAAATGCCTAATAAAAATGGTTTCGAGCTATTTAAAGAAATCAAAGAAATCAATTTTGAGGTAATTTTCACTACCGCACACTCTGAGTATGCTATTGATGCTATAAAAAGAAGCGCATTAGATTATTTATTAAAGCCAATAAACTATATTGATTTGTTAGGAGCAGTGAATCGATTTGAGCAAAAAAATAAAAAGGAAAATCAAGAAACTCAGTTGAGTATTTTAATCGAAAATATTGATTCTGGAGATACCTCTCATAAAAAAATTGCTATTGCTACAGAAACAGGATTCGAGTTTGTAAAGTTCAATTCAATTATTTATTTGGAAGCACAGAACAACTACACTAAATTTTATTTAACCAACGGAGCGAACATCACAACTTCGAAAACATTAAAACATTTTGAGGAGATATTACCTTCCGAACTGTTTTTTAGAATTCACAAATCCTATTTAGTTAATATGAACTTTGTTAAGCGATTTACCAAAGGTGATGAGCAATTTGTTGAACTCATTACAGGGCAAAAACTCCCTGTTTCTATTCGAAAAAAAGATGAATTTATTTCGGTCATTACCAAAAAAACAAACGCTTAGTTGTGCTTTCTTTTTCTTTGCTTTTATTTCTCAAAGCCAAACCGTAAAGAATTTTACTATTTCTAATGGGTTGCCAGGAAATTCAATTACTTGCTTATTCAAAGACTCTAAAGGATTATTGTGGGTCGCAACCGAAACTGGCTTGTGTTTCTATGATGGAGCATATTTTAAAATTATTGGAGAAGTAGAAGGGCTTAAATATAATTTGATTCGAAAAATAGTAGAGGATAAAGAAGGTAATATTTGGCTTTCAGTGTATGGAAATGGGATTGCTAAATATGATGGCAAAAAATTTACATATTATTCTAAAAAACAAGGCTTAGTCGATGATTCTGTAAGGAGCATGTACTTTTCTGAAAAAGATAATTGTATGGTCTTTGGAACAGAAGACGGATTAAGTATTTTCGATAGAAAAAGATTCAAAAATTTTGATTTAAAAGTTAATAACCCAACAGGTAATTTTCAAGTAAATTTTATTTCAAACTACAATGATAAAATTATCTTCGGTATCAACCAAGAAAACCTATATGAATTAAATATTAGCAAAGACGATATAGAAAATTCAAAAATTGTAAAATTTCGCAACCCAAAAACAATCAACTATTCTGGTTTCATTGATGGGGATAATTTTTACAATAGAAATTTTTTAAATGAATTCGAAGTCCAAAACCTCAAAACAAATCAAAAGCAAAGCTACGGAAAATGTCCAGTGATTTGGGATTTTGCTATTGATAAAGAAAAAGCGGTTTATACCTCATGCTGGGAGGTAAACTCACCAACTGGAGGTGTTTTTAAACTTAAAAATGGGAAATTAACTGATTTATCAAAGCAACTGAATTTACCGACTAGTCAATTTTGGTGTTTATATTATGACCTAACGACCGAACAACTATGGGCTGGTTCAGTTGATAAAGGATTGTTTGCAATCGATTTAAGTCAAAAAATTAGTTATTTTAATGAAAATGCGTTAGGTGTTTCAAAACCCGAAATCAATAGTTTTTGTGTAGATAAAAGCGGTGATTTATGGTATGGGGGCAATAATTTTATAGCTAAAAAAAATCTGAAAGGTGTTTCTGTGGTGACCAATGAAATACTGACCACTCAAATTTTAAAACTCATAAAAAATAGATTTGATAAAGATAATAATTGGCTAAAAGTCTTTTTAAAGCAATCAAAAAACTTTGTTTGCACTAATATCAAGCAAGATGAATTAGGAGCTATATGGGCAATGACTAATTATGGTCTAATTGGATTAAATAATAATCTTAAGGTCATTAAATTTCAATATCTTCAAGAAACAGGAGGAGTATTTGATTTTATCGATTCGAAAAATATTTTACTAAGCCATAATTATAATTTTGGATATAAAATCCCAATTCAAAACCTCGAACAATTCCAAAAAATACTTTATAAAGGAAAACCAATTGGACTTGATGCTACAAAAATTTGCAAAACAAAACAAGGCTTGTGGATTGCATCATACTCCAAAGGCTTGTTTTTGTTTGAAAAAGGGAAGTTGAAATCTATGAATGATTTAGGTTTTCTATATGATAAAAATATCACAGAAGTTTTTGAAGATGATAATCAAAATATCATAATTGGAACAGTAAGCGGAAAAATCTATTTCAGTAAATGGAAAAACCAAAAATTATCGCATTTAAAAATTTTATCACCAGATAAAGACCTTATTGGAAATTCAATTTTTTTTATTCGTAAATTCAATGATTATTATTTCATAGGAACCAATAGAGGGATTACTATTCTAAAGGATTTTGAAATCTATAAATTCATAAACTTATCCGAAAACCTTACGCAAACACGTTACACTGATGCGCAAATTGATTATAAAAGAAAACAGTTAATTCTTTCCTACGAAAATGGATTAATAAAACTTGACCTTGAGAAGGTTTTAAAACAACAAATCGTAAATAGTCCTATCTATATAAAGAGCATAAGAATCAACCAAAAAGAATTTCCTTTAAGCCGTACTCTTAACTTAGAATACGCTCAAAATAATCTAGAAATCACTTTCAATAGTAATAATCTTTACAATGCGATTAAAAACCGTTACAGGTATAAAATAATTGGTTTGACTGACGCTTGGAGTTCATATACCTCCGAAAATAACATTAAACTATTTGGATTGTCAAGCGGAAAGTACCAGCTTGTTATTGAAGGGAAAAACATAGGTACTAATGAGTTTATTGCACCAATCACCATGAGTATTACTATTAACCCCCCATTTTGGCAAACGGGCTGGTTTATCGGATTTGTTGTTGTTATACTATTAGTTGTTGTATTGCTTTATTCAAAACGAAAAATCAAAAAAATAAAACAACAGGCTGAATTAGAAAAACGAATAGCTGAAACAAAGCTTCAAGCTTTACAAAGTCAGATGAATCCGCATTTTGTTTTTAATGCAATGAACTCCATTCAGAATTTTGTTATTGATAAAAAAACGGATGATGCACTTTGGTATATAGGAGAATTTTCAAAACTAATGCGCCAAACACTTGATTTTTCATCTAAAACAGCTATTAGACTGGAAGAAGAAATAGATTACCTTGAAAGATATATTTTACTTGAAAATTTAAGAAGAAATAAGCAGGTGGAATGTATGATTTCAAAACAATTTAGCGTCACCACAAACTCTATTGAAATACCGCCATTACTTATTCAACCTATAGTTGAAAATGTGTTTGTTCATGCATTTGACTCTAAATCGGAAAACCCAAAAATTGAAATTAAATTTGATTTTAAAGGCGATGTAATAATGTGTACTGTAACAGATAACGGCAAAGGCTTCAACAAAGATTTTGAATCTATACAATCCAAGGGAATTAAATTGGTCAATGAACGTATTCGCTTACTGATTGGAACGAACCAAAAAATGATTCATATTCAACAAAATCCAAGTGGAGGGACAATCATTATCTTAATGATTCCTGTACGTTAACTCATATTTTTCAACGAACACTAAATCATAAAAAAATGTAAAATTTATTTTATTCTATTTGAGTAATAATATTAAAATCAAATAGATTATGAGAAAATTAATTTACCTTTCTATTGTAATAATTTCATCAATCATGCTAAGTTGTAGTAATGATAATGATAATTCAACCTCAAACAATGAAGATGCTAGTTTAAAATTTGAAATTGAAGGAGGTTTAAAGTTTACTAGTAAAATTCCAAATAGTGATTTAAATCTTGCTTGCGGGTATTCAGAATATATAAATAATAATGGCTCTAAAAAACACACTATAAGTGGTCTTGTGCATAGATTTGGAGATAATCAACTTTATCTTCAAGATGGTATTTTACTAGATTTTGAGTTCACAACTGCTGGAGATTTAGAAGTTAATCAAATTATTCAAATTGCTAATTTGAATAATTTTTCAGTTTTCTTACCCTATAAATCAACTGAAAATTACAATCAATCAGACAACACTTGCAATAGTTTACAATTACAACAACAATCAAATTCAACAGGTTTTGTTAAGATTACCCAAATAACAAATCAATATATCTATGGTGAGTTTGAATTTAATAACTTAAAAAATTTTGGAGGAACAAATCTGTTTAATGGCAATCCATGCTCAAATTATCCTACTCAGCAAAACTACAATATAATTAACGGAAAATTTCAAGCATTAAGGTAGTGTTTTGAAAAAGGTTTAAGGAGAATAAAAGAAATATTGATAAAAAAAGGAATTTATTAAATCTATGAAAAGCAATAATTAAAACAATTTGAAAAAAAATGAAAAAGCAAATCTTTAATAGTTTAATTTTTGGATTGATATTGGCTGGTTGTAATAATGGTTCAAAAGAAATAAAATCATCTCCTATAACTGATGTAAAATCAAAATTAATCTCGATTACTCAAAAAATCATTAACCAAAAAGACAATAGTGATTCAAAAGTATTACTTACTGAACTATCAAATAATTATCCCAAAAAATATACTTGCTCTATTGTACCAGAAACTACCCGAAAAGGAGATTTAAATAGTGATGGATTTGAAGATGTTTTGTTTAGATATACAGTAGATGATATGGAAAACCAAACATGGGTAGCATGTGGGTGGCTTATAGCTTTTAGTAACAGTAAAAATGAGTATGATGAATACATATACTTTGATTGGAGTAGTGGAAAATGTTCACCGAGTTTATTTGATTTAGGATTTCCAACATCAATTATTGATGGTGTAATATTTTCAAAAATTGATGACTATGATACTAATGATGCTTGCTGTTGTCCTTCTATAAAACGCACGATGAAATTTACTTATGATAAAGAATTTAATTTTTTATCACCTTTAAAAATTGAAACAACAAAACAATAGTAAAGTGAACAAACTAACATTAATAGCTTTCATTACATCATCTATATTCTTATTTGGATGTAAAAATGAATCAGTACAACTGAAAAACAAAATTCAAAAAAAGAATGAAATAGTAAATATTATATCTTATTTTGAAAATTCAATTCCTGTTGATGGTAATTTAGATTCTGGTGAGAATGAAGATTTTGAAAAAGTTGTAAAATTAAAAATTGTAAAAAATAATTCTATTTTTTGGTGTTATGACACAATGAATCTGCTTAAAATTGAAATATTAGGTTATGTTTCTGATGCACAAATTGTCTATCAAAGTTCAAATAATACTAAAATAATAATATTAGAAAAGTCAACTATTGATGGTGCTTACTCAATTGTACCGTCTGAATCAAATAATGGCATGAACGGAGGTAAAATAATTATTAAATCAGGGAATGAAATTCTTAAAGAAATAATTATTAACTACGATGGTTGTATATAGAATTGAATCATGAAAAATCCAAAATTAATTATAAATTATGTAGTCTTCTTTATACTTTTTGGCTCATTCTTTTACTACAAAGAATTTTATCTAAAAAAACAAGAGCAATTAGAATCTCCAACTATTGAATCAACCGAAGAATCATTGAATAATGTAACTAACGAGGAGTCTACAACTACTTGTTGTATCTGTGGGAAAGAGTTTTATGGTAATGGTTATGAAGAACAAATGGATGGTAGTTTCAAAGAGTTAGAATACCCATATTCAAATCAACTTTGTAGTCCAAGTTGTGCTCGAAAAGCTTCTCAAAAATTAGAAGATGTTACGAATAAATATGGTGTTGATATAGATAATCAAGTATCGAATTCTCAACAAGAAAATGATGGTTATCAGTTGGGAAATGATGGTAGGGTTTATGAAAAAAACAAATGTGGACTTTGCAAAGGGACAGGTTATGAAACAGGCAAAAATATAGCTACTGGTAAAATGGATGTCAGAGTTTGTCCAATGTGTGATGGTAGAGGAATCAAAAGTTATTAAAATAATAATGTTAAATCTTAATCAACATAGAAAATGAATAATATTACAAAAATAGTGACCTCAATATTATTGTCATTGACAATAAATTTTTTTAGTTTTTCACAAGATTCTTTAAAACATTTTGACTACCAGTCATATTTCATGTCCTATGACATTAAGAAAAGTGAAATAATTTCAGAAGGAGGAGAGGTTTTTTCTGGAACTTTATCAAAAATATGGACTAAAAAAGAAATAGGTTATTTATCAAGAATGATTTGTGACGACTGCGATTCAGTGAGTGAAGGGAATTGGGTAAACAAATTTAATAGTTCAGATAAATCACAGTTTACAAGGTTTTCAATTAAAGAAGGATTACCACATGGTCAATGGGATTTTGGTAATTATAAAGGAGAATTTAATTACGGAAAACAGCATGGTGAGTGGATTTTAAATAAAGTTGAAACAAATCCTTTATTTAAAAATGGTTCATATCAAGGTGAACAAGAAGATGTCTTAGAAATTCATGAGTTCTATAATCAAGGTGTTGCAGAAGGTCAATGGTATACAATAAAAAATGGTGTACGATACAATACTTTTAATTTTAAAGAAGGTAAACTTGATGGGGAAATTACTCTAAATATTGGTCTGAATAATTGTTCTGATAAAGCTAATTTTAAAGATGGTTTACCACATGGAAGTTTTATCCATTATTTTGACAAAAAGATGTATGATAAGTTGATGTACGTCAAAGGTTCATACAATATGGGAAGTCCTAATAGTATATGGGAATGGTCAAATAATAAAGTTCTAGTAAAAATCGAGTTTATTGACAGTTTAGGAATTGTGCGCTATACTGATTTTGATAGAAATAACACAAAGCAAATAATTGAATATGACATTTCAGGTGATTTTACAGTAACTCAATCTAAATGGTTTGGAGATAGGAATATAGTTCTGTCAGGTAAAAATAAAAAATATATTGATTTTTATGAAAACGGAAAAATAAAGAGAATATGGCATAATGGAACAGATGAGTATAGGGAAGGTAAAAAAGACCAAGAGTTTTATCCAAATGGTAAGATAAAAATTGAAGGTGTTCTTGACGAATACCGTAGACAATATAATATTAACGGTAAACTTATTAGTACTAGTGCATCTTATAAATCCCTGTAAGTAAATATTAATTAAATTACATGAGAAAATTAGTCAAAAAGTACTTAATACTATTAATGTCATCCATGGTGATGTTGTTATCAAGTTGTAGTAATAATAAAGATTTTATACCATCCATTTTTTATCAAGAATCGGATGGTTCCACAGAGGTTAGATTAGAGCTACCAGATGGAGAGAGTAAAATTATTTATTCCATCAAGGAGCCGTTGTTCGCATCGGGGATTAAATGTGAGTATACATACCCAGAACCAATGAGTGGTTTGAGTTT
>JACCDN010070247.1_pt1 | contig 12815 bp, 12 predicted proteins | sample 7441691 | NCBI WGS metagenome assembly JACCDN01 (sample SAMN15323439, study PRJNA562643) | freshwater metagenome | isolation source: river surface water | place: USA:Blue River Watershed | collected 2017-08-16 | reverse complement strand
AGGCCTGATTCAAAGACTGTGATGGCGCAATTGCAAGCTTGGTTCGATGACTACAATTCTTACCACCCGCACAGTGCACTGGGCTACTTGCCACCAACACTGTTCAGGGAAAAGCAATCGGTAACTTAAATATACAGGCGGTACTGGATTACGGGGTCAAGACCAGGTAAAAAAAAGTGATAGAAGGGGCTATTTTTATTGTTTTTTTCTTTTCCATGATCCTATTTAATACTCAAACTTCATCAATTATAATGTCGAATGTTGCATATCGAATCTAAATACGTAATGGATAATTGTTTGGTTTTGCTTGCTTCGCATAATGGTGAGCTGTGGTTAGAGGAGCAATTGCATTCAATATCTTCTCAAGAAGGTGTGCATATTGAAGTTTGTATAAGTGATGATTCTTCTAATGATTCATCATTAGAAATAATTAGTAAATATCTCGAATCACCAAAATTTACATTATTACCATTGCTTAGTGATGGTTTTGGTTCAGCGCACAAAAATTTTCTTAGGTTGATTATTGATTCTGATTGTAAAAATTTTGAATTTATCGCGTTTTCTGATCAGGATGATATTTGGTGTTCTGATAAAATTTCTAAAGCAATTAATATTTTGAGAAATAGTAATTCAGATGGTTATTCAAGTGATGCTCTTGCTTTTTGGCCAGACGGAAGCCAAAGCTATATAAAAAAATCATACCCACAAAAAAAGTATGATTTCCTTTTTGAGTCAGCTGGTCCGGGTTGCACTTTTGTTCTTACACGTCACGGTTTTTTACAATTAAAACAATGGCTGCTTACCAATTTGCATATTATTAATGATTTTTGGGTTCATGATTGGTTGATTTATGCATTCTTCAGGTCGCATGGCCTTAAATGGATCATTGATTCTAATGCTAGGATACGCTATAGACAGCACCATAAAAATGAAATCGGTGTAAATCGAGGTATTTTCGCTTTTGTGCGCAGAGTTAAAGGTTCTTCATTAATTCGCTATCGAAGGTCTATTATTCTACTCGCTAAATTGTTTTCGAGTGATGTGAGGCTTACTATTGCCATATCGAGACTAAATTTAATTGATCGCTTTTATTTGGCTTATAATGTTTTAAATTTTCGTCGCTCTAGAAAAGATTCTGTATTCTTATTATTCCTTTTTTTATTCGCTTTTTGGAGGCAGTAAACGTCGCTCAAAGTGACCTGCCCCCCACTAGCCGTACTAAGCTGATATTACTAAAGTCCGTCAAATATGAGCAAGACGGACATAAAGAAGAGCAGATTTACCGACGAACAGATCATTGGCTTTCTTAAACAGGCCGAGGCTGGTATGGCAGTCAGGAGCTGTGCCGCGTCCACATAGCAGTCTGGGTCAGATACTTCTCGACTCAATTCAAACAGCAACACCGTTTGGCCGCAAGCAGTGACGCTGTTTCATCAACTATCAAAATCGATTAACCTTAAACAGTACTTGCTACTTATGAATGGTATGGCTAACGGAGCTAGGTCAGATTCAATTGATCTTTTGAGGTTTATTGCAGCCACTGCGGTAGTTTTTGTACATATTCCGATTGTTGGAGTAGGGCATTTTGGTGTAGATATTTTTTTTACTATAAGCGGCTTCGTTATGCTTTTGTCTACAGAAAGCTTTTATGAGCAATTTATAATTAAGAGGGTTATTAGAATACTGCCAATGTATTATATATTTACTTTTTTTGTTTTTCTGATTGCTCTGAAGTATCCGGACTTACTAAATAACACAAAAGCAGATTTTATACATCTATTTAAATCATTTTTATTTATACCTTTTGATAAAAATGGAGCGGGTCATTACCCAATTTTATTTTTAGGTTGGACTCTGAATTTTGAAATGTATTTTTATTTAATATTTGCTATCGCATTAAAGCTTAATCACAAATATCGATCAGTAATAGCTACTTTTATGATTGTAATTGTTTATCTATCTACTAAAAATATTAAAGAATTACCTTTGTCAGCATTTTCGTCTAATATTATTTTTGAGTTTGTTTTAGGTATGATCATTTATGAGTTGCTAATCAAAATAAATTACAGAAATGCTTTTATCATGGTCATTTTACTGGTTGGATCTTTGTTGATTGAAAGCGATCTTGAGGGTAGATTTTTCCAATTGGGTCTAGTCTCAGCATTGTTTGTTTATGTTGGGGTATATTTATTAAAAGGGAAAGTATTACCTAAGTATGTTACTTTGTTAGGTGGATATAGTTATGCTCTATACCTTACACATCCATATGTTATTCAGTTCTTCGATAAGATAACAAAGTGGTTCTCAATGAGCTGTTTTTATCAGGCTGTTGCTTTAGGGCTGTCATTTGTTTTAGTGAATATAGTAGCTGTGTTTGTATACAAATTTATTGAAATCCCAACCACGAAATTCCTTCGGGCTCGACTGATCAAATCTAAGTAGTTCTTTTGAATCAATTATTGTCTTTTAGGGGTAGTATAGATTATTTAATACTTGGGGATGATAATCCTCCTCTATTGCAAGGGGCACAGAAGTAGAAGCATTAAGAAGCCAGCCGCCGGCAATGTTCAAACCCAGGGTGTTTCAACTGGAAATCTCTATTTTTAATTTGTAGCCTTGACAGGGAAGGCTACGTTCAACCTTAACGGGTCTAGCGGAAAATTTAGTCATATTAATAGTCGTATTACTTGTTGTTAGTTTAAGGAATACCGATGGGACTGGGTTTCAGGGAGCTAACTCACTATTATCATTTTTTTCGCTTTGCTTAAACATAATTTTGACATCATTGTTTCTCAGCTGATTTGGGGTGATGCAGGGGTATAAATAGGTAAAAAATGAACAATGTGAGCAAAGCTAACTCCTATTTCAAAAGGATGTGAATATACCTACCCTTATCAATTAAACCTGTGATCATTTAATAAATTCATAATAATAGTGCTCTATGAAAATGCCAGGCAAGCGCCGCTTGATAAACGACTTCAGGCCTTTTCCAATAGGGCGCCTTATTTTATTGAGTCTCAAACCAGAACGATGTGCGAGTTCGATTGCACATGATTCGGTAACCCAGGAAACATGTTGAAGATTTGCCATAGTATACCCTTTTGATAAATTTCGAAACACATAAGTAAAAAAATAAGGGTTAGGTGTTGCGACGAATATCTTGCCCTCTGACGTCAAATGTCTTGCAGCAAAATTTAACAATTTCACAGGGTCGGAGACATGCTCAATTATGTCGCCCAGATAACAGTAATCAAATAATTCACCTAGATTACTATCAGAAGTAGCATCTATAACCCTTATATCATAGCCATCTGCGTTTAACTTTAATGCAATTGCTTCTTCAATATCTATCCCAACTACCGAGCTGCAATTGTCCTTTATCAGTTTGTGGCGCCAAGTTGGTTTTTTCGTGTTTTCATAAGTGTGCTCGATGCAACCTATATCCAGCACTTTCTTACCAGAAATTTCGTCCAAAAACCCTGACCATGGATCAGGTTCATAAACTGAATTGATATGTATAAAAAAATCATATTCACGGAGCGCTGCGGGAGCTTCTGGATCATTGTAGTCACGCCAGTTCATTTGGAAACACCTAATCTTAAAGTTCAAACGATTATTCTATGCTAAAGAACTGGAATAGCTTAAAAGCATAGTTGGTGCTTGTAGGCTGCTGCCGGTTCCGTGGACACCCCCCCTAAGCGAATTACGCTTCCTCGAACTTTACAGGACGCGTAGCTAAGCCAAGGCTGATGTGTTTGACTTCATCGAAGTCTTCTACAACCCCAAAAGTCGGCATTCGACGCTGGGTTACGTCAGTCCTGTAAAACTTGCGATGCACACACTCCATCTTCAATGTCGAGAAGAAGCTCTCCATGCTCGATTGCATCGACCAGCCCAAAACCCTCCTTGAGAACAGGTGCAACACCACCGCCACATATAGCCAGCCCTCAGCCGTCCAGATGTAGGCGAAGTCTGCCACCCACTTCTGGTTGGCTGAATCGGGCTTGAATTGCCGATTCAGCAGGTTGTTTGCAATTGCATTATGTTGCCCGCGATCCACCGCTAATCCCCGCCTGCGTAGCCTAGCCTGGGGCGAGCGAGCCACGCATAGAAGCCACTTCGAGACACAACGAGCGCCTCACACAAAGACTCTACCGGCCACGCTCCACGGTGTTTCGCAATGAAATCGCATCTCACATCGATTTCTTCGTGAAGTACGCTGCGGCTTTATTTAGGATGTCGCGCTTCATCTTGAGCTTGGCGACCTCTCGTTGCAGTCGGTCAATCTCTGCCTGTTAGGGCTTCATGTGGCCTAACCAGGGAAACGCGTCTTGCGGGTCTTCGCTGAATTCCCCGGAACTTTCCGTTGAAACTCTCGATGTAACCGTTTCGCATGAGACGACCTGGTTGGATCAAGATATGGCGAATCCCGTGTGATTGCGCCCAGGCCAGAAAGGCTCGACTTGTGAATTCCGGTCCGTTGTCTGTTCTGACCACCTGTGGGTAGCCTCGAAACAGTGCTGCCTGATCCAGCAACCTCGTGACGTAGTGCCCTGAGATCCCGTAATCAACAGCGATATCAACGCACTCGTGGCTGCAATCATCTGCCACCATCAAATACTACAGTCGACGACCGCTGCTAAGGCTGTCGGACACAAAGTCCATGCTCCACACCTTATTCACTCGTGTGGCCACAGCAGGTCGTGGACCCGACGATAGTCAAAGCGGCGACATTGATGTGCGATCTTCACAATGCGGCCGCACAGAGCTTGCGTCTAAGCACTGGTTTAAGGCTCATGAAGATAACTGTCTCGGCTTAGGCCCACAAGACGGCATGCTCGGCGTTCGGAGAGATCAAACAGTTCGATCATCTTGCGAATCGCTTCACGCTCGGCCTGTGGGGCTAGTGCTTTACCCCGAACACGCTCTTGAGCGCATGGATGTCAAGGTGGGCCTCAGCCAGCAATTTCTTGAGTTAGGCGTTCTCGGATTCCCAACCCCGCAACTTTGATGCGTCGGATGCCTCCATGCCACCGTACTTGGCTCGCCATTTGAAAACGTGGCATCGCTGAATCCGCCACTGCGGCACAGTTCCAGACTGGCATACCAGACTCGGCCTGTTTGAGAAAGCCAATGATCTGTTCGTCGGTAAATCTGCTCTTCTTCATGTCCGTCTTGCTCCAGTTTGACGGACTTTACTAACTTCAGCTTGGTACAGCTAGTGGGGAGGGGGGCAGGTCAAAAGGATGCCAGCCAATTAAGGCTCGCCCCGTTTACACAAAATTCGGGACACACTCCAGTGCGTTGGGCTACTTGCCGCCAAAGCTGTTCAGGGAAAAACAATTGGTAAATTAAATATACCTGCGGTACTGGGTTACAGGGTCAAGACCAGCCAGCAAATCCTCATTCCCACATTGAGGCTCAAACTCACTCACCGCGCTAATGAGTAGCTTTCTAAGGATATCGCTGTCATTATTCTCGCAAGTTCGCTCAATTTCGATCACCAGCCTTTCAACTTCCGCGAATTCCAAGTACTTCTCATTAGCACGCATAACGCGAGGATGATTAGTGAGAGAAACATTATCACCAATCAGCAACTCCTCATAGAGTTTTTCCCCGGACCTCAAGCCTGTAAAAGAAATTTCTATGTCTCCACCAGGGTTTGTTTCATCGCGCAAAGATAATCCACTCAAGTGAATCATCTTCTTAGCCATCTCTAAAATTTGCACAGGCTCACCCATATCGAGCACAAAAACATCGCCTCCTTCGCCCATGGCGCCCGCTTGAATGACCAATTGTGCTGCCTCAGGAATAGTCATAAAGTAGCGAATAATTCGGGGGTCGGTAACGGTGACTGGCCCACCACTTCTAATTTGTTCTTTGAAAACTGGCAGCACTGAGCCAGAAGATCCTAAAACATTGCCAAACCGCACCATCACAAAACGCGTGCGGTGAGTGGTAACTTGGTTCAACGCCTGCAAAATAAGTTCAGCTACTCGCTTGGTCGTGCCCATTGTGTTGGTGGGGCGCACTGCTTTGTCTGTTGACACAAGCACAAATGTTTCCACAGAATTACGCTGCGCTGCGAGCGCTGTGTGCCATGTGCCAAGGATGTTGTTAAAGGCCCCAGCGCATGGGTTCTTTTCTACCATGGGCACATGTTTATATGCCGCCGCATGAAAAACAGTTTCAACTTCAAAATGTTTCAAAACCAAATCCACCTTGGCAGCATCGGTTACAGAACCGAGTATGGGGAACAACCTGCTTTGAATGGCTGGTTGAAGGGTTAAAAGTTCCTGCTCAATTGAATAAAGCGCGAATTCATTTAACTCGAATAGAACGAGTCGATTAGGGCTTAGCTGAGAAATTTGTCTGCACAGCTCTGAACCTATTGAACCCCCAGCGCCAGTTACCATAACAACCTTGTGTTTGATATTGGCCTCAAGTAGTTCGACTTTTGGAGGAACAGGATCTCTTCCCAGGAGGTCCTCAATATCAACCTCTCGAAGGTCTGAAGTTTTGACCTTGCCTTGCGCAAGGTGAGCGAGGCCGGGCAGGGTGCGAACTTGAACTGGAAGCTTTTCTAATTCGGAGATGATGGCGTTTCTACCGGCTCTGCTACTTGAAGGTATGGCCAATAACACCTCAGAAACTTGGTGGCTAATGACCAAATTTGCCAAATCAGCCCTGAAGTAGACAGTCAAACCTGCAATGTGTTTGCCATGTAAACTTTCGTCATCGTCGATAAATGCTACAGGCAAGATTTCTCGACTTTGGGATAGAGCCAAGGCAAGCTGCACGCCCGCAGATCCTGCGCCATAAATAATGGCTCGCTTGCGGGGTGTTTGATCAATACCTTGAATTTGTGCTTTCGATAGCCATCTTCTTGCCACTGCTCTTGATGCGCCAATCATCAGCAAAGTAAGGATGCTATGAATCAGCGCCAAGCCAATCGGGAATGGATCTGTTTCAGCGAAAACCATCCATGCCACCATCAGAACAGAGTAAAGGGCAACGGCTTGTGCGATTGCCAAAAATGCTTGCAAACCCAAATAACGAATAACCGCGTTGTACAAGCCCATTTTCCAGAAGATGGGCAAAGCTAGCATCGGCGAGATGAAGACCACATAGGCTAAGCGATCAAAAGCAACAATCAAGCTGTCAAATCGTATGGCTAACGAAAAGTACAAACAGGCTTCAAGAATCAGTATGTCGCTGATGACAAGTAGCCATTGTTTTTGACGTCTGCTGAGAGCAAGAGCTTTGGAAGCAATTACATGGCTGAAGTTTTTTGCTAGTACTGATAGCACAAAAAGGGCCGACAAAAACGTCAAAAAAAACCAAAGTTCTTTGAGCGTCCACATCGCTACAAGCGGATTGTTGGGGTTTATTCGAGTTTCATTGGGGGCGAGACATCTCACCAAAAAGCGATTGTGGTGTGATTGTTGTTCGCTTTGTAAGCATGCTTGCTTGGCAACGCTAGGCTCCCTAGCTTCGTACAGTGCAAAACCATTGGGAAGCAAGGCAGCGTAATGGGGCAGCGGCGCATTGGTGGTCAGTATTTTTTCAGTGTGGGTTAGGTTATTACTGCATTTGCTTTGGCGGGTGACGCAGTTCGGGCATGCCGCATGGATGTTTTGTAATTGGTTTTGAAGCGAGGTCTCGCAAGCCGTCAGGATGCTGCTAGGCTGGCTGATGATGGTGGTGGTGAGCTCTGGGCTTTGAATTCTGATGATTGGGTAATGAAGCTGTGAAGAGCCGAACCAAGCAAGCAGGGAGAAAATGGCCACAAAAGTCAGGCCAGTCCAGACCTCTAGCAGGTATTTTTTTTGAAAGAAGTGCATAGGGCTTAATTAAAAATAACAAGTCTCATCATCTGGCTAACAAGTGTAAATGTCCTCTGGAATATAAAAGTAGTATAAATGAGTGTTGTATGAAACAGACGCTCGATGTTCTGTTGAAATGAGAAATTTGTGTTTGTGATAAAGTGTTGGGGTGAGCAAGTGCTGCACATTAGCAGTTTGCCCTATTTTGCCATCGGAGCTCTTGGCTGCATTGGTAGATCTCATACTCAACTCTTTCGGGAATCATCATGAAAAAAGTTTCTGCTCTCTTCTTGTCAATCGCTTTGGCTTTGTCTCCTGTTGCATTTGCTCAACAACAATCTGGTAGCGCCTCTGGCGGCGCAGGCGGTGCTGGTGGTGCCGCAGGTGCTGGCGCTGGCGCCGCAGCTGGTGCAGCTGCTGCTGGCGTGACCGTGGGTGTGGCTGCTGCTGCTGCTGCTGCTCTGGCAGTTGCCGCCGCTGTGTCTGCTAACAAGGCTGACCCTGTTTACACAACGACCAACTCTGGTACGGGTACAAAATCAGTTTGCATCGCTAACTGCTGATCTGACTTTGTTTCGATTCAAGCGCCCCGTTCAGGGGCGTTTCTTTTTGTTGATCGGTGTTGTGTTGTCTATGTTGGGGTGTAGAAGCAACCCAACTTACGACACACTCACCACACTGCTCCCTTGGCAAAAGCAGTTTGCACAAGTGCAGCCTGGGGTGGAATACCTGTGGGTGTCGGTGAGTGGAAGAGCGACCGTAATGGCTCTGGGGGGGCGTTCGGTTGTAGGCGTTGACCCGCATGTGTCGCGGCATGAATATTGGTACACAGGCCAAGGTGAAATGCTTTATTTGCAAAACGGCCGTATTCAAGAGGCAAAAGGATTTACCCAGGAGTGGCGTGGACAAATAAGCAACCCGCCTGAGTGGTCAGACGTACTGCAAAGCAACCGAGCCATCGGTTGGAGGCGCCAACTAGATGTTATGCCAACCTTTAGATACAACTTGGTAGACCACATAACAACTTACGATCTACCCACTCCTAAACAATTACCAGAAAACGTACCCACGACGGCCTTATGGATTGGCGATTCAGTGGAATCAAAAAATGAAAATGGCAGACCTTGGCGTTTTGAGCAGAGGTTTGCCATAGAAAATGGAGTGGTTGTTTACAGCGAACAGTGCCTAGCGCCTCAACTTTGCTTGAAGTTACGCACACTGGGCGTTGTGATGACAGCAAAATGAAAAAGCAAAGAAATTTGAATTTGGCTACGCCCGTTGCTGCAGGGTTGTTGCTGCATGCTTTGATTTCGAGCTTTGCTTTTGCTCAACTGTCGGGTTCAGAAATAAAGTTTTCAAAGCATGAAGTAACTAAAGGACAACGCCTAAGCCAATGGCTGGCTGAACACCCCACGGATTCTCAGCAGTACCCTTTGGGCGCAATGTGGACAACTCAAGAAGAGTTAGGGCGTCAAGCCAAGCAACACAAAGCATTTTTGCAGTCACTTGATGAGCAATTCGCGAAAGGCGTAATTTCAAGCACGAAGTATGCGGCATTGAAAAAAAATCTATTGGCTATGCAACCAACGGGTCGAGTGCCGGTTGCCATGGCAGACGCCAAATGGCTAGCGGCTTATCCGCAAAAAGACCCAGTGTTAAAACCTGGTGACACATTTGAACTGCCAATGCGCCCTATTGGTTTGCGTGTGATGTTTGAAGATGGCAGCGTGTGTGAAATACCCCACCGCGAGGGTTTGCAGGCACAAGATTATGTGGCAGCCTGTCTAGGCCGATCCGGTATACATCCCTGGGGCTGGGTGATTCAGCCAAACGCGCGCATACAACGCGTGGGCCTTAAAAATTGGAACATTGCGAAACAAGATCAGCCCGCCCCCGGCAGTTGGATTTGGGTGCCCGAGGACAATTCGAACTTGCCAAACGAATGGCACCAACAGTGGGCTGCGTGGCTAGCAACTCAAGGCATATCTAGCCGTTTGCCAATGGACCTATGGAGTAATTCTTCTCGGCAGGCCTACCCTGCGCCTGCGCAGGAGGCTTTGCTTGACTTATCGGGTAGACATGCGCAGCCACAACCCACAGCAAGTAATTGGGGCAATGTAGGGTTGTTGCAAACACCAACTGCCCGAATGCAAAAACCGGGTTACTTTGGGCTGACGTTTCACAGAACATGGCCATATCAGCATGTTGATGTGTTCTTTCAGCCGATTGAATGGCTGGAAGCAGGCTTCCGTTATGTGGATACAACTAATCGTTTGTATGGCCCCGAGGCATTCAGTGGATCACTACCCTACAAAGACAAAAGCTTTGATCTGAAAGTGAAAGCTTGGCAAGAGTCAGATTGGGCGCCTGAACTTGCTGTTGGCATGCGTGACGTAGGAGGAACGGGACTTTATAGTTCTGAATATGTGGTGGCAAGCAAGCGAACCGGCAGGATTGACTGGTCTTTAGGTATGGGCTGGGGTTATTTAGGTGGGCGCGGCAATTTGAACAATCCACTTAGCCGCTTGTTTGGGCAAGGATTTAACACCCGATTGCAAGACGGCGTCTCTCAGGGTGGGCAACTCTCCACGGGTTCGTGGTTTCATGGCCCCGCTGCTTGGTTTGGAGGTTTGGAGTACCAAACTCCTTGGAATTTCAATTTGAAGGTGGAATACGATGGTAACCATTACCAGCGTGAACCACAAAACAACAATTTGCCGGTTGCATCGCCCTTCAATTGGGCTGTGGTTTATCAGCCTACCCGTGGCTTAGATGTTTCAATGGGCATAGAGCGGGGAAATACATGGTCGATGGGGTTGACCTTTTATGTGGACATGGCAGGCCTAAACATGCCAAAGGTAACAGACCCGCCGCGACTCGCACCAAACTTGATTCGTCCGAAAGTGCAAAGTAATTGGCAACAAACTGCGGATGATTTGTCGGCACATACCTTGTGGGATGTTCCCCAGCTCTACAAGAGCAAAGACACGCTGGTGGTGGATGCGCGAAATTCATTCAATGTGTATAACCAAGAGCGTTTGGACAAAGCGGTTGCAGTGCTCAATCGCGATGCACCTGAAGAAATAGAAAACTTTGAAGTTCACCATTACAAAGCTGGCGATGTCTTGGCGGTAGAAAAAGTGAATCGCTCAGAGTGGGTAAAGCAGCAAACACAACCAGCACGTACAACTGAGCCCTTAACACCGGTGCAACCCGTTTATGAAGTGGTGCCCGCGCAAGAAAAGCAGGCGCTATTGCCAGAGAAAACAGTTGATTTTTGGGTAGAGCCGGGCCTTGACCTAGTGCAAACCTTAGGTGGCCCGGATGGGTATTTGTACCAACTAAGTGGCGCGCTATGGATGGGCCTTGAGCTACCTAAAAACTTCAAAGCCAACAGCACGCTTCGCTACCGGTTGAGTGACAACTACGAGAGGTTCACTCCCGGTTGGTCTTACATGCCACAAGTGCGCACGCACATTGCGGAGTATCTGAATACCCGTAAAGCCACGCTCGACAGTCTGAACATCAGCAAAACAGAACGGCTTGACCGCAATTGGTATGCAACAGCTTATGCTGGCTACTTTGAAATGATGTTTGGCGGTGCAGGCGGCGAGGTTTTATACCGACAGCCCGGAAGTAAATGGGCTGTGGGGCTGGATGCCAACCATGTGCGGCAGAGAAGCTTTGAACAAGACTTTAGCTTCAGAGACTACAAAATAAACACGGGTCACCTTACCGGTTACTGGATGACACCCTTTGAAGGCATTCATACTTCATTGAGCGTTGGCCAATACTTGGCTGGTGACCGTGGTGCTACTTTGTCGATTTCGAAGGTTTTCAGGAACGGTTCGAGTCTGAGCGCCTACGCCACGAAAACCAATGTGCCAGCAGCAGTGTTTGGCGAGGGCTCGTTTGACAAAGGCATTGCCTGGACCATTCCATTCGATGCATTCCTAACCAGCAGCAGCCGCTACAGCGCAGGTTGGAGCTGGAAGCCTTTGTTGCGAGATGGCGGTGCGCGTGTGACGCGTCCAGTGAATTTGTTTGCTGAAACAGCATGGGTGTCTCCTGTCGCAAAAGCTTACAGACCTGCGCCGCCGCCCAACGACAGAGTTGCGCCTGATGATCGCGTTGAAGACTATTTGCGTCAACGTTGAAGCCCAAATATGCCCCTGCTTTGTGATTAGCACTTACAGCGACCATCAGATGGTCGCTGTAAGTTCATCTGAAGTTGGATTTATGGTTTTGACTCTTGAGCTGATTCAACTTCCAAGAGTTCGCCTTTATCAACCTGATTTTCAATGGCTGAATTTTGTGGTTTGATTTCCAAAATGGCATTTTCGCGTTTCAATGCGATGAGTGAGCCCAACAGGTCTTGTGATCGCCTGTGAAGTGCGCCCTCGGCCTTGCTCCAGTTGGGGTCTGAAACGACATCCAAAACCGCCTTCGCCCTCAAACCAGCAATGACGGCCAGATAACGCGATTCGTTTTCGCCCCAAAGAAGCTCATAGTATTTTTCTTCTTTGAGCATATCCATAAATTTTTGGATATTGCTTTGCGGTTGTTGTTGGCTGTAAAGAGCTCCAAGTCGCTCGCCAAGTGTTGCGTAAACTTTTTGAGTTGCACTGCCTTGGGCTCCCATGAGGTACATCCAAAGGTTAGGGCATTTAGTCTTTGCCGCCAACATCAGATCCGGTGTGAAATGTTTTTTCAGCCATGATGCTTCCGCAAATGCAGCATAAATCAGTCGAGCTTTTTGTTTTGGCTGCTCATCTTCTGTGAAATACCAATCAGGGATTTGTCCTGCGGAAAGTGCAGACAAGTTGACCTCAATACAAAACTCCTGCCGTACACGATGCCCATGCATTTTTGATTGAATCAAATCTGCTTGGGCCGCCTGCAGTCGGTTTGTCTGGAGCGTGTGTTGAAGGAATCGACGCACCACAATTTCTCCTGCTGCGTCTTTGACGCCGTAACTGTCACTGATGT
>JACCDN010662020.1_pt1 | contig 12817 bp, 9 predicted proteins | sample 7441691 | NCBI WGS metagenome assembly JACCDN01 (sample SAMN15323439, study PRJNA562643) | freshwater metagenome | isolation source: river surface water | place: USA:Blue River Watershed | collected 2017-08-16 | reverse complement strand
CCTGTTTCATTATTATCGGTGCTGGTTTCAGTGGGTACGGTATCTGCGCGGAATACTTCAAAAATCGCATTCTTGTCATCAGGTGGCGCCAATAAACCATCGAAGGAATCAATTTTTGCGCTCACAATATCTAGGGGGGGCGCTAATGTTTGTTCTGGTATGGCAGAAAGCGCTACCCGCATAAAATCCATCCAGATGGGTAAAGCTGCTTGTGTGCCGTATTCATTTAATAGCCTTTTTTGATCGTAACCAACCCAAACAGTTGCTTCTATTTTTGTATTAAATCCTGAAAACCAAGCATCCATACCGCCATTAGTGCCTGTTTTGCCAGCGATGTCGCTACGGTTTAGTGCACGAGCCGCATATCCTGTCCCGCTGCGTATCACATCCTGTAGTGTGTTGGTGATAAGATAAGCAATATCAGAATCTATAGCTCGTGGTGGCATGGAAGCCGTTGTATATGTCGTTGTTATGTAACCTGGGACAGTAGGTGGGGTTGCTTCAAACAGCACTTTAGCATTGCTAGATTGGATTTGTTTTATAAAATAAGGCGTGATTTTGTAACCGCCATTTGCAAAGACCGCGTACCCTGTAGCTATTTGTAACGGGGTGGTACTAGCTGTTCCTAATGCTAAGGACAGATAGGGCGGAAGTTTTGTGCGATCAAAACCAAAATGTGTTACATAATCGATTGCGTAAGGGATGCCGATCATCTGTAATATACGAATAGAAACCAGGTTAATTGACTTCACCAATCCGAGACGCATGCGAATAGGGCCTCGAAAATTCTTGTCGTCATTCTGAGGCTGCCAGGGATTATTTGGATCACCGGTATCATTAATTTCTAAAGGCGCGTCATTGATGATGGTTGCCAATGTGTAACCTTTGGCTAAAGCAGCTGCATAGATAAAGGGCTTAAAATTGGAACCTGGTTGGCGTTCTGCTTGAACAGCCCGATTATAGCCTGTTTCTGAATCATTAAAGCCGCCGTTCAGCGCTAAAATAGCGCCATCGCCTGGATTCAGGGAAACAATGGCTCCTTGGACCTGAGGAATTTGAGTTAGTTCCCAGGTGTTGTTTTTCTCTAGCACGCGGATCACATCACCTACCTTGAAGGCAGCATTTTTATAGCGTTTTGCCCAAGCAAAATTTTTAGCAGAAAGCGTGATAATTTGACCATTTTTTTGTAATGCGGTAATACTATTAGCAGAAATCTTAATAATGGCAACTGGGATAAATTCATCTATTTGGGGCAAATCGCTTAAAGCGTATGCCCAGGCAGATAAATCCGCAGGTAAGGGACCTAAATTTTTTTCTGGTTTGCGATAACCGCGATGTCTTCGTTCGTAAGCAGTCAATCCATTACGCAATGCGTCATTAGCGGCTTGTTGCAATTGGCCGTCTAGGGTGGTGTAAACTTTAAAACCGTTAGTATAAGCTTTTTCGCCGTATTGTTGATAAAGTAAGCTACGTACCATCTCGGCAACATGGGGCGCGTTTACGGTAATTTTAGGGCCATGGTAATATGTTCCAATGGGTGTTTTGATAGCGTCTTCATAGCTTTTTGAGTCAATATAGTTAAGTTTTAACATACGTTCCAGCACGTGGTCGCGACGTATTTTAGCGGCTGCTGGGTTAGTGATTGGGTTTTCTTTAGAGGGCGCTTGCGGCAACCCTGCAATCATAGCCATTTCAGGTAACGTTAATTCATCCAGTTTCTTCCCGTAATAGATGGCTGCAGCAGAAGAAACACCGTAAGCGTGTTGTCCCAGGTAAATTTTGTTAATATATATCTCAAGAATTTTATCTTTGCTAAAGGCACTATCAATCTTCATTGCTAGCAACATTTCTTTGAATTTTCGTGAGAAAGTTTTTTCTGGGGTAAGAAAGAAATTACGCGCTACTTGCATGCTGATCGTACTTGCGCCTTGCGTTCTTTGTCCTGTTATTAGGAGTTCACGTAGAGCTCGGACAATCCCTATGAAGTCTATGCCCGAATGTTCAAAGAAGCGTTGATCTTCTGTTGCTACAATAGCGTTCAGGAGCGGTTTGGGGACTTGATCCAGCGATACTGGATTGCGGCGCATAGCTCCGTATTCGGCAATGAGTTGTTCGTCGCGGGTATAAATGCGTAGAGGTATTTGCAGCTGGGTATCTTTTAGCGCGACAACATCAGGCAGTTGGAATTCCATGTAAAAATAGACGCACCCGGCCAAGATTAGGAGGGTAAAAAGCAGACTTATCAATGCAATAATGATATGTTTGGAAAAGTAACGAACCAAGCTCATAAGGAGTTTATTGAGGTAAATTGGTTATGATAGCTGAATACTTGCATTAGGCATAGTTTTAAATGTGATATACCGCTCGTACTTGAAGGATACTAGTTTTTTTGAAAAAGAAGTTTTTGGATACGAGCGATATAATCGGTTGAATTAAAGGGGAAAACAAACCATTTCCCCCTTTTAAAACCCCCTGCTGGTTTTGTTTCAACCTGAAGATACAAAGCCAGTATCTTTAGGTTAAATAAGTATATACTCCCCGCATTTGAAATCGCGAGTTTTTTGAAAGAGATTTTAATGTCGCGGGGAGTATAATCTGTTGATGTTAAGGGGTGAAAACAAGGCATTTCCCCCCTTAACAATCCCCGTTTTTGTTGCGTTCGAGCCTTGCAAAAACCGCAATCTCGAACGCGGACACTATAGGGCAAAGGAGAACAAAACCATGAACCTAAAAGATGTTGAAGTTTTTGAAGAGACCTGGTTGTGCCGCAGTTTTCTAAAACTTAAACGTTATCGCTTGCGTCATAAATTGTTTAACGGAGGATGGAGTGGTCTCATGATCCGAGAAATGGTGGAACGTCCGCAAGTAGCAGCGGTGTTGCCTTATGATCCTATTTTGGACAAAGTAGTATTGATTGAACAATTTAGACCTGGCCCGGTAAGCGTAGGTGAATCTCCTTGGCTTATGGAAATTGTTGCGGGTATCGCTGAAGTAGGGGAATCTTTGGAAGAGTTAGCTCACCGTGAAGCAAAAGAAGAGGCCAATCTGGAAATATTGGCTCTGAAATTGATTCATCATTATTGGGTAAGTCCTGGCATGTGTGACGAGAAGGTGGCTTTATTTTGTGGTCGGGTAGATGCGGCGTATGCAGGGGGGGTGCACGGATTGGTCCATGAGCATGAAGATATTAAAGTGCATGTTATGGATGCAGCGAGAGTGTTTGAATTGGCTGCAGAAGGTCGGGTCAATAATGCGCTGTCATTGATTGGAATACAATGGTTACAGTTAAACTATAAGAAATTGAGAAAAGAGTGGTTAGGCTAGAGCACGTTATCTATTCTAGAAACCAGAGGTTATCGCTTTGCAAGGAAAAGGTCATAAATTTGAAGCGCCGCTTATTTTATTAAATGCCGAGAAAATAAAAGCCAAGTTGCGTTACCGTTCCGTTCATTTAGATGTTCTTGAAAGCGTAAGCTCGACAAATGATTATCTGAAACAGTTTGTTAGCAAGAATGAAAAAATAATGGTTTGTATTGCTGAAACGCAAACCAAAGGAAGAGGTCGGCTGCATCGTTCGTGGCATTCTCCGTTTGGAGAGAATATTTATCTTTCGATGCTATTTCCTTTTAAAAAAGATATAGGCGAGCTGTCTGGCTTGAGTTTAGTAGTTGGTTTAGCGGTTTGTAGAGCCATTGAATCTGCTGTGGGTATAAAAGGCGATTGCTTAAAAGTAAAGTGGCCTAATGATATTTTAGCAGATCGAAAAAAACTAGCTGGCATTTTAATAGAAATACAGGCAGAATTCAATGGATTCCGTCAAGTTATTATTGGTATTGGCATGAATGTAAATATGGAAAAATCATCTAAAAAAAATATTTCTCAATTGTGGTCGTCCTTGTTAAAAATTACCAACAAATCTCAAAATAGAAATAACTTATGCGCTGTGCTGATTAATTCTCTCATTGATTATTTAGAGCAATTTGCGTTTGGTGGTTTATCTGCATTTAGAGACGAATGGAAGAAAAGAGATTGTCTTGCTAATACCACTATTTCTTTAAGATCAAACAAAGAAGAACTGCAAGGAGTTTGTCTCGGGATTAATAACCAGGGACATTTATTACTTCAAACAGCCAATAAAGGTATCTTAACTCTTTTTTCAGGAGATACGACACTGCTGAGATAAAAAATATTGAGGAGTTTCTTATGGTTACACCTAAAAAAATGACTGGAGCTGCTATTGCTGTGGCTGTGGCAGTTTCGTTTTCTGCCATGCCGGCGCTGTCAGTGTCTGCGAATGGTAATAATGACGTTGTTATGTGCGTAAATGCTAATGCTTGTAGAGGGCAGGGGGAATGCAAAATGACCACAGATTCTTGCAAGTATATTAATAAATGTCGTGGGCAAAACGCTTGCGAAGGAAAGGGATTTTTAATGCTTTCCAAGGTGGAGTGTGTAAAACGGGGTGGGCATGGCATTATTCGCACAATTCCGCCTAATGCCGTAGGTTCTTTACCTGTAAAAAATTAGGAGTTTATGAAAAAAAGATATCGATTACTGCCTAGTCAGTTGTCCAAAAAAACGGATATTAAACACCTGCATTTTAAAACCACTAAAGAAGTTTCAAAACGCGTTGAATTCGTGGGTCACTTACGTGCATTGGAAGCAGTGCATTTTGGGATAGGGATTAAGAAAGATGGCTATAATCTTTATGCTATGGGAACTTCAGGTATAGGCAGGCGCCCCGTAATTCGCACTATATTGGAACAGGAGGCGCACAATCAGAAAGCCCCATCTGACTGGTGTTACATCTATAATTTTGATGACCCTCAAAAGCCGCTTGCCATAGAATTGCCGCCTGGATTTGCTGAAAAATTCTGTACGGATATGGAGGAGCTTGTAGAAGATCTGCAAATGTCAATACCCGTTATTTTTGAAAGTGAGGAATATCGCTCTCGCTTGCAGAAAGTGAACGATGGCGTAAACAGTCGTCAAGAGAAGTTATTGAAAGACATTAAAGCAGAAGCAGAAAAAAAAGGTCTTATTATTGTTTCTTCTCCCGATGAATTTACTATATTGCCGATTGATTCAAAAGGACGAACGATTAGTCAAGAAAAATTTGCGAAGTTGGATAAAAAAACGCGTCACGACACTGAGAAACTTATTCAACAATTTACAGAACGCTTAACAATCTTTTTAAAACGTGTGCCATTGCTTCATAAAGAACAGCGTGAAAAAGAAAAGAAAGTGAGAAAAGAATTTACGCTAATGGCTGTAGATCATTTTATCAATGCATTAAAGAAAAAGTATAAAAAATTTAAAGCAGTTACTCAATATTTAAACGATGTGCAGGATGATGTCATTGAAAATGTGCAGGATTTTCTCAAGCGTGATGAGAGTCCACAGGCGGTGCAATCTGGTGCAGTTGAAAAGCTGCCACTGTTTCGCTACAAAGTGAATGTTTTGGTCAATCATGCCAAAACAAAAGGCGTTCCTGTTGTTTATGAAGAAAATCCTTCTTATGCAAACCTAATTTGCAAAATAGAACATATTGCGCAATTTGGTACGTTATCTACAGATTTTACGTTGATTAGGCCAACTGCATTGCATAAAGCAAATGGTGGCTACTTGATTTTGGATGCTGTAAAAGTATTACAGGATACTTATGCATGGGATGCGTTAAAACGGGCTTTATATGCACGAAAAATTGTGTTGGAGTTACTTGATTCTTCCGGCACGCTGAGTACAGTATCCTTGGAACCTGCGCCTATTCCTTTGAATGTCAAAGTAATATTATTAGGCGATAGATTAACGCAATATTTTTTATGTGAAACGGATCCAGATTTTGAAGAGCTATTTAAAGTTGCTGTAGATTTTGATGAATGTGTCCCACGCACGCTTGAAAATCTAAAATTATATGCGCAGTTTATTGCAACTTTAGTCAATAAAGAAAAAGTCCGCCCATTCGATCGTACTGCGGTTGCTGCCGTTATCGATTACGCTGCTCGTCTTGCAGAAGATACCGAAAAGCTATCAACACATATGCGTAGCATACATGATTTGATTCGAGAGGCAGATTATTGGGCAAGTAAGGCCAAACACAGCATTGTTCAGGCCGATCATATCAAACAAGCGCTTGCTGCTAAGATTCGTCGTCTAGATAGAGTGCGCGAGGCTATGTATGAAGATATTTTTCGTCAGGTAACCTTGATTGACGTTAAAAATAAAAAAATAGGTCAGGTCAATGGCTTAATGATCTTAGAATTAGGAAATTTTAGTTTTGGTCATCCTTGCCGTATTACAGCGCAAGTGCGTTTTGGGGAAGGGCAAGTGATTGATGTGCAGCGTGAGATTGAGATGTCTGGGCCTATTCATTCTAAAGGAGTATTGATATTATCTGGGTTTTTATCGGCCTGTTATTTACAGAATTGCCCATTTTCTTTGACGGCTAGTTTGGTTTTTGAGCAAACATATAGTTTTGTTGATGGTGACAGCGCTTCGGTTGCTGAACTATGCGCACTTATATCAGCTATCGCAAACTTGCCAGTTAAACAATCTTTGGCAATTACGGGTTCTGTGAATCAGCACGGTGAAGTGCAGGCTGTAGGCGGAATCAATGATAAAATAGAAGGCTTTTTTGATATATGCCAAACTATGGGATTAACGGGACAGCAGGGTGTCATTATTCCTGCGGCAAATGTTAGGAATTTGATGTTAAAAGAAGATATTGTATTGGCTGTAGCTTATAAGAAATTTCATATTTATGCGGTAGAAAACATTGATGAAGTGATGGAGTTATTGTCGGAATTGCCGGCAGGCAAGCGCGGCAAAAATAACAAATTCCCACGAGGTAGCATTAACGAGTTAGTTGAACGGCGTTTGACTATATTTGTTAGAACAAAAGAAGAAATTGAAAAAAATAAGAAATCATCTATCAGAAAAGCGTTTTAAGACCATATCTCTCACAGCTGGGGTTTTGAATTTTTAGCGCTCAGCTTGCAAGAGATTAGGACGTTCTGAATGATGTCATGGACTGCGTCCAAACCATCAAATGGACTTCGTCCATATATGACGAGGAGTGGGTTCGTCATTGCGAGGAACGTAGTTTGTGATGAAGCAATCCATAATTCATTAAAACTATGAGATTGCTGCGTACTTTATAATGTAGTCTTACTTTCAATTTAAACCAGTATATACTCCCCGCGGTTGAAAATGCGAGTTTATTGAAAAAGAGTTTTAATGTCGCGGGGAGTATGATCTGTTGATGTTAAAGGGGGAAAACGAGGCATTTCCCCCCTTAACAATCCCCGCTTTTGTTGCGTTCGAGTCTTACAAAAACCGTAATCTCGAACGCGGTTACTATATGCTCATGCAACAAAAAAAGATGAAAAAAGCAAATATTGTTTTATTTGATATGGATCATACCTTGCTTTTAGGTGACGCCGTTAATTTATGGTCTCATTTTTTGAATGAAAAGGGTATCATGACTGCTGATGATTGGGATAAGCGAAATAAATTTGATGAGGATTATAGAGCGCATTGTTTGGATGTAGACGCCAGTTTTGAATTCGAACTTTCTCTATTAAAAAGAGTGCCTATTGTCAAAAGACAGCGGTGGCGTGATGAATTCTTTGAAAAAATGATCAGATCTAAAATATCAAAAATTGGTTTGAATCTGATTCAGGAATATAAAGCCAGATGCAATGTTATCGTTATTTTAATTACAGCGACACATGTTTTTTTAGCATCTCCTGTTGCGCAGTATGTGGGCGTACACTATATGATCGCAACCGTGGAAGAAATGGAAAATGAGGATTATACGGGGAAAGTTTTAGGTATGCCCAATATAGGGGAAGGGAAGCTAAAGAATTTTCAGATGTGGCTTGAAAAAAATAATATTGAACCTGGTTATACGGTATTATACAGCGATTCTATTAACGACTTACCCTTACTTTCCCAGGTTGATAAGCCAATCGTTGTAGATCCGGATCCGCTTTTGAAGGAAATTGCCTTGCAAAAAAACTGGGAGATTATCAGCTTTAAAACCGAAGGCAAGGTAAAGCAGAAAATTACGGCTGTTAATTTGTAAACCATAGCGTGTCACCAATTTGCTAGACGGATGTAGAAAACGCCGATTTTTTAGCGCTCTAGTAACGTATATAGTAACATCCTGACCGCATCAGATTTTGGAGACGAGAAAAATTCAATTGTCGTGTAGAATGGTATTACTCCCTAAGAACACCCCATGGTTTAAGGAAAGTCCTGTTCAACAATGGCTGAAATTGCTATAATGATTTTATCTTTGTAAAACTCATTAGACCTCTCACAGTAAGTTTTAGGTTTTTAGCATTTCATCTTACGCCGATCTTGGGACGTTCCTTAGTCGAAAAAGTTCAAGATAGTGTCAACTATTTCTGCATTTTTTCTCAATCAGAACGTCCCAATCTCTTGCAGACTGAGCACCAAAAACCCAGATGCGGGAGGTATATCTAATTTGTATCGTTTTCTTTATGGATTTACTCAATCGTTCTTTCAAACCGTTTCGATTTATTATTGACTTTATTCGTTTAGAAAGCAGTAGTGGCATTATTTTGTTTTTGACAGCGGTTCTGGCCTTAATTTTAGACAATTCGCCGTTTCATGCAGTTTATCAAAAATGGGTTTATGAATCTTTAACGTGGCAGATAGGTCAATGGCATTTGCAATTTTCTACTGTTTTTGTTGTAAATGATATATTAATGACTTTTTTCTTTTTATTGGTAGGATTAGAGATCAAACGAGAAGTATGCATAGGTGAATTGAATTCTGTACGTAAAATAGGATTACCGGGCATTGCGGCATTGGGAGGCATGTTATTTCCGGCACTTGTGTATTTAACTTTTAATCATGGCGATTCTGTCGCTATGCGTGGTTTGGCCATTCCAACCGCCACGGATATTGCCTTTGCCTTAGGCATTATTATGCTGTTGGGAAAACGTGTGCCGATAGCTCTAAAGCTTTATCTGATGGCATTGGCAATTTTTGATGATTTAGGCGCCATTTTAATTATCGCGTTTTTTTACCAAACAAATTTTTCCTGGTATGCATTTTGTGGAATGCTTGTTTGCCTATCTGTACTAATTGCTTTAAATCGTCTGGGTGTAAAGGCGCTCATGATTTACGGTTTTTTTGGTATTATTTTATGGATTCTTCTCTTAAAATCAGGTATTCACCCCACCTTAGCAGGCGTATTATTAGCATTAGCAATCCCACTAAAGGGCAAGATGCAGAAAAACAAGAGTCTCACTCGTGCAAAACTCTTGGAAGATTCTCCTTTGAATCATCTTGAAACAGTCTTGCACCCTTGGGTTGCATACGTGATTCTGCCAATATTTAGTTTAACGAATGCTGGCGTTTCCTTTGCTGGACTAAAGTGGGAGAATCTTTTTAATCCTTTGTCTTTAGGTATCTTACTAGGATTGTTTCTGGGTAAGCAGTTTGGCGTGTTTGCGACAACTTGGATCGCTATACGGTTTGGTATTTTACCTATGCCCAGAGGAGCGTCGTGGAGTTCATTATATGCAATTGCAATGATCTGTGGGGTTGGCTTTACAATGAGTCTATTTATGGGAAATTTAGCTTTTGCGGGGATGGACGTTGATTACATTATTTTGGTCAAATTTGGAGTATTAGCAGGATCTTTCCTATCAGGGGTGTTGGGATATTTGTTACTGCAACGTGTGCTGGTAAGAGATTAGGGTGTGTCATTCATTCTATTCTGCGTGCTGTTGCTAACCTCTCATGGTATGCTGCGCTAAGCTGTCCAGCGTGCAGTACATTTAGGAGGATGGCTGATTACATGCGTCAAGAGAAAACAAAAAGGAGATTTTTTTGCAGCGGTCCCTTCGCCTGTTTTTCAATCGAGCTGCTGCGGATTAAGGATATTATTTTAGCATCTTCCATATCTGGAAAAATTGCCTTTGTAATAACGTTTAAATTTATATAATCTACATCATTTAGAGAAATATAAACTGTTTGGAGGTAGGTAAATACATTCAAACAAGCATGTGTGACAATTTGCTGCAAAGCAGGGCGGTTACGTTTAACTTTTTTTGGCAATAAATCTGCAATTAATTCCAGCTCGACCTGTTCCGTGGTTGATAACAAGTTGTTGGCTTCTTCACAACCAGATTCTTCCAGGGTAGAGTATCCTGTATGCACAGATTTTTGTAATTGCTTGCAGATTTCTTGTAGAGGCGAAACTATTTTTTGATGCCAGCTATGTGTCGATGCAAGTAATTTTTTTATCTGCATTTTTGAGAGTAATCCTTGTTGATTGACCGCAAACCAATAGCAAAATAAGAGCAAGCTTATATTGAGATCATGATGATTTCTAAGTAAATTTAATGCATTGTCGGTCTGTTGCTTGATTAGATCACAGAAACGACAAAATGGGTGATTTTGCAATAGAAGCAACATAAAAAATTTCCATGAATGCGTATGTTTATCATTATAACTCAAAATACAACAATTTATAAATAGGATTTAGCAGTCTACGACTAATTTTTATGCTGTTTTTCTTGATTTTTTAGTGGCAAAGGGTTATATACTGCTCGTATTAACATCCTTCGTTTTGTCTCACTTTGCAGTGAGAGGAGTATATGAGTATTTAATTTTTTCCTGAAAGAAGAATTGCCATGTTGAATAAACTAATAGTGTTTATATTATGTATAGTTGCATTTGCATCAAGCATGGCTCTAGAAGGCGAAAGTCACGAAGACCCAAATGATGCACAAATGGTTAAAGAAGCAGCTAAAGCAATTGCTATTACTAATCCATCAAAGCCTATCGTAATTAGATCTGTCTCTCCAATTTTTTCAATAAATTTATCCGAAAATGTTACAACAGGCTACCAATGGTATTTGGTTGATTATAATCCTAGGCTAATGAAGCTCTTAGGTCAGCAGTTTTTTAAGGATCAAACCAAGCTGGTTGGATCTCCTGGAATTAGCAGCTGGCAATTTCAGTTACAGCGGACTGCTTTTAACGCACCCCAAGCAACACGTGTTACTTTTGAATACAGGCGTCCGTGGGAATCCAAGGCGATTAAAAAAGAGTCCTTTACTATCATGAGTGAGCCGAATGCATCTAATAGCATAAAGAGAGACGATGAGGTTAATACTTGACTCTTAGTATAGCTACATTGTTTAATTAGCTAGGGTCTGTTGACAATTCTACTATACTTGCCATAACTACTTTGTCAGGAACAAAGTAGGACGCGCGTAGCGACCCCCCGAAGGGGGTGAAAACCAGGGGTGGTTTTCATTTATACCCAATTTTATGCGCTCCGTTTCTCACCTATTAACATCCTAGGCTGCGATACGGCGCTCACAACTTGACGATTTCTGTTTGGTCTAGCGAAAGGTTGCTGAGCTTGTCGAAGTATTGTCAACAGCCCCTAATCATTCAGCAGATATTTTGTACCTTTCTAATAAACGTTGTTTTCGAAAGAAGTTTCTATGGCCTGATAGCTCAGTTGGTAGAGCAGAGGACTGAAAATCCTTGTGTCGGTGGTTCAATTCCACCTCGGGCCACCAGTAAAATCAAGGACTTACGACAATTTTCGCATTTTCCGCAAAAACCGTTGCGGGATTTTTGCGGGAGCTGTACTCATAAGTCTGTTTGATCACGGTCAAACTTGGACTACTCCCTGCTTCATAGCACACCTTATTCGCCGCTTCTATTAATTTTGAAATTTCAGCAACAGAATAGTGTGTGGTAATCCTTCCTGACTTATGCCCCAACAAGTCTTGCCTATCCTCAAAGCCAACGCCAACCGCCCTAAGACGTCTGCCGAAAGTGTGCTTTAAATCATGCACTCTAGCTTTAAGCAACCCTACCCGTTTACGTGCTCTGATCCACGCTGAGTTCAACATCCGACTTAGCGGTTTTCCTTGGTAGGTAAAAACATAGTTTGGGTGCTTTCCTCTGCGATCTTCTATAACAGACTGAGCTATTTTATTGAGTACAACCAGGCGATCTTCACGATTTTTTACAATCTCACCTGGCACAATAAATATGGACGTATTCGGTAGCTCAGGAATACGCATTTCCCATTCCCACCGCAAAGAACAAATTTCATGGTCACGGCAGCCCGTATTTACTGCAAACAATGCCATTTGCAATAAATGAGGGGGTAACTCATTAAACAGCCTATTTTGTTCTTCCACGCTCAATGGAAATGGTTTACGTAAGTCAGGTTCAGGGAGCAGTTTAATTTTAGGTGCAGCCTGCAACCAGGATAATCCATATTCATCCAGCCATTCACTGGCAGCAAGGTTCAGAATGCGTCGAACCACTTGTAAACCATGATTAATGGTTCGAGTTTTCAACCCTTCCTGTCGTCTTGCTTCAATAAAAGTCTGTAATGAACCCATATGAATACTTTCTAAAGGCAGATCACCAATAAATTTATCAAGAATCTTTAAACGTGCACCATCTAGAGCAATGCTCGCCTTGTGTTGATTCTCAAGCAGAAATTTAGTAGCCGCCTGACGAAATATCCGTTTGGGTCTAACGCCATAGATACTCGCTTGCCGGATTTGTTCTAAGCGCCTGGCAAGGTAGCGCTCCGCCTCTTCGAGGTCACCAGCGCCAGTGCTTTCGCAAAGTCGCTGACCGAAGATTTGTTTGTCGATATGCCAACAGTCCCGACGTTTGTAGAGACCCGGCGTTCTTTTGCGTCCCATGAACTTCCTTTGGGTTGGGGGACGCCCACTACGGGCTTTATAATGATCTACCCACTTGTCTAAATCAACTAAATCGAACGCAATACCTTGTT
>JACCDN010374637.1_pt1 | contig 12817 bp, 14 predicted proteins | sample 7441691 | NCBI WGS metagenome assembly JACCDN01 (sample SAMN15323439, study PRJNA562643) | freshwater metagenome | isolation source: river surface water | place: USA:Blue River Watershed | collected 2017-08-16 | reverse complement strand
TACACGTTGATGTTCCACAAGATCACAAGGATTACCTCCACCGTTCTGGCCGCACCGCCCGTGCCGGTGAATCAGGTGCAGTAGTTACTCTGACAACTTCAAAGCAACAGAAGTTTGTCTCAGGACTTACTTCACGTGCTGGAGTTACACCTAAGTCGGTTTCGGTGACTTCACTCAGCACCGACCTCATGCGAATCACTGGGGCTCAGGAGCCGTCAGGTATTCCATATGTTGCGCCGATTGTTGAGAATAAGGGCCCTAATCGTGGAACTCGTAAGCCACGTCCGAATTCAGCGCAGAGACGCCGTAGACCTAGATAGCTGGCACATAACCTGCTTGCTACTGATGACATCGAGATTTGCTTGCTCTCTTGGCGGGTAACCCTTATAGGGAAAAACCAATAAGTAGGTGGTTGTGGACAGGCTGATACTGTTTATCTACATTCATTCGAATAAACATGCACAAGGATATTGAAACTAAACCGAGTCAGAGAGTTGCTATGAGACTTAAGGCAAAACGATTTATGCGAAAACTAAGGCCTGAAACTGTTTGGTGGATGGTAGGTGGTTATGCGCCACCCGCCCCGTTCAACGTTAAAGTGCAAACACTTTTTCGGAATGCACTTCCAAACTCCGACTGGATTGAAACAGGTACTTATTTGGCGGAGACCACAGTTGCCCTGGCTAAGCAATTCTCAAAAAATCAAGTATTGTCAATAGAGCCAGAACCACAGATTCATAGTTTTGTGACGCAAGAGTTTTCAAACTACAAAAACATAGTTTTTTTGCATGGGTCTAGTGAGAACAAATTTGAAGAAGCAATTTTACGATTAAATCAGAACTTGAATTTCTGGTTGGATGGTCATTATTCAGGCGATGTAACATTCCGCGGAGAAATTGAGTCACCAATCCTTTACGAATTGGAGATGATAGAAAAACATTTAATTCGCATGGCGAATTTTTGCGTCTTCATCGATGATTTCAGACTTTTTGGGGAGTCTTCTGGATATCCGCCGAAAATTGTAATTATAGAATGGGCAAATCGCCTTCACCTAGATTGGCGAATCGAAAATGACATTTTTATTGCGAAACTCATTAGCCCTGTATCGAAAATCTAGGATTCAGGGAAGCCGAGTTAATTCTGCGTAAGCAATGAGCATGGTCAGACAACATGTTCTTATGCAATCTTTCCAGTTTGAAGATTCAGCAATAGGCGGCTTGTTTGACCTTGATGGCATTGAGATCATTGATGTCCGGCGAATTAAGCCAAATTTGTCCGTTTTTTTGGACTCTCTGAATACTGGCGTACTCTTACATCATTGCTGAAGGCCAAATTTCAGGTATTGGGGGTCGGGATGAGTGGATTACTTAAGAACGGAAAAATTCTGGTCACGGGTGCTGATGGATTTATCGGTTCACACTTAGTTGAGGAATTAGTGCGCAGAGGCTATGAAACAAAAGCGCTTGTCCAATACAACTCTTTCGGCACCTGGGGATGGTTAGACCATTGCGATTCTGATGTTAAAGGACATTTTGAAGTCAGCGCGGGCGACATTCGTGATGCCTATAGCATCAAAACAATCATGTCAGATTGCGATTCAGTGATTCACCTGGCGGCACTAATTGCAATCCCATATTCATATCTTGCTCCTGAAATGTATATCGACACCAACATCAAGGGCACTCTGAATGTATTGCAAGCGGCACGCGAGTTAGAAATATCAAAAATCGTTCACACGTCAACTAGTGAAGTTTACGGAACGGCAATATTCGTCCCAATAAGTGAGTCCCACCCATTACAGGGTCAATCTCCCTACTCGGCGTCTAAAATTGGAGCTGATCAATTAGTTCAAGCTTTCCATTCTTCGTATGATTTACCAACCATTACTGTAAGACCATTTAATACGTTTGGCCCACGGCAATCAGCAAGAGCAATTATTCCGACAGTAATTTCACAAATCTCCTCAGGATCACGCACTGTAAAGGTTGGCTCAACCTCGCCCACCAGAGATTTCACATTTGTTGATGACACCGTCGCAGGATTCATAGCAGCGTTGGAGTCCAACCAGGGTTTGGGTGAAGTGTTCAACCTTGGAAGCAATTTTGAGGTCAGTATTGCGGAAACTATTTCCTTGATCGCAGAGCTCATGCAAACAGAGGTAATTGTCGAAGAGGATTCTGAGAGAATGAGGCCGTCAAAATCAGAGGTTGATCGGCTTTGGGCAGATAACTCCAAAGCATCTCAGATTCTTAATTGGAATCCAAAAGTTAACGGAAGAGAAGGTTTTCGTCTAGGCTTGGATAAAACCATAGAGTGGTTCAATGATGAAGGTAATCTGGTGCGATACAAATCAGGGATATACAACGTATGAAAAGACAATCGTCTTCAGACTTTACCGAACAAGTTGTTAACGCTATTGCGTCCGTAGTTGGTTCAGGACCCGCTTCACTTCATGCCCCAAGCTTCACAGGTAATGAGCTGAGATACCTTGAAGAGTGCATTGAATCAACTTATGTATCTTCCGTTGGAAATTTTGTTGAGAAATTCGAGAGAAATTTGGCAGAGTACACAGGTGCCGACTATGCCATTTGTGTCGTTAATGGAACCTCTGCACTGCATCTAGCACTCATTCTAGCAGGAGTTGAACCTCACGATGAAGTCCTAATCCCAACTTTAACTTTCGTAGCAACAGCAAATGCTGTCCGGTATTGCAATGCAACCCCACATTTTGTGGATAGTTCTGATATCGATTTAGGGATTGATGTCGAGAAACTTAGGGATTATTTGAAGAAAAACACTCAACAGATAAATGGAAATTGTGTCAATTTGACGAGCGAAAGAATCATTCGAGGAATAGTACCCATGCACACTTTCGGTCATGCATCTGACCTGCATGGATTAGCTAAACTTTGCTTGGAGTTTAATTTAGTGATGGTGGAAGATGCTGCAGAATCAATTGGAACTTTGTACAGAGGAAAGCACACCGGGCTTTTTGGGAAGATGGGGATCCTAAGTTTTAATGGCAATAAAACGATCACTACCGGTGGAGGTGGTGCAATTTTGACCAATGACTCTAGAATTGCAGAGCGGGCCAAACACCTTTCCTCAACCGCGAAATTGAGTCATGCATGGGAATACGTTCATGATCAGGTTGGCTATAACTATAGGATGCCCAACTTAAACGCGGCACTTGGCTGTGCTCAATTAGAGGAACTTCCAGAAAAATTGCTTAAAAAACGGGAGTTATTCAAAAAGTATTCAGTTTCATTTGAGAATCTACACGGAATTAGAATGTATGAGGAGCCCCCACATTCCACGAGCAACTACTGGCTGCAAGCTGCCATTCTGGAACCATCGCATGTGGATTTTCAACACGAAATCCTACTTCGGTCTAACCAAATGAACATAGGAACAAGGCCACCTTGGAAACTAATTCACACGCTAAAACCCTATGAGGACTGCCCTCGTATGGATCTGACCAAAGCTAAAGAGTTACAAGCTCGGATTATAAATATTCCCAGTAGCCCCGACTTAGTTGGATTATCATGAGAAAGAAGTCAATCGTACTCATTGGCGCAGGGGGCCACGCTAAATCTTGTATCGGCGTAATTGAAAGTTCGACAAGATATAAAATTCATGGATTGATCGGGCATCAAACCGAGATAGGCAAAAATGTTTTGGGCTATGAAGTTATTGGCGATGACAGTTTTTTGAGCGAAGTTATTAACGAGTGTGACTATGCCTTGATTGCTGTGGGCCAGGTCGAATCTCCAGTAGACAGAATTCGCCTTCGCAGCCTGGTCGTGAAACACGGCCTAAAAATCCCAATGATTGTTTCAAATTCAGCACACATATCCAAACACGTAACGATTTCTGAAGGGGTCATTGTTATGCCAGGTGCAATTCTTATGCCGGGGTCATCAATTGGTGAAAATTGCATAATCAACTCTAGAGCCTTGATAGAACATGACGTCCAAGTTGGCAACAACTGTCATGTTTCAACGGGTGCAATTATCAATGGGGGAACAGTGGTTGGAGACAACAGCTTTGTAGGTAGTGGCGCAGTTTTGTTTGAAGGATTAAATGTAGGTGCTGGAAGCTTAATCGGTGCTGGTTTAACAGTGAGAAGAGATGTCTTGCCGAATGCGAAAATTACCCAATGATCAGGGCTCCGAAAACTTTAATCATTGCAGAGGCAGGGGTCAATCATAACGGTGATTTGGATCTAGCCAAGAAAATGATTGAACAAGCAAAATATTGTGGTGCCGACTATGTTAAGTTTCAAACATTTAGGGCTGATTCTTTAGTAACCGCGATTGCTCCAAAGGCGGAATATCAAATTGATAGTGGAAATCTCAATGAAACACAGTTCCAGATGCTTTCACAGCTTGAATTGAGCCGAGAAGCACACGTTGAACTTATTAATCACTGCAAGAAGCTAGATATAAAATTCTTGTCTACTGCGTTTGATATCAAGAGTCTCGATATGCTAAATGGCTTCGGCATAGAAAGAATCAAAATTCCTTCAGGGGAGATAACTAACTATCCGTATCTGTGGAAAGTTGGCAGTTTTGGGAAGCCAGTGATTCTTTCTACCGGTATGTCAGATTTAGCCGAAATTGAGGCGGCGATCAACACTCTACAGAATGCTGGAGTTTCTCTTGGCAATATCACGGTTTTACACTGCACCACTGCCTACCCTGTACCAATTAAAGATGTCAACCTGAATGCAATGCTCCAAATCAAACACAAGTTCAATGTCCAAGTGGGTTATTCAGATCATACAGAGGGAATTGATATCGCTCTTGCAGCCGTAGCTATTGGGGCCACCGTGATAGAAAAACACTTTACATTGGATCGAGATTTGCCAGGTCCCGACCATAAAGCAAGCCTTGAACCCAAGGAATTGAAAGCGATGATCGAATCAATTAGAAATATTGAACTTTCGCTTGGAGACGGAAGAAAACGGGTTGTAGATTCAGAATTCCAAAATAGAAAAGTGATTAGAAAGTCTATAGTCGCAGCTTCCGACATAAAAAAGGGAGAATTATTTTCTGAATTAAACGTGACAACAAAACGTCCAGGAGATGGAATCTCACCTATGCGTTGGCTTGATTTTATTGGGAAGCCAGCCAAGAGAGATTTTCAAGCAGAAGAGAAAATTGAAGAGTAATGAAGAAAATTTGTGTAATTACTGGGACTCGAGCAGAGTATGGACTTTTGCGCAAGTTGATAGAACTCCTAGAGGCAAGTGAAAGTCTGGAATGTCAGTTGGTTGTAACCGGAACTCATCTTGAAGAGCATTTTGGTATGACGGTCAAAGAAATCGAAGAGGACGGTAAAGTGATTGACTACCGGATCCCTATTCTTGAAGTAGAAGACTCTCCTACATCGACGGCTATTGCGATGGGGAAAGCTTTAGTTGGTTTCTCAAATGCATTTGTTGAATTAGAACCAGATCTCTTGGTTGTACTGGGGGATAGATTCGAGATTCTTTCAGCGGCTGTAGCTGCACAACTTCACAAGATTCCTGTTGCCCACATTCATGGAGGGGAATCTACTGAGGGCTTGATTGACGAGGCGTTCAGGCATTCAATAACAAAAATGTCCCAAATTCACTTTGTTGCAAACGAAATTTACAGGAAGAGGGTTATCCAATTAGGGGAAGACCCCAAGTCTGTTTTCAATGTCGGAGGAATGGGTGTCGATGCTATTTCAAACTTTTCCGCATATTCAAGGGAGGAGCTACAGAATCTACTAGACATCAAATTCCTTTCCAAAAACTTGATAATCACTCATCATCCAGTCACGCTTGAAAAAGATCCCGGTGGCAGAGAGATGACCTCACTTCTAGAGGCCTTATCATCTCTTGAAGACACAACACTTTTATTTACGATGCCAAACTCGGATCCAGGCCATAATGTCTTGGTCGAACACATAAAAAAGTTTGTGTCTGAAAACAAAAATGCCTACTTTTTCCCGTCCTTGGGAGAAAGAGTTTATTACTCCTGCCTTCGTCAGATCGATGGCGTTGTCGGAAATTCTTCAAGCGGATTGATAGAGGTGCCAACTTTTAAGAAGGGCACTATAAATATCGGAACTCGTCAGAAAGGCAGGATCAAGGCCAGTAGTGTAATTGACTGTGAAGCCGATGCGGATGCGATTCGAAATGCAGTAGCTAAACTTTACAGCCTTGCCTTTCAAGAAGAGCTTACAGATGTCGTGAATCCTTACGGAGAGCCGGGTGCGCCAGCAAGAATTGTCGAAGCAATTGAGAGAATGAATCTTAAGAACATGATGTCAAAGAAGTTTTTCGACGTGGAAATAACATGAGAATACTTTATATAGGGAGCGTCCAATTCTCTTTAGATGTTCTGAAGGAACTCATACTCCGAGAGGCAAATGTGGTCGGCGTTTGCACGAAAACACTGCCAATAGAACCCACGGATCATGTCGATTTAATGGAGTTTTGTCATGAAAATGCAATTGAGTGCCGACATTTTACGGACTTGAATTCAACGGAGGCAATTCTTTGGGTGGACTCCCTAGCGCCGGATGTAGTTTTCTGCTTCGGCTGGCCCCAACTCCTTGGAGAAAAATTCCTTGCCGTTGCCCCAAAAGGTGTCGTCGGCTTCCATCCCGCTGAGATTCCATCTAATCGTGGCAGGCATCCCATCATTTGGGCCTTAGCATTAGGTTTGAAACAAACAGCATCAACCTTTTTCTTAATGGATGTAAACCCCGATTCAGGCCCAATCTTGTCCCAAGAAATTGTGCCAATAAGCGAAAATGATTACGCCAAAGATCTTTACGAGAAGATCACTCAAGTAGCTATACGCCAAATAGGAACACTGCTACATCTGTTAGAAACGGGTCAAACCAACCCCCAGCCCCAAGAACTGACACATTCAAACCTTTGGCGAAAGAGAGATAGAAAAGATGGTGAAATTGATTGGCGCATGTCCGCTGATAAAATCCTTGATCTCGTCAGGGCCTTGGCTAAGCCTTATCCAGGTGCACATTTTGTGTTTAAAGGTGAGGATGTAAAAGTATGGAAGGCAGAGAAAGTTGAAATAGATGCATGTAACATTGAGCCCGGTAAGGTCCTAAGCATTAATGGTTGCTTAGTCGTTAAGTGCGGGGATTATGGGTTGAAACTGATTTCTGTTGAGCCAGCGATAGATTTGAAAGAGGGGCTGTATTTATGAGAACTCTTGTGATCGCGCCTCATCCAGACGATGAACTTTTAGGAGTTGGCGGAGTTCTGATAAAGAGAAAAAAATCTGGCAACGAGATCGCATGGTTGATCATGACTTCGATCTCAGAGTCTAATGGCTGGGAAAGATCTCAAGTAACGAAGCGCAATCTCGAGATAACGCAAGTTACGAATTTCATGAAATTTTCTGAAGTTTTTCAACTATCCCACCCCTCAACAAAGTTGGATTCAGTACCGCTACCCGAACTTATTGAAGGAATCTCGTCAGTACTCAAGTCATTCAAGCCCGATGAAATATTCTTGCCTCATTCGTCAGACATTCATTCCGATCACAGAAAAACTTATGAGGCAACAATCGCGGCCACTAAATGGTTTCGGACTGAGAGAGTGCAAAAGCTACTCGCATACGAAACTCTATCTGAAACAGGATTAGATCCGAATCCACCGAGTGTCTTCCTTCCTAATTATTTTGTGGACATAGAAGAGGAAGTACAAGACAAGATAAAAGCTATGCAGATTTACAGTTCGGAAATTGGAGAATTTCCTTTCCCGCGAAGCGCTGAAGCAATATTGGCCTTGGCAAAATATCGAGGCTCTCAGATTGGATTTCAAGCTGCAGAAGCTTTTCAAATACTTAGAGAAATTGAAAAATAGTGAGTGAAGAAATTGAGAGCTGGCGGCAGTTGTTGCTTGACGAACATGCAGCCATACATGAAGCCATACATCTTCTGGAAGAAACTTCGACAAAGATAGTTTTAGTAGTTAGTCACAAGAATTATTTGGTTGGGACAATTTCGGATGGTGATATTCGAAGAGGACTTCTCCGAGGTGTTCAGCTTTCCGACTCCGTGCTGGAAGTTGCTGAAAAAAACGCACTTGTCGTCCCGCCTGGAATTTCAAGCGAACTGGTGATGCAGATGATGATTGCCAACAAAATTCAACACATCCCGATCGTAGATTCATTAAATGAGATTTTAGGATTGCATGTATGGGAAAAACTCGCCCAACCCCAAGTATTACCGAATACTATGGTTATTATGGCCGGTGGAAGGGGTACACGCTTACATCCCTACACGGAAAATTGCCCTAAACCAATGTTGCACGTTGCAGGGAAACCTATTCTTCAACATATCCTTGAGAAGGCGAAACTAGAGGGATTTAGAAATTTCGCAATCTCAGTTCTTTATTTAAGTGAACAAATAGAGGATTATTTCAAAAATGGAGAAAATCTTGGGGTGAACATAGTTTATTTGAAAGAAAAAACCCCATTAGGGACTGCAGGTTCATTATCCTTAGTTAACCCGGTGCCGAATGCCCCTCTGATTGTTACAAATGGTGATGTGTTGGCAGACCTCAAATACTCTGAGTTGCTACAGTTTCATCAGAAACACAAAGCGATGGCCACTATGGCGGTAAGAGCGCATGAATCACAAAGTCTTTTTGGCGAAGTCAAAACAGATGGCCTCGAGATCATCGAATATGTTGAGAAACCCGTTCATCGGAGTAACATTAATGCTGGAGTCTATGCTCTCAATCCAGAAACAATGAATCACATTCCCGAAGGTGAACCATTTGACATGCCACAGCTCTTTGAAAGACTAAGGATCAACGGGAATCGTACGATCGCCTACCCTATTCATGAAAAATGGATGGACGTTGGGAGACCAGAGGAGCTTTTGAGGGCGAACGAAGCCCCGCATAGCCGTGAGCAGGGGGAAAATTGATAAAAAACTATCGCTGGTGTTCCAGTTGCCTAACCATGTCCACGCGTCCACGAATCACATTTGATGAGGAAGGAAAATGTAATGCGTGCGTGTGGTCTGAATTCAAATCTAAATTAAACTGGGCTGAGCGCGAAAAGGAATTGCAGAATCTTCTAAACAAGCATAGAAGAACTGATGGTGAATTTGATTGTCTGGTTCCTCTCAGTGGTGGAAAAGACGGCTCATACGTGGCTTACAATCTTAAACATAAATATGGGATGAATCCATTGTGTGTGACCATCACTCCGGCGCTCCCCTTGGAACTCGGAGAAAGAAACCTCAGAGCATTCGTTGAAAGCGGATATAACCATATTTCAATCAATCCTGACTCTGAAGCAATGAGAGTTTTGAACAAAATTGGCTTCATTGAAATGGGATTTCCATATTACGGCTGGCTAACTTCAATAACGACGGCACCGATAAGGATTGCGCAACAATTTAATATCGGTCTGATTTTCTATGGCGAAGACGGCGAAGTTGAGTATGGTGGAAGCACGGAAACTTCAACAAACCCAATCTATAATACGGAATATCAAAGACGTGTATATCTAGAGGGTGGCTATCAGAAAGTACTTGACTCTTCAGAACTGTCAAAAAGCCAGCTGTATTTCTTTGAGTACCCTGAATCGAAAAACCAATTTCAAGCCGAGGTAGAGTTAACCCACTGGTCATATTTTGAAAATTGGGATCCATACAGAAACTATTTAGTTGCAAAAGAGCATTGCGGATTAATGGAAGCGCCGATCGCAAATTCAGGAACTTTCACAAACTTCTCGCAAAATGATCAAGCTTTATACGCTCTTCACACATATCTAATGTACTTAAAATTTGGATTTGGACGAGCTAATCAAGATGCGAGCATTGAGATAAGACGAGGAGCTATGACGAGGGATCAGGCGGTAAACCTAGTTAATTTATATGATGGACACTTCCCTGAAGAATTCGTCGACATTTATCTCGAATACTATTCAATGTCGCGAGAAGAATTTGATTCGGTTCTCGATAGATATGCAAACAAGGATCTATTCAGCAAAGTTTCGGGCCGATGGAAACCGAATTTTGTGGTGATTTGATCGTGCATGCAGTTACATTGATTGACTACGGAATGGGCAATTTGAAGTCAGTTTGCAGCGCATTCCACTTTCTTGGATGCGATGTTAAGATAACATCCGACGCTAGAGAGATCGCAAGCGCAAAGCAACTCGTGTTGCCCGGAGTTGGCTCTTTCAGGAAAGCTATGATCCGGCTCGAACAACTAGGAATTGATGAATCAATAAAGGAAGCAGTCATTGATAACCAAGCGAAAATTCTTGGAATTTGTCTTGGCATGCAATTGCTGGCTCAACTCAGCACCGAGGATGGTGAAACCAAAGGTTTAGAGATCATACGAGCACGAGTTGACCGGTTTTCGAAGAATGAAGTAAATGAGCGAAAAATCCCACATGTGGGATGGAGTCGAGTTGATTCTGCGCCCAACTCCACTCTCTTTCAGGGTGTAAAACCTGGAGAAGATTTTTACTTTGTTCACTCATACAGAATTACGGGCGAACTGAATTATGGAGTGTCCCACTACTGTACCTATGGATCTACATTTCTGGCTGCCTTCGAACACGGAAATGTTTACGCTACTCAGTTTCACCCAGAAAAAAGTCAAACTAATGGATTGCGACTGATTAAGAATTTTTTGGTGGCGTGAGCGCATGACAAAAAAGCGGGTAATCTTTTCACTTCTGTATGACTCTGGTCAGTTTGTTCTAAGCAGAAATTTTCGGCTACAAGTTGTAGGGGATGTTTTTTGGCTGAAAGAGAATTACAACTTTGCCAAAATCTCTCATGCAATAGACGAGCTAATTATCCTTGACGTGAGCCGGTCACCAGAAGGTTCCGTTGGATTCATCCGGGACGTCGAATTGATAGTTGCTGAGTGCTTCATCCCAATATCTCTAGGTGGGAAGATAAATTCAGTGGAGCGAGCACACGAATTTCTTCGTGCGGGAGCTGACAAGGTGGTCATAAACTCAGGCATTCACAGGCAACGGAGTTTAATTTCCGAGCTTTGTAGTGAATTCGGCCAACAATGCATAATTGCATCTGTAGATGTAAAAAAAATAGGACAAAATTATAAAGTTATGATTGATCAAGGAGCCACGCCTGTAGTAAATCCAGCGATTGAAATTTTGCTACAAATTTCCGAGCTCGAAGTTGGTGAGATATACCTCAACTCAATGGATCGAGATGGAACTGGACAGGGATACGATATAGATCTTCTTGAGCTAATTCCCGCAGATGTGCCAGTTTCTGTAATTCTCGCAGGGGGAGCAGGAAACTGGAAGCATTTACACGAAGGATTAATGGACACGCGAGTGGATGCCGTCGCCACAGCTAATCTCTTTAACTTTATTGGTAATGGACTATTAAGTTCACGAAATCAGTTAATCGAAGCGGGAATAGATCTAGCAGTTTGGAACGCAAACGAGCTATCCTCTATGAGAGGAAGCTTAAATGACTAAACTGCTAGTGGTTGGCACAGGAACAATGGGCAGCAGACACATAAGGCTGGCAAAGAAAATCATTCCAGATGTCCAGATCATGGCACTACAGAGAAGAGTCAATTCAATAAATTTAGAGGAAATTGATTGGTCGGTTGATTCACTGCAAGAAGCACTAAATTTTCATCCAGATTTTGCAATTATTGCAACACCATCTTCAGAACACGTAAAGACAGCATTATCTCTGGCAGAGAACAAAATAGACCTTTTGGTCGAAAAGCCATTAACCAACAAAATTTCGAGTGCAATCGAGCTTACTGCGATTAGTTCTACCAATAAAATCCTATTGCGCACTGCCTACAACCTTAGGTTTCTGGATTCCTTGATATTTTTCCGGGAACTTTGCGGTGAAGCTGTGCTGGGAAGGAAAATTTCCATTAGTAGCAGAGTAGGTCAGTTCTTGCCCGAGTGGAGACCTCAACAAGACTACAGAAAAAGCGTTTCCGCTCAAAAAGAATTAGGCGGAGGGGTCTTGCATGAACTTAGTCATGAATTGGACTATTTGCGGTGGGTTTTCGGGGACGTAGAATGGGTTCGCTCCACACTTTCACAAATCAGCGGATTAGAAATCAATGTTGAAGATTCAGCTTTATTAACTATGGGCATTCGAGATTCCAGAGACGGAAGCGATTTAATCGCAACCCTGAGCATGGATTTTTATCGACACGATCCAATTCGCACCTGTGAGGTTGTATGAGAAAAAGGAACAATACTTTGGGACTGTTTAGCCAACGAGGTACGAACGTATAGTGCAAAGAACAAGAAATGGGAAGTGGTGTTTTCTGGAAAGAAGACTGTGAGTGACACTTACGAATCACAAATTCTTAGCTTCACCGGCATTGCTATCCCAAAAGTGCGACATGAGAGTGTTGAGACTAACGGACTCCGAGTAATGGAAATAATTGAAGCCGCGCGATTGTCATCACCCACAGGAATACAGACAAAAGTTCAAATCAACAGGATTAATTGAGGAATTTATGGATAAAACTGCATTTATTTTCGCACGTGGTGGCTCCAAGGGTGTTCATGGAAAGAACATCAAGAAATTAGCGGGAAAACCACTCATAGCATGGTCTATCGAGCAAGCACTATCAACTCCGGAAATAGATAGAGTAATTGTCTCAACTGACTCGCCTGAAATTCAAGCGATTGCGGTTGAATATGGGGGAACTGTTCCATTCATTCGACCGTCAGAACTTGCTACTGACGAAGCACCCGAGTGGTTGTCATGGCAACACGCATTGAATTTTCTTCTTGAGACCGAAGGTGCAATGCCGACTAGGATGATC
>JACCDN010117247.1_pt1 | contig 12817 bp, 12 predicted proteins | sample 7441691 | NCBI WGS metagenome assembly JACCDN01 (sample SAMN15323439, study PRJNA562643) | freshwater metagenome | isolation source: river surface water | place: USA:Blue River Watershed | collected 2017-08-16 | reverse complement strand
ATTCCACTTAATTCGGATGAGATTGCAGCAATTATCCCATTCCTAAAGAATGCAGGCCTTTCAGTTAAGTAATGAAAGAAAAAGTTCTAGCTGTTCGCGGGGTAGGCGGATACCGCCAGTATCGAATTCCTGCGATGGCTGTTACTCCATCGGGTCGAATCATCGCAATTTATGATGCGCGCTTTGATTTTGATGATTTGCCATCACCTATCGACCTTGTAATTCGAACCAGCGATGACAATGGTGAAACATGGAGTGAACAGGCAATCTTTCGCGAGCATGATGGTGTGAGTGGTTATGGTGATGCAAGCATTATTGTCGATCCAAATTATGGTGATGATGGAAGAGTAATTGTTATATATCAATACACACAACATGCAGGGTTCTTTGAGAGCTCAATTGGAACGGAACTTAATAACCCATTAATAGCTCAGATCTGCATCTCTACCTCTGATGATGATGGAAAGACATGGAGTCACGGTCTCATCACACAACAACTTAAAAGCGCAGACACCTTGGGAATTTTTGCCACATCAGGTATGGGTAGTGTGATAACCCATGGAGAATATGCCGGAAGAATCCTACAAACCTTTGTTTTAAGGGATTCTGAGCTGTATTCCATGATTGGCTTCAGTGATGATCATGGAAAAAAGTGGTCACTAGGAGCAAAGATTCCTGGCGGAAATGAAACCGCAATCACAAACCTCAATGATGGGAGCATTCTTTTTCACTCTCGAAGTACACCTCTTCGTTTAACTGGTCGCTCATTTGACGGGGGCCAAACAATTGTTGATTTCGGTCCAGATCAAGAATTACCAGATCCAAGTGATAACGGATCACTTACAACACTTCGTGATGGTCAATTGATTTGCACCCATAACAATGATTCAAGATTAAGAATGAATACAGTATTAAAAAAATCGAGAGATGGTGGCAAGAGTTGGACCGAGCAATATCTTCTTGAAAAAGGTAGTTCGGCATACTCAACGGCGTGTGAATTGCAGGATGGGTCTATTGGAGTTCTTTTTGAAAGAAATGCCTATGTTGAGATTGTTTTTATGAAGATCGAGATAGATGAATTTGTAAGTATTAAAGCTGATGAAATTTTTGTTGAGCAAGATACTAAATTAGTAATTGTTCCTCGATTCATTAGGCCGGGACGTACACATGAAGCTATTCAAGTAAAGGCAAAGAATCCAACGGTCCCTGAAGTAAATATGGGTGTCTGGAGAGCCTCTGAAAGAAAAGAGGTAGGTGCGGTGGGTGGATCAACTAGCGGAGATGTTTTATACACATCTGATGAACTGAATGAAATTTTGGGTGCGGTATCGCCAGGATTACACCTCAATGATGAGATAAGAATTAGTGGAAAACTTGTCAACAACTCCGAAGATACTTACAACAATGTTTCTATTCGGACCGAATCTGGCACAGTAATCGAAGAAAAGAAAGCTTTACCATCTGGGAACTCCATAACATTTCTGGATTACCGACAAATGGTCTCTGTTGCGGATTTGGAGCGCGGTTATGTCGAGATAGCAATTAAATGGCTGGAAGATGAGGATGTGAAGGGTACTGAGATGCTCCGTTTGTCTATCGAGAGCGGTTTACCAATCCGATAGGATTGTTTAGTGAATAACTTCAAGATTGCAATAATCGGCGCAGGTCCAGCGGGCTACTTTGCAGCACAAGCGCTACAAAATCTTGCAAATGATGAACGATCTTTTTCAATTGACATGATTGAACGCTTACCAACTCCTTGGGGATTGGTAAGAAGTGGTGTTGCACCAGATCATCCAAAGATTAAAACTGTGTCAAAGGTTTTTGAAAAGATTGCAAACAGCGAAAACTTCAGATTATTTGCCAACGTCGAAGTTGGCGCAGATATAACCGTTGCCCAGCTGAAAGAAAAGTATGACGCTGTAATTATCGCTACAGGTTCATCTATCGGCAAGAAGCTAGGAATTCCCGGTGAAGAGCTACGAGGATCACTATCTGCAGCGGTTTTTGTGCCTTGGTACAACGCTCACCCCGATTTTGTTGGCGTGGAGACACCATTGGATGCAGACACTGCAGTTGTTATTGGTGCGGGAAATGTTGCGATGGATGTTGCTCGTATGTTGGCGCTGGAACCAAGCGAGCTAGATCCAACAGATACCGCAGATCATGCAATAGAAGCACTGAAAAAAAGCAATATTCGTAAGGTGTATATCAGTGCTCGACGTGGACCAGAACATGCCGCGTTTACATCACCTGAACTACGTGAACTTCCAAAACTAGAACATACAAATGTGGTTATGCGCAAAGAGGTTATTGAAGCTGCGATTGTTCGAGCAGGATCGGAACCCGAAAAGGATGTAAAGAGCAATCTAGATGCCATGCTGTTGATTGCAGAGAATCCAAAGAGTGAACATGAACGCACGATGGAATTCTTGTTTCAGCACACACCAAAAGAGATACTTGGAACAGATCGTGTAGAGGGTGTTGTTTACTCAACACCAAATGGCGATGTAACCATTAAGTGCGGCCTAGTAATTACTGCGATTGGTTATCAAGCGCAGGGCATCGACGGAGTTCCATATGAAAATGGAAAAGTTGTAAACACTGATGGTCGGGTAGCGGGCAATATGTACGTCGTGGGCTGGGCAAAGCGTGGCCCATCTGGAGTAATTGGTACCAATAAGTCAGATGCTGCAGCCGTTATCGAGCTATTAGTGTCAGATTTAAAAACCCCAAAAAATGCTGGCGATATTTCAGGACTTCTAACCCACCAAGTTGTTGTTACTCAAGAACATTGGCAACTGATCAATGAGACTGAAGTTGCAGCCGGTGAACCGCTCGGAAAACCACGCCGTAAATTGATTGTTCGTGAAGAATTGTTAAAGCACGCCGGCCTTTAAAGCGGTTGAATAATTCCTAGTTGTTCTCTGAAACCCAAAGCATCCCAAGCATCAAATCCATCTAAGACAACTCCATTTTTTATCGTGTCGATTGAAACTCCATCAACTGCAATCTTTGCGCCACTTGCAGATTTACCAAGATAGTCAGCGCCCGAATGTGTGCCAGTTAGATGCCAGCGTGTGACAACTCGGTCACCTTCAGCGATGATTTCACGGACATCAAAATGAAGATCAGGGAAAGCTGCATGCCACTTCTTCCATTGCTCGCGAAATGATTCGCGCCCAACTCCAAATTTTGGGTCATTTCCTGCAGCATCTAATGCAATAAAGCGATCGATGGCAGATTCATCTTTTTGATTCCAAATTTGCTCAAAGAAATCTGCCGCAGCTTTACGGTTTTCTTCTAATGAACTCATGAAGCCACCACCGAGATTGTTGAATCTTTGTATTCAAGAATGTGCGCCTTCTTACCTATTGCAAGTTCACCAACTGCATGCAGGCCAAGGGTTTTTGCTGGAAGAGTAGATGCTGCAAAAACACAATCCACAATGTTGTAGTTAAATCGCAAGAAGTTAGTAAAGGCCTTATCCATAGTCAAAGTGCTACCGGCCAATGAGTGATTTGAGGTTAATCGAGCTACCCCATTGACTACGGCAACTTCTAGCGAACCAATTGAATAACTTCCATCCACACTGCCTGCAGCTGACATTGAGTCAGTAATCAAAATCGTTCGGTTATCACCCGAGGCAAGAACCTCTTTCAGGGTTTCATCTGATACATGGACGCCATCCAAAATCAATTCAAGTGCAATGTTTTTCCGTGCCAATGATGCTTCGGCAATAGTTGGAACACCATCAGTTGGTTTAGGCATTCCATTGCTGAAATGGGTAATCAATTTTGCTCCGGCAGCAAAAGCAGCATTTGTTGTTGCTGCATCAGCTTGCGAGTGGCCCAAAGCCACAGTTACACCGCGAGAAGTTAGGTATTCAACCGCTTTTATTCCACCATCTAGCTCTGGCGCTAAGGTGACCATTGAAATCGAACCTTGGCCAGCGTCAATAAGTGCCGACAGTTCATCGATTGCTGGAGAACGTAAAAGTGAAGGTTCATGTGCACCGCAACGAGCATGTGAAAGATAAGGACCTTCTAGGTGAATGCCTTCAAAAACTCCAGCGTTAACCATGGGCAAAAGACGAAGAATTTGTTCTTCAAGGACGCCAATTGGTTCAGTTACAAGGGAAGCAATATGTGTTGTTGTGCCGTGTGTGAGGTGCGTGTTTCGCGCAGCCGCAACATTTTCCGGAGAAAGATCTGAGAAATAGAAACCTGCACCACCATGTGAATGGATATCAACAAAACCAGGAATCAATGTTCCTGCGTGAAAAGAATCAGGGTTTTCACTGCAGTTAAATGTAATTGAGGTAATCAGACCAGAATTAGCTTTGATGCAAGTTTGCTCCTTAAGTTCACCATTAACAACAGCTGAAGAGCCATGTAAGTGCATCATTAACCAGCCTTCACCAAATCAAATGCCAGCATGGCACAACCAATTGCACCAGCCTGTGATTTGTAATGAGCGATTTCAAGTCGTGGTTTTCTTTGGAAAGTTAATGATGAATCCAAGTACTCTCTAATTGGCTTTAAGAAAGTTTCGCCAGCATTAGAAAGTCCACCACCAAAGACAATTACATCAGGGGCTAGAATTGTTATTAACACTTCACATGCTCGAGCCATTGCGGCTGTCGCATCATTCCAAACCTGTGTTGCGACTGGATCTCCTGCGACAACTAATTTGTAAATCTCTTCAGTTGTAACGCCGGTTTTTCCGCTGTTAACTTCATAGGTTTTACTTATTGCAAGGGTTGATGAAGCTGCTTCAAGACAACCAGACTTTCCACAAACACATGGATACTTTCCGCTGACATTTACATGGCCAATTTCACCTGCAAAGCCATCGGCAGAGCGAATTTCACCATCAATGATTAATGCCGCAGCGATTCCGGTTCCCACAGGAATAAAGATTGCATTTTGTGCACCTTTAGCGGCGCCACTGCGCATTTCGGCAACTGCTGCGGTTCGAACATCGTGGCCAAATGCAACAGGAATATTGACTGCATCAGCTAAGAGATTGCGAATAGGAAGGTTTTCCCACTGAAGATTTCCTGACCAACGAGAAGTTCCAGCAGGCTCATCGAGTGCCCCAGGCACTGCTAATCCGATCGCACTTACCGTTTGTTGTTTGGAAAACTGAGCGATTAATTCAACAATAGCTTTAACTGTTTCGACGCCAGTTTTATCTGCTTTAGGAGTCGGAGCATTTATTGTTGAGATGACATTGAGATCAGAGTCGACTAATGCACTCTTGATCTCGGTTCCACCCACATCTACTGCGACTACATAGTTCACAGAGGTGAGTGTAATTACTTATCGAGAATGATGGAGCGAGACAGTCCGCGTGGATTATCAGCATCTACGCCGCGCTTCTTGGCGATCGCAATTGCAACACGCTGAGCGCGGATTAAATGTGCCATGGGATCCAAAGTGCTTGATTCAAAGAGCGCACCGGTTGATTTAATGTCACGTACTAAGTCAGCAGGGATTTCACCAAATGCCCACACAGCGCGACCAGGTTGTGAAATAGAAAGCGGACCATGTCGGTAATCAAGGGCTGGATATGCTTCAGCCCAGAATTGAGAAGATTCACGTGTCTTTAACGCCGCTTCATGTGCAAGCCCAATAGTCCAGCCGCGACCTAAGAAGGTAATTTGTTCTACTTCTACAAGTTCAGAAATATCACTTGCGAGTGCGATTTCAGCATCTTTAACAATTGAATTCAGGTCTAAACCAAGGTGCGCGCGCAATAAACCAAGTGCTGCAGTTGCCCAACGAGTTTGAAGCACAGATTTTTCATCGGCAAAATCCATAATGATGGTCTCGGTTGCACGATCTTCGACAGGTGAGTTATGGATTGCTGTTAGAACTACAGAGGGGGTCTTAATTTTTCCAAGTAGTTCAACTATTTCTGTCGTGGTTCCAGAACGTGAGATAGATACAACCCGGTCGTACTTGCGATCGTAATTAAATTCAGAGCCAGCGTAGACATCGGTCTCGCCATGGCCGGCAGCTTCACGCAAAGATGCATATGCCATCGACATAAACCATGAGCTGCCACAACCAACTACCGCAACCCGCTCACCCTTTTGGGGGAGTTTGCCAAAGACGCTTGGGGCGAATTCAGCTACCTGACGCCAAATGTGGGGCTGGGAAGCAATCTCGGTGTCTGCGTGCGAGGCGATAGTCATGGCGCAACCGTAAGGGCTTATCACATCATAAGTCAAGAATTTTGCATGATTTTGATTTAATTTGTTCGTTATCAAACAGTTATATGCAGATCATTGATTTACCTCCCAGGAAGTGTTCAACTTGCCCCAACTAAGCCCCTTCACCGGGGCCTTACCCGTCAGGAGAAACACCTTATGAAGAAAGTGACTCGCCTAGGCGCACTCGTTGCCGCCACAGGTCTGCTTGCATCTTCTGTCCTAGGAACGACAGCTAAGGCAGCGGATGTAGTTGAACTAAAGATGGTCGCAGCAGATTACGCAAACATGCAGCCATTCTGGGATGACCTCTCAGCACGATTTACAAAAGCAAACCCAACAATCAAGGTCAAGGTTGACGTTGTTTCTTGGGAAACCATCGATGACAAAGTTAAGACACTTGTTGCTACAGGTCAGACACCTGACATTGTAAACAAGGGCGACTATTCAGCTGCAGCAGCTGAAGGACTTCTATACCGTGCGGATGAAGTTATCAGTGCAAAAGTTCTTGCTGACATCGTTCCAACATTTTTGAATAACTCGAAGTACAACGGTGTTGCATACGCTGTTCCAGATCTTGCATCTGCACGCGCACTGTTCTACAACAAGGACATTCTTAAGAAGGCAGGCGTAACAAAGCTTCCTACAACTTGGACTGAACTAGAGAAGGTTCTAAAGCAGATCAAGGCAAAGGTTCCAGGTGTTTATCCATACGCACTTCCACTGGGTCCAGAAGAAGCACAAGCTGAGTTTGCAATTTGGGCTGGCGGCAATGGTGGCGTTATGTTCAAGAATGGCAAGTGGACTTTGAACTCTAAGGAAAATGTTCAGACAATGGAATTCCTTAAGAAGCTCACAGATCAGAAGCTAACTCAACCAAACCCTGCTAAGTGTGATCGCACAGCATGTGCACAAGCACTATTCGCAGCTGGTAAGGCAGCATTTATTAACGGTTCAGTCTTCCTTGAAGGATGGCTAAAGGACAACGGTGGAGCTGCAATCAATATTGGTTCAGGTTCATTCGTTGCTGCACCAGGAAAGAAGCCTGTAACACTTGGTGTTCAGGATTACTTCACTGCTTACAAGGCAAATGGTCGCAAGGCAGAAATTTCAAAGTTCATGGACTTCATCTTTGAACCTACAAATTACGCAGCATTCCTAAAGGCTGCAGGTGGATTTATTCCTGCAACTAAGTCAGCAGGAGCAATTGCTGCTAAGGATGCAAAGCTTGCACCATTCATTAAGTTGCTTCCATCTGCAATCTTCTACCCAGGAGATCAGGCTTCATGGCCAGCAGTTAAGGGTGCAATTCAGCAACAAATTGGAACTGCTCTAGTGAATCCAAAGAAGACTATGGATGCACTACAGGCAAAGGCACTAGCTGCATCTAAGTAATTGCAGTTCTGGTCTCGAAAAGGGGCAAGGCGGTAAGAGTTGGGGGTTCGTGAGCGATCGCGAACCCCCGCTCTACTTTTTATTTCCCTGAACAATTAGTATTTGTGAACAACAAGTGGAAAGGAGATCTGATCAAATGCCGAAGTCGGTAAATAGAAAGTCCCGTCTCGGCGCCCTACCTTGGATCTTCCCAGCACTATTTATGATTTTCGGTTTTGTATTGTGGCCAGCATTCGAAATGATTCGAACCTCATTTCAAGAGGTAAGCACTTCCGGAATCACCGAAGGTTGGGCGGGTCTTGAAAACTATAGGACTCTGTTAGTAAATCCAGATCTCCCTAACGTTCTTATCCGAACTTTTATTTGGGTAGTCGGAATTGTTTTCTTTACAATCTTGATTTCTCTTCCTGTTGCCCAATTACTCAACGCAAAGTATCCAGGAAGAAAACTTGTCCGCTGGTCGGTCATTATTCCTTGGGCAGCATCTGTTGTAATGAGTTCAACTATTTGGAAGTGGATTCTGGATCCGTATTACGGAGTTCTCAATAAAATAGCAATGGATCTGAATTTCTTCACAGAGCCTGTAGATTTTTTAGCTAACCCAAAACATTCTTTTGCCTGGCTAATGGTTGTTGCAGTATTTGTTTCAATACCTTTCACATCCTTCGTAATTCTGGCTGGACTTTCAACAATCCCGCATGACATCGTGGAAGCATCAACTGTGGATGGCGCAACAGCTTGGAAGGGTTATAGACACATCAAGTTTCCATTAATCAAGCCAGCACTTTTAGTTGCTATGGCAATTAATTTGATTAATATTTTCAACGCGTTTCCAATTATTTGGGTGATTACAGGCGGAGGCCCAGGTTACGAGACTGATACAACTACAACCTTGGGTTACAAGATCTCCTTCCGAGATCAAGATATTGGACAGTCCGCGTCAATGGCCTCAATCAACTTGATCATTATTTTGGTCTTTATTGGAATCTTTTTAAAGGTTTCAAAGAGTCAGGAGCGAGACTCATGACAACGCAACTAGTGCCAAAACGCCACAAGCGGTTTACCGGTAAAAAAGTCAGCCTGACTATCTCTGCCTGGGTCCTCGGATTCTTGTTCTTTGCGCCTTATTTACAAATGTTGCTCACAGCACTTAAACCTCAAGAGGAAATTACGTCGATTCCGCCTACCTATTTTCCTAAGGAATGGGCTTTCGACAACTTCATTAATGTTTGGAAAGAGATCCCGCTTGGAACTTTCATTAAGAGTTCCTTCATTATCTCGATGTCAGCCACATTAATCGTGATGTTTATTGCGATTCCAGCGGCTTACTATGTGGCACGAAACGATTTCCGAGGCCGTAAACCCTTTCTCTTCTTGGTGCTTGTGACACAAATGTTTGCACCAACCGCATTGGTAATCGGTATCTTTCGCGAAATTGTAAAACTTAATTTAGTAAATACTTATCTTGGGCTGATCCTTGTATATGCCGCATTCAACATGGCTTTTTCTATTTGGATTTTATCTAGCTTCTTTTCAAGCATTCCCAAAGAAATCGAAGAAGCCGCTTGGATTGATGGTTGCAGCCGCTTTTCAACGTTGACTCGAATTGTTTTGCCACTTTCACTTCCTGGCCTGGCAACCGCATTTATCTTTACTTTTATTGCCGCCTGGAATGAGTTCGTTATCGCTCTGACGCTGACCTCTTCGCCCGAGCAAGAACCATTAACTGTTGGTCTGACAGCACTTATCGGGTTCTACCAAGTGCAATGGCAGTACTTATTCGCTGGTTCGCTTATCGCGATAGTTCCAGTTGTTATCCTTTTTGCCATGATCGAAAAATGGCTAGTTGGTGGCCTTACCGCCGGAAGTGTGAAATGAGTAGACAGGATCGACTTTCTCAGATTCTGGAGATCGTTGTTGAAAAAGGAAGCGTTGATGTTGAATACGTTGCTAATTCTTTAAATGTCTCAGCAGCGACGATTCGACGGGATTTTGATTCGTTAGCAAAAAAGCAATTACTTTCACGCACACATGGTGGGGCAGTAGCTACGGGTGGATCACTGGGTATTCCGCTTACTTATAAAGTCGCTAAAGAAGATGAAGTGAAGCAGCGAATTGCAGCGGCCGCCGCAGACATGGTTTCGCGCTATGACATTATCGGAATCAATGGTGGAACAACTACAACCGCAGTCGCACGCGCAATTGTTGCCCGTTCAGAGTTTGCTCCAGGTGATTCATCTGAGCTACAACCTGCACTAACAGTTGTGACTAATGCCGTTAACATCGCAGCAGAGTTAACTGTGCGCCATCAAATCAAGATTGTTGTCACTGGTGGCGTCGCCCGCCCACACTCATATGAATTAACTGGTCCATTTGCCGAAGAAGTTTTAAAGGAAGTAAATATCGATATCGCCTTTCTTGGAGTAGAGGCGATTGATTCTGTGATTGGTGCTGCAGCCCGCCACGAGGATGAAGCCCGTGTTAATCGCCAGATCTCTGCGCGCGCACGGAAAATTGTGGTTGTAACGGACAGTTCAAAATTTAAGAAGAGTGCTTTTGCATCAATCCGTCCAATAAGCGACATTGATGTTTTGATTACAGATGATGGAGTTGACCCTAAGATTGTCAAAGATTTCCGCGCACTTGGTGTCGAAATTGTGATTGTCTAAGGAGCACAATGTCACGCACAAATGCAGCAAAATTAGTTTTATCAGCCAAGAGCGCAGGTACCGCCGTTGGAGCATTTAATGTAATTCTTCTAGAACATGCCGAAGCCCTTGTATCTGGGGCAGAGCAAGCAAAACTTCCCGTTATCTTGCAAATCAGTGAAAACTGCGTCAGCTACCACAGATCTCTAAAGCCCATCTCTGTCGCAACAATTGCCCTTGCTGAATCCTCATCGGTTCCAGTTTCAGTTCATCTAGATCATGCCGAAAGTGAAGATTTAGTTCGAGAAGCCCTGGATCTTGGCTATGACTCAGTGATGTTTGATGGCTCCGAACTTTCCTACGATGACAATGTCGCAGCAAGTAGCCGTATGGCGCTGCTCTGCAAGAGTTATGGCGCAACCCTAGAAGTAGAAATTGGTGAAGTCGGTGGAAAAGATGGAGTTCACGCACCAGGTGTGCGCACAAACCCACTTGAAGCAAATGCTTTTGCACAAGCAACAGGTGCCGACTTATTAGCGGTGGCCGTTGGTTCATCTCATGCAATGACAACGCGTGATGCATCATTAGATTTTGATCTCATACAAGAAATTGCCAAAAGTGTTGCGGTGCCACTTGTATTGCATGGCTCTTCAGGTGTTAGTGATGTGGATTTACAAAAAGCGGTTAAGGCGGGGATGAGCAAAATCAATATTGCAACTCACCTGAATAATGTGTTCACTCACGAAATTCGCCAAGTGTTAGAAGCAAACCCGAAGTTAGTTGATCCTCGCAAATATATTGCACCAGGTCGAGATTCTGTGGCGAGTGAAGTCGCACGACTGCTTACTCTGCTACAATACTAGTTGAATTCGGCGACCTCTCCGGCGATTGCTGATTCTTCAAGAGCTTGCATCATCTGCGCGGTATCAAATCCCCTGTAGTAATCACCGATTCCCAAATGTGTGATATTGATTCGCTGTTTAGGATCAATTTCTCGAATTGTGACACCCAAAGCTTCTAATTTTGCGCGACGCTGTTCAAAGTAAGTTTCAAAATCTGAGCCTTCGCCCCAACAACGAAACGCAAGCGCAGCAGCACGGGGCCACATCATGTATTCGGCATGTATTGGCGATTGAATGTATTCGCTCCACAATTGAAACTGCACACCAGTCGCACCAGGCAGTGGGCTAAATTCCAATACATCATCCAGGGTAACCGGACCGCCTATAGCAAGGGGTTCAGCGGTTGATAACTCCTGCGAGTAATCAAAGTATGTTGGGAAAACTGGCCCCTGAATAACTTCGCGCCCATGGTCAAGAGCTAGCTGTGCAATTGCAGCGCCCCGCCACGACATTACCGTTGCTTGTGTTGCCTGCTCTGGATCAAATGCAAAGGCGTCATCCCATGTGACCATCTTCTTGCCTAACCCATTGATGATTTTCTCAACTTCTTTCATGAAGTAAATAAATACTTCCTTTGGAGTTATAAAACCTTGTGATTTCATCCAGGTTACGACTTCAGGATCTAGCAACCAATTACTAATTAAAGATTCATCGCCACCAACATGGATGTAGTCAGAGGGAAAGAGTTGTGCGACTTCTTCCAAAACCCTTTTTAAAAAATCAAAAGTTTCAGGAAATGGACGAAGCAAGTGATCAGAAATGCCCCAACGCCCGCTAACTTCAACTGGATTTTTATTGATTCCAAATTGTGGATAAGCAGCTAACAATGCGCCAGTGTGTCCAGGAATGTTAATTTCAGGAACAACTTGCATACCAAGTGAATCTGCATGGCGAAGTATCTCGCGGACATCGTCATGTGTTAGGTAGCCAGAATGTTCTATTTCATCGAATGTTGGCTCAAGTAGTCCATGATTGTTTTGACTGTGCTTTCGAATAGAACCGATTTTATGAAGCAAAGGAAAAACCTTGCTTTCAAGGCGCCACCCTTGATCATCTGTTAGATGCAGATGCAAGGTGTTGTAGTTAAAAATCGCCAGCGAACTGATTGTCTTTTTGATGAATTGAGCATCGAAATAGTGTCGAGAGATATCGAGCATCGCGCCTCGCCAAATCATCATGGGTTGATTATGTCGCAGCTGGTGAGGCAAAGGGTAAACCTCGGGTTAAGAGTGTTGAGCGCACAGAGTTGCTTAAGCACGCAGGTTTGTAAGTCGTCTCACTCTTTCGACTTCGAGTCGTTACCTGAATTTCAACCAGTTGAAACAAGGGTTTGATTAGATGCATCCATGAATAACACCCCAAAACCTCGAACACTCTTTAGCTGGGGCTCTCTTGCTCTAGCTACATCGCTACTAGTTTCTTTACTAGTCCCATCAGCGCAGGCGGCGACTTATTCGCTTCCAAACGCTCCGACAAATGTCACCTCTTATCTCGGCGCTAAAGGCGTTGTCGTTAAGTGGACAGCAGGTGCAGCGGTTGATCCAGGCGTCATTGGTCACGTTGTTTCAGCTGGTGCTGGCTCATGCCCAATCTTCGTACCAATCAGAAATAACTCAGTTGTAACAATGCCAGTTGTCGAAGGACAGCCAGCAGGT
>JACCDN010162437.1_pt1 | contig 12826 bp, 10 predicted proteins | sample 7441691 | NCBI WGS metagenome assembly JACCDN01 (sample SAMN15323439, study PRJNA562643) | freshwater metagenome | isolation source: river surface water | place: USA:Blue River Watershed | collected 2017-08-16 | reverse complement strand
GCAAGCAAACTCGCAGCAGAAGGATATGTACAGGCATATGCATCGGCATATAAAGTGCCAACGACCCTTTTGCGCTTCTTTAATGTTTTTGGACCACGCCAACGCCCAGACCATGAATATGCTGCTGTTCTTCCTAAATGGATCTGGCTCGCTATGCAAGGTAAAGCCATCGATGTCTATGATGATGGCAGCGCTTCTCGTGACTTCACATATGTTGACACCGTGTTAGATATCGCAATGACGGCCATGAACGAAAAAGTCTTAACCGAGGGTGCCATGAACTTGGCTTATGGAAATCGAATCTTCCTTAGCGACACAATTGAATTCTTGAGAAAGCACTTTCCAGATTTGAAGGTTAACTATGTGGCGGAGCGATTGGGCGATGTAAAAGAATCTCAAAATGCACCGGAACTCTTGAAAACTCTCTTTCCTAAGGTGCAGCCAAAAGAGTTCGAAGCGGCACTAGCTGAGACTATTCAGTGGCTCAAAGAGTTTGGGCAAAGTGTCGCCAATGGTCCCGTGACTTCGGATTAGTAACTTCCTTTATGTGCGGAATTTCAGGCGGAATCGGAGCTAGTGCCCCAAGCAAGCAACTGCTTGATGCTCAACTCAAATCAATCGAACACCGCGGTCCAGATGACTCAGGAACCTACTTAAACCAAGAAATTAGTATGGGTATGTGCCGATTGGCAATTGTTGAAATCGCTGCTGGTAAACAGCCAGCTTCTGATACTTCTGAAAAAATCCATATCGTTTGGAACGGTGAAATCTATAATTATCGTGAACTTCGGGCTGAGCTTGAGCAAAGAGGCATACATTTCCGTGATTCAAGTGAATCTGAAGTAGTCGTTAATCTGTATCTTGAGTTTGGTTTGGACTTCATCAACAAACTCAACGGTATGTTTGCAATAGCAATTCATGATTCCCGCGATAAATCACTTCATTTAATCCGAGATCGAATGGGCAAGAAACCCTTGTGGATTTCGCAATTAAATGATGGGACCCTGTTCTTTGCATCCGAAGTGCGTGCCTTAATGCTTGCGCGTCCAGATCGCACATTGCGTACTGACATGGTGGCTGAGGTTATGCAATACGGATATATCAATGCCCCAGATTCAGCATTCAATGAGATAGCTCAAGTTCCACCAGCATCAGTTCTTACTTGGCACAATGGAAATACAAGTACTAAAAAGTATTGGGAACCAGATTTCGATACTAAAGTTCAAATCTCATATGAAGAAGCTCTTGAAGTTACTAAAAAGTTGATAGAAGATGCTGTCTCGCGACGCCTAATCTCTGAACGTCCCCTTGGATCTTTCTTAAGTGGAGGCTATGACTCAACTGTAGTTACCGCCTATATGGCAAAGTTAATGAGCGAAAAAGTACAAACGTATTCAATTGGTTTCCACAGCCCCCAATTCAACGAAGCACATCACGCAAAGCAGGTTGCCAATTACCTAGGTACCAATCACCATGAAGAGATTCTCAGTCCAGATCCAGCGCTAGTGGTTGAAAAAATCTCACATGTTCTTGATCAGCCTTTCGCTGATTCTTCTATTGTGCCAACCTATTTACTAGCTAAATTCGCACGCGAAAATCTTATCGTTGCTTTAGGTGGGGATGGCGGAGATGAAGTTTTTGGCGGTTATGATCGTTACTTAGCAGCACCTGTAATGCAAAAACTCAACCCATTACTGGGAATAGCTCGCTCCGGATTGAAAATCGCTGGACAGCAATCCTTTGGTAACACTCGCAAAATTATTCGCCTTGGTTCACAGCTCTCACCAAAAGCATCACTTGCAGCTAGATACAGTTCAATTTTATCGTTAGCGCAACCTGCTGACTTATCAACACTTCTTAATCCAAGCTTCCAAACAAACGCTGCAGAAGTTTCAAAGTTGAATCAGTTTGAAGATGGAAAACTTTCCTCTTTCGATCGGATGATTCGATCTGATCTTTATTCATATTTACCAGGAGACCTACTTGTAAAGGTCGATATTGCAACGATGGCTAACAGTCTGGAACTTAGGTCACCTTTGTTGGATGTTAATGTGATCGAATGGGGCGTTTCACTGCCCCGCAAGTACAAGATTAAAGGGTTTGAAACCAAACATATTCTCAAGGATGTAGCACGCTCATTAGTACCAGCAAATCTGATTGATCGCCCAAAGATGGGCTTTGGTATTCCAAGAGCAGAGTGGTTGCGGACAGAAATGAAAGAATTAGTAATCGACACATTAACGGACACAACTGCCAGTCAACGTGGTTGGCTAGATCCAGCTCAGGTGAAAAAGGTGTTGGATATTCATATGTCTGGCCAAGACAAAGACAATCTGATTTGGCCGATGTTAATGCTTGAACTATGGGCTAGGACTTGGCTCGATTAGCTAGCAGTTTTTTATAAAGCAATTCGTGATCGTTGACTAATCGATCCACGCCAAAGTTTGAAAGCGTGAATTCTTGTGCAGAGGCTCCCATTCGTGCCCTCAACTCAGTACTTTTTGCTAGTTTTTCTAGAGCATCGGCGATTTCCTGCACATCTAGAGCAGTAACGAATCCAGTAACACCATCTAAAACCACCTCGGGCACTGAACCAACTCTTGTTGTTACAACCGGTAATGCTGACATTCCAGCCTGAATTAAACTTAAAGGGGTACCCTCATTATCGCTTGTCAGAACAACAATATCCGCTGCGGCCAAAACTCTTTCAATATTGCTTTGCCATCCGAGCACAGTTACAGGCAGACACTCTGTCTTGATTCTCTCGATGCACATTTCCAATAGCTCGCCATCGCCGGCAATGAAAAAATCTAAATGAATATTCCGTTTCTTAATCTCACTTACGACGTCTAAAAAACGATCTGGACGTTTGATCTGTGTAACGCGACCAATGAATGCGCACTGCAGCCCTACAGATTGCAAACCTAGAACCTTTTGTGAATCTTTTTTAGCCGGCAACAATCCAATACCCAAACCAGGCGGCATGACCCCAAACTTTTTGTCAGAACCAATCCCTGCATTAAGTAAATCTTGTCTTACTCTGTCACCGACAGCCAATAGCTGATCAGTGAAAAACGCTAAGGTTTTTTCCACCATTACAACGAGCGATCTCTTAACGCTTCCAAAGTACCCATTGAGTAAATGTCCGTGAAAAGTATGCACCCGGATTGAAGGCTGCAACGAAACTATTGATGCAACTCTTCCTAAGAATCCAGCTTTTGCGGTGTGAGTATGAATAACGTGGGGCTTGAACGTACGAATATTTCTAACTAATGTTATAAATGCTTTAACATCCCCGCTTATATTAACTCTCCGTCCAAATCCCTGAATTCGAACAGCATCAACATCGGTTGCAACGGTGTCAAGGTAATCGGCCTCGTCTGATGCACAATATCCGGTATACAAACGGTGATCAAACTCTGCTGAATTAAGTTTTCTCATTAATCCTGAAACCTGAACCGCTGGGCCACCCACATTCATTCGGGCAACTATCCTCATGACCCTTATTGGATTTTCCCTCAACTGCTTCATGGGTCAATCTTGTCTTATTGCTCCAAAAACCACTAAAAATCTAATCAGTCAGTTGGCATATTAAACCGTTTCAGTAGTTAGGATTAGGGCTATGAGCGTCGAAAATCACAAAACACTCGCAATCATTGGGCAGGGCTATGTGGGCCTCCCATTGGCCATGGCTGCTGTTGAAGCTGGCTGGACGGTAATCGGGGTAGACAATTTTGAGGCAAAGGTCTCACAAATCAACTTCGGGTCAAGCCCTGTTGAAGACATCTCGGATGAGCAATTGAAGTCTGCGATTGCAAAAGGTAGGTACAAAGCCACCACAGAATTCAGCTCTGTTGCTGCAGCAACAGTTATAACGATTTGCGTGCCCACCCCACTAGACAATAATCGAGAGCCAGACCTCAGTTTATTGCGGAGCGCAGCAAGAGGTATTGCCCCACATATTTCAAATGAGACATTAGTCGTCAGCGAATCTACTTCATACCCAGGAACACTTCGAAATGTAATCGTGCCGATAATTTCTGAGTTAAAACCAAAAGAATCTCAGAAACTTTATTTTGCCAGCGCACCTGAGCGTGTTGATCCAGGTAACAAGACTTGGAATCAAAGAAACACCCCACGACTGGTTGGAGGCATTGATAATGAATCAGAGAAAAGAGCTCATGATTTTTACCAATCAATCTGTGATGCTGTCGTGAAAGTTGCAACACCAGAAGTGGCAGAGGCGGCGAAACTACTTGAAAACACTTTTCGTCTAGTTAACATCGCGTTAGTGAATGAATTTACACAACTTTGTTTTGCAAGTGGGATTAATGTTCAGGATGTAATTGATGCCGCAGGAACGAAGCCGTACGGATTTATGCCCTTTAGGCCGGGAGTTGGTGTAGGCGGACACTGCATTCCAATTGACCCCTTGTATTTAACATGGTGGGCACGCCAAAATGGCAGTTCAGCGGTATTTGTTGAATTTGCTGATTCAATCAATCGCCTGATGCCAAGATATGTTGCAGAACGAGCGCTAGGGATGATTGATACAAAAGTGAATAGACCAAAAGTCTTAATCCTGGGTGTTGCATATAAGCCTGGTGTTCGTGATGTCCGCGAAACTCCAGTTTCAGAACTTCGCAATGCCTTAATTTCACATGGGGTTGAAGTTGCGTGGCATGACCCGCTAGTGCCTTTGTGGGAAGACACCACTCCGGTGGGCATAAACTGGGATTGCGATGTTGCAATTCTGTCAACCAAACAACCAGGCATCGATGTTACTCAACTAATTGATAGAGGTGTTCGGATATTAGACTGCACGAACTCAATAAAGAATCTAGCAGGAGTTACTACCCTTTAAGCGTTTTTCATCTCTTCAGAAATATCCGCGATAATTCTCGAAAGGTCCCGTCGCGGCTTCCAGCCCACTAGTTGATTTATTAAATCGATGTTTGGAACCCGGCGTTCCATATCTTCAAATCCCTGACCGTAAGCCTCATCGTAGGGGACGTAGGCGATTTCACTTTTTGAATTGGTTTCAGCGATGATCTTTTGTGCCAAACCATTAATCGATATCTCAAAATCATTGCCTATGTTGATCACTTTGCCCACTGTATTTCCAGCAAATGCAATTGCCATTACTGCATCAATAACATCATAGACGTGTGCGAAACAACGTGTTTGATTGCCATCACCATAAATCGTGATCGGCTCATTTAAAATAGCTGACTTCACGAAGCGGGGAACGACCATTCCGTATGCTCCAAGTTGACGAGGTCCTACTGTATTGAAGAACCTAACAATCCTAGTTTCTAACTGCTTTTCAACAAAATAAGCATAAGCTAGTGACTCATCGATTGCTTTTGCTTCACTGTATGACCATCTCAAGGTTACTGGACTACCCAACACGCGATCGTCACTCTCTCTAAGAGAGTCTGAAACATTCTTTCCATAGACTTCACTGCTACTTGTCAAAAACACTGGCGTGTTTGTCTCGTATGCGGATTCAAGAACATTTTCGGTTCCACGAATATTCGTCAATAAACTAGCAAGTGGATTGTTCACAATGTTGAACACCCCGACTGCAGCAGCCAGATGAAAAACATAGTCAGCCCCCTTGATCAAAGTGGTCAAAACACCGTTATCTAAAATCGATCCCTCTACCAGGGTGAAATCATTTACGCCCTTCAGGTTGGCTAAATTGGATGACCTACCTGTTGAAAAATTATCAAGAGCCACCACTGTATGCCCGCTGGTTATCAATCGTTCACATAAATGGGACCCAATAAAGCCAGCCCCGCCAGTCACTAAGATTCGCATGTCCCTATACTAGATTATAATTTGCGATTTCAATCCTCGAAGGTGTTTTAGCGATTTGAATAATGGCCAAAATAGCGTGAAGCTTGTACTCAAATGCTTGCGTATGTGACCTTAGAGAAGAAAACTAATTGAATTTCTGCAGCAATGAAAAACTAAACTTGTCATGCACTCGTGGCGTAAGTGGCTTCCAGCAGGATAGGGCCCTATTATCTCAACTCTGATCGGGATGGCTGCTGTTTACGATTATTAAGAAAGCCACCACACAAGATGCAATTCAGGGCCTAGTAGTATTTGGAGCACGGAATAATTCAATTCGGTCAAGAAGCAAGGTGGTGCATATCAATATGGTCCAGAAATGTGACATCCTAATTCTTGGTGGGGGAATAGTTGGCTTGGCCACCGGTGTAGCTCTTTTGCAATCAAAGCCAGGATTAAAGGTGATAATCGTAGAGAAAGAAAGTTTGATCGCTAGTCATGCTAGCGGGAGGAATTCAGGCGTACTGCATGCAGGTTTCTATTATTCGCCTGAGAGTTTGAAAGCAAAGTTTTGCAAAGATGGAAATTTTGAAATTCGTGGCCTTGCCAAGAAATACATGATTCCTGTGAAGGATGTGGGGAAAGTAGTAGTTACCCGGACAGCCGAGGAGAATCAGCTTCTTGAAACTCTTTTTGAGAGAGGCATCAAAAATGGAGTTGACCTTGAAATTTTGGACAAAAATAAGCTCACGTCATTTGAACCATTAGCCACAACTTATGACCGCTTTATCTGGTCACCTACAACCGCGGTCTCAGATCCAAGAGCAATTACCAGGGCCGTAATGGAAGAATTTCTTTTTCTTGGGGGAAAGATTGTATTTGATACCAAAGTCTCATTGAAAAAGTCAGGCAATGAAATTGTAGATACAGAGAACAGTTTTCGATTCAGCCACGTTGTTAATGCGGCAGGAGCGCAGGCAGATCGAATTTCGAGATCAATTGGTGTTGGAAACGAGTTTGCCATGCTTCCGTTTATGGGAATCTACACTGCAACAGAAGATAAGAATTTACCGCTGCAAAGACTTGTATATCCTGTACCTCATCTAATCAACCCCTTCCTTGGGGTGCACTTTACGATTTCAATTGATAAAAAAGTTAAGATTGGCCCGACCGCAATTCCAATTCTTGGTCGCGAACAATACTCACTTTCTGAAGGATGGTCATTTCCCGACGTAGGGCAATCCGTTAGAGCTATTTCTTCATTGATAAAGGGAGATTCTCACAAAATGGCAGCCATTATAAAAAATGAATGGCCAAAAATGATCCAAAAGAATCTCATAAAGGAAGCCGCAAATTTAGTGCCAACTGCATCAACAGTAGCCCATTGGAGTCGACGGCCACCAGGCATAAGAGCCCAATTAGTCCATCTAGCTTCGGGGCAGTTGGTGCAGGATTTTGTTGTACGGTCAGAAAGCAACTCAACACATGTATTAAACGCAGTATCACCCGGCTGGACTAGCGCTCTACCTTTTGGGCGTTGGATTTCCCAACTAGTAATCGGCAAAGTTGATTAGTAATCAAGATATCAACCACAAACTCCTTGAGTAATGACATACAATTAAGTATTTCATTGAAACTTAAACTCAGCAAGGAGAGCTCATGTCGAAGTCGACGCTGATCATTGGAGGCGCAGGTTATATTGGGCCAATCATCGCCGAGGAGTTGCTCGCTGATGGACATGATGTGACTGTGTTAGACAGTTTAGTTTATGACAATGAATTTTCACTTAAGAGCTGTCTCGTTAATCAAAAATTCCGGTTCATACACGGCGACATGGGCGATACAACCGACTTGATGCGCGCGCTAAACGGCGTTAGTGATGTGGTGATTTTAGCCGGATTAGTCGGCGACCCAATCACAAAGAAGTATCCTGAAGAGTCAAAAAAAATTAATGACCTGTCACTAAAGCGTTGCATTAAAATTCTTGCAGATAAGGTAAGTGGGCACACCATTTTTGTGTCAACATGCTCCAATTATGGATTGTTACCAAATGGAGTAGTTGCGGATGAGTCATACCCAACCAGTCCTCTATCGCTCTATGCAAAATCCAAAGTTGAAAATGAACAATTTTTGTTGTCCGGTCTTGGGGATAGTCGATTTAGCCCGACTGTATTAAGATTTGCAACTGCATTTGGCGTCGCTCCACGCATGCGTTTTGATCTAACTATAAATGAATTTACGCGCGATATCGCCCTGGGCAAAGAACTTATAGTTTTTGATCCAGATACATGGCGACCTTATTGTCACGTTCGTGACTTCGCAGAGATTATTCGGCTGGTCCTTGCCGCACCTAATGAGTTAGTGGCAAATGAGATTTTCAATGCAGGAAGTGAAAGCAATAATTTTACAAAGAGGCAAGTTGCAGAGTTGATTACAAAGCATATTCCAAGTGCGCAAATTGAATATAGGGAACACGGCACGGATCCAAGGAATTACAAGGTTAACTTCAGTAAGATTAGAGAGGTGCTTGCATTTGAGCCACGCTACTCGGTTGAAATGGGAATCCTTGAGGTTCTTTCATATGTTCAGTCCAAGGACTTTTTAATTGATCAAACCAACAAAAACTACTACGGAAATTACGTTTTGGATCTAAAGTGAAGCATTCAGATCTTGCCCAAAATGTCATTTCCGCGATAAGCAAAGCCATTGGCTCTAGGTCGGCAGCGCTCCACGAACCTAGTTTTGAAGGAAGAGAGTGGCTCTATTTAAAAGAGTGTCTAGATTCGACTTATGTCTCTTCTGTAGGGAAATTCGTTGATCAATTTGAGGACAATCTGGCAAAGTATACTGGAGCAAAACATGCAATATTGGTGGTCAATGGTACAGCGGCCCTGCATATAGCCCTGAAACTTGCAGGTGTTAGGTCTACTGACGAAGTTTTGATCCCTGCTCTAACATTTGTTGCTACGGCAAATGCCGTCACATACTGCAATGCCACACCACATTTTGTCGATAGCGAAGAACAAACATTAGGCATTGACGCAGCTAAACTCCGAACATACCTCTCAATAAACACTTCGCAACAGTCGGGCCAATGCGTCAATAACAATACAGGGAAAGTGATTCGTGCCTTAGTTCCTATGCACACTTTTGGGCACCCATCAGATTTAGAAAGTTTACTAGCGATCGCCCATGACTTCAAAATCGCATTGGTTGAAGACGCCGCCGAGTCATTAGGTAGTTACTACTATGGACAACACACGGGTACCTTTGGGCTATTCGGCACGCTAAGTTTTAATGGCAACAAGACTATTACCACTGGCGGAGGTGGTGCCATACTCACTAACAATTCAGATCTTGCGCGTCGTGCAAAACACTTAACAACAACTGCAAAACTTCCTCATGCATGGAAATTTGAACACGATGAAATTGGTTACAACTACCGAATGCCTAATATTAATGCCGCTCTCGGTTGTGCCCAATTAGAGGAGCTGTCAGACAAACTGTTCGCAAAACGGATTTTGTTTAAGAAATATGAAAGTGCATTTGCCAAAATCCAAGGTGTTTCTCTTTTTACGGAGCCCAAGAATTGCCAAAGTAATTATTGGTTGCAGACTCTATTGCTGGATGAAACACTTTCCGGCAATCGCGATGATATTCTAGAAGCTACAAATGCTGCCGGACTCATGACTCGTCCGGCATGGCTTACCATGAAAAATTTAGTCCCCTTTATAAATTGTCCTAGTATGGATCTATCAACTGCAGAATCTCTTTCACGGCGTATTATCAATATTCCAAGTAGCCCTGCTTTAGCTTCAAAGACACCATGAGTATTGACAATTTAATTCTAATTGGCGCTGGCGGTCATGCCCGCTCCTGCATCGATACCATCGAGCAAGAGGGTAGTTACAGAATTGCTGGGTTAGTTGGCTTGGCAAAAGAAGTTGGCTCTAAGCAATTCGGCTATCAGGTGCTCGGAACTGATTCAGATCTTATAGAACTTGCGAAACATTACCCAAATGCATTAATCGCTTTAGGCCAAATTACTACTGCCGAGCACCGGATTCGTCTTTACCAGCAAGTATTGAATATTGGATTCAAAATACCGAGTGTGATCGCGCCGACTGCTTACGTTTCGCCCCACGCCACAATTGGCGCGGGAACGATTGTCATGCATGGTGCAATTGTTAATGCCGGGGCGGTGATTGGCAATAATTGTATTATCAATTCCCGGGCATTGATTGAGCACGATGCGCAAGTCGCAGATCACTGCCATATTTCTACAGGAGCAATTCTCAATGGAGATACCTCAATTGGATGTGGCAGCTTCATAGGTAGCGGAACAACAATCAAAGAGGGAATCGTAATTGAAGCTAATGCATTGGTAGCAATGGGTTTATCAATACGTAAAGAGTTGATTGAAAAGGATAAGATATTGGGCAAGGCCACACAATGAATACATTAATTATTGCGGAAGCTGGAGTAAATCACAATGGCAACATCGATACTGCTAAGCAATTAGTGGATATAGCCGCCCTTGCTGGAGCCGATCTAGTTAAGTTTCAAACTTTCAGTGCCGATCGACTCGTCACACATGGGGCTGCCAAAGCAGACTACCAAATGCTGGCTACAAATAATATGGAGTCTCAGCACGCCATGTTGCGGAAACTAGAACTCACTGAATCTATGCATCACGAACTTATCACCCATTGTAAAACTCAAAAGATTGGATTCTTCTCAACAGGGTTTGATCTTGAAAGTATAGATATGTTAGTTAGACTAGGGCAAGAGTTGTTCAAGGTCCCATCAGGTGAGATAACTAATCTTCCTTACTTGCAACGAATCGGAAGTTTACAAAAGTCTGTAATTCTTTCAACCGGTATGTCAGATATGTCTGAAATTGAAGCAGCTATAAATGTTCTAGAAGAATCTGGGACACCTCGAAGTAGGATCACCGTACTCCACTGCACGACTGCATACCCAGTCCCGATTTCCGACGTTAATCTTCGCGCAATGCAAAGCATTCAGAAAAGATTTAATGTCGCTGTCGGATATTCCGATCACACCCTTGGGATTGAAATCCCTATTGCAGCCGTCGCACTTGGGGCGAAGATAATTGAGAAGCACTTCACAATCGATAGAGCACTCCCCGGTCCGGATCACAAAGCGAGCCTTGAACCTTCAGAGCTGAAATCTATGGTTGAAGGAATTCGTAACCTTGAAAAAGCCCTCGGTGATGGGAATAAAAGGAGAATGCCGAGTGAAATTACCAATTTACCTGTTGCGCGCAAATCAATAGTAGCAAGTGGACCCATCAGTGAAGGTACGACATTTACCGAGCAAAACTTAACTGTAAAACGTCCAGGCACTGGTATTTCACCAATGGAGTGGAACCGGATCATTGGTACGAGAGCACATAGAGATTTTTTTGCGGATGAATTGATTGATGAAGCGTAAGATTTGTGTTGTGACTGGGAGTCGGGCCGACTATGGCTTGCTTCGATTAGTTATGCAAAGAATCAAAGACGATCCTGATTTGATTTTGCAAATAGTTGCTACAGGTATGCATCTATCACCAATTTTTGGTGCAACATTTAAAGAAATAGAAGCTGATGGATTTAACATCGACTCCAAAGTTGAAACTCTCAATTCTTCGGACTCTCCAGTAGGAATAGCTGATTCGATGAGTAGAGGAGTGATTGGTTGCGCACAAGCTTTCAATCATTTACAGCCTGATGTAATTGTTGTACTAGGAGATCGATTTGAAATATTCGCTGCTGCTGCTGCTGCTCTTGTCGCTAAAATTCCTGTTGCTCATCTACATGGTGGCGAAACCACAGTAGGTGCGTTTGATGAAGCTTTTAGGCACTCAATAACGAAAATGTCTCATTTGCATTTCGTAGCAACGGAGGAGTACCGAAAAAGAGTTATTCAACTTGGCGAGAGTCCGCAATATGTATTCGTGGTCGGCGGGTTGGGTGTAGATGCTATTAAGGGAATGCACCTATTAAGTAAGGGGGAACTCGAAAGTTCTCTTGGCTTAAAATTCAAGTCAAGAAGTTTGCTAGTCACGTTTCACCCTGTGACTCTTGAAGATGGAACGGCTGAGGCTCAAATTAAAGAGTTACTCTCTGCTTTGTCAAAACTATCCGACACATCGCTGATTTTTACAATGCCAAATGCAGATACTGGTGGCTTAACTTTAATCAAAGTGATTAAGGAGTTTGTCAATTCTCATTCCAATGCGCATTTCTTCACCTCACTAGGGCAAAGGCTCTATTTTTCATGCATTGCGCAAGTAGATGGAGTAGTTGGTAACTCTTCAAGCGGATTAACCGAAGTACCTAGTTTCAAGAAGGGCACTATTAACATCGGAGTTAGACAACTTGGCCGGCTTAAGGCATCAAGTGTAATTGATTGCGAACCTGCAGAAGAGCATATTAGTGCTGCGATTAAAAAACTATATTCAGATGACTTTAGAGCGTCTTTAGAAACATCTTCTAACCCTTATGGCGAAGGCAATGCCAGTTTCAAGGTGGTTAATGTGTTGAGAGACTTGCCGATCGATGCAATCATTCAGAAAACTTTCCATGACCTATAGTTTATCCATGGCAAAGGGTGGAGGAAATAATCGATACATCTGAAGTCTGGGCTCAGACTATTTTACCTACTGGCTCTAGCATTAAACAAGCCGTACAAGTTTTGAACGAGACTTCATTGAAGATAGTCTTGGTTGTTGATGCGAATGGTGTTTTGATTGGCACAATTTCAGATGGCGATATTCGTCGTGGTTTGCTGAAAGGATTCATGCTAACGGATACTGTGGAATCAATAGTTCATAGAGATGCACTTGTAGTTCCTCGCGATGTAAGCCGGGATGTAGTTCTTCAGCTAATGAAAGCAAATAAGGTTCAGCAAATTCCCATAGTTGACGAAAGTATGCACGTGATGGGCTTACATCTTTGGGATCAGGTGAGTACACCACCGGCACGGACGAATACAATGGTGATTATGGCTGGCGGTAAGG
>JACCDN010707629.1_pt1 | contig 12828 bp, 11 predicted proteins | sample 7441691 | NCBI WGS metagenome assembly JACCDN01 (sample SAMN15323439, study PRJNA562643) | freshwater metagenome | isolation source: river surface water | place: USA:Blue River Watershed | collected 2017-08-16 | reverse complement strand
GGAAAATGTTTGCCGAGTCGACACACCAATTCTGATGGCATTCTTTAGGCAACTGCCATCTGCCAAGACCAATGACGTATCGGCAACAGACTTTCGAATTCTCTCGGCTACAATATGCGCCCCTGCTGAATTCGTATCCGGAAGAATCAAGGCAAATTCCTCACCCCCATACCGAACAACAGTGTCTGTCAAACGGCAGCCTTTTTTAATAAGTTTGGCGACTTCGAATAAAACCATATCGCCCACAGGATGCCCATACTGATCATTGATTTTTTTAAAAAAATCAATGTCCAACATCAATAACGATAGATGCTGAGAAGACTCTTGTGCCTGCTCCCAATGTCTGCGCAAACTCATTTTAAAATAACGAGGATTATAAACCTGAGTTTTTTCATCAGTGATAGATTCTTCATACAGCGCTCTGTTTTCCAAAGCCAGATCCACCTGTTTCATCAAATGCGAAAACAGTTCGATCATTTCAATTTGCAATTCAAATTTTTCATCAACAAAAAACACCAAAAGATGTTGTTTATTTTTCTCGTTATTAAACGGAACAAATAACAATCGATTTCCTTCTAAACGAACAACAACTGGCGAACCTGCCGCATAAACAGAAATCAATTTTTCGGCATTAGCATGAGTCAACGACAACATTTTTTGATGAAATTCACTGTTCATAACAGCCATTGCAGATCGACTCATCTTAACCGAACAAGCCTGTTCTCCAGCGGCATCATCACAGACCAAATACCCACCAGCTAAAAATTTGAATTCATCACATATCTTATCTAACAACTGATAAATCAAACTGCCCGCAGAGGTTGCCGCCGATGTCATCTCTAAAATGGATAATAAAAATTGCGATGCAAATAGTTTTTTATCAAGCTTTTGAATCAAGGCTTGATTGCTGATCAACTCATTTCTGTATTTACGATGAAGACGCTCTTCCAGGGTCACATCTTTAAAGAATGTCAGGAATTTTTCATGATGCCCTTCTGGCAACGATTGACAACAAAACTGCACCCGACAGGGACTGCCTTCAGCAAAAGTAAAGGTAACCTCATGGTAAACATTGAGTTTATCAGGATTATTGCCACATAAAATTTGCACATGTTCATCTTTGGATAACTGCAGGATGTTTTTTTTACCCACAATCCGACCCAGCGAAATTCCTACCATTTTAGCAAAAGCCTCATTGCAATAGGATATCAGGCCATTTTTTTCAACGACCAAAACCGGCTCTATCAAAAAATCAAAATTATGAAATGAAATCATCTGCATGCTTATCGTCAGGCAGAGCTAAAATCTTAACACGGCAGAAAGCTAAACACGGCTCTAGCACTGCTTTTCTAGTTGCTAGATTTCTAAAAAAAACCTAATCTAAGGTCGAGGAACAAATGCCAAATACTGAAAAACAAATCCTTCTATCACAACTGCGCAGACACCTGCTGGCTGTAGGTCTAGGGCTCAGTATTTTAATACACTTTTTATTTATTGCTGCAAGCCTCACTCTCCCCCAGTTTCAGACGAAAAAAAATGCCCCCGTTTCCATCGAAATCCTTGCTCCGCAAAATCCAAAAAACAAGGATCGATCTCCACGCCAACAAATCGTACGCGAATCACAAACCCCTAAAAAATTAAAAGTTGATGAAAGCACTGACCCTCTTAAGTTTTTGTCTCATCAAACTCAAAGGGTGCAAAAACAAACACGTGCGGCACAAAGTGGCCTGACTCAGAATCGCAGCACCGAGCAAAAAGAACAAAACACGGCTACCGAGACCAACCAAGCTAAAAATCAAGTCAAAAAGGAAATCAACAACGACAAGGGCGAACTGATTTATCCACAAAAGAAATCTAAAAAAATTCTTGAAGCTTTTGCCCCACAATACAAAAAAACACCTTCAGTTAGCGCTGATCGCAAATTAGATCGTGGCGTATCAACTATTGGCGAAGCCCTTCCCCGCGAGGTCGAGGTTGGTTCGTTCACAGCATTAAATACGGACCGCTATTTATACTATTCATTTTTCTCGCGCATCGAAGAACTGATTCGCTTTAACTGGGAACATATGATTCGACAACATATCGACACCACTCCCCCTGATCGCTTTAAAACAAATGTTTCTGGAGTATGGAATACGCAGCTTGAAATTTGGCTAAAACCCAATGGTGAATTCCACTCTGCCCACCTACTGAAAGAATCTGGTTTTCGTGGCTTTGATCAAGCTGCTGTACAATCATTTGCACAAGCTCGACTGTTCCCAAATCCTCCGAAAGAAATGGTCGAAGAAGACGGCCTTATTCATTTGAAATATTATTTCCAAGTCCACTACGAGCCAAAAGTCTTAGTTAATAACAACTAGCCCTATACACGACCACGTATCATGTTAATATTTTAGCTATGAATACAGCTAAAAAAAATCACAAATATAGCTTTTTATTTATTTTATTTTTCACTCTTTTCATGGCGATTCCAGCACAGGCAATCAATATGGAATTGGGCGTTTTATACAATTATAATAAATCTTATTTTGATGCCGACAACAGTTCTGAACAACAATCCGCAACGGGTACCATTTCATTTTATTTCTGGGAAAAAATCGCACTTGAAACTAGCTACACCAACGGACTTTATGTCAAAAAAGAAAAACAACCGGATTACTCTGGCGCATTCTTAAGAACAACAACACAGTACAGCGATATCTATGGCGCTAATCTGATTTACATTTTTGCTGATCGTAAAGCTCCCTTTCAACCATTTGTTAAAGCTGGCGCTGCCTATGTCAGAATCAAACAGCAAGTTCAAGACAACAGCAACAATCCTTGGGATCTAACCTACAGTGGCTACTCGCCAAGCTATGGTGTAGGCTTTAAATTCTTTATCACTGAAGCTTTTGCCATACGCACCAGCTACGACACCCTCGAAACACCAACAAACAATGGCACCAAGGTCACCCAACTTTCAGGACATGTTGGCGTGTCATGGATGTTATAATTGGCGCGTTTTAAATTGAATGTTTAAAAAAAAATTTCTGTCATCTGCCCTACTCATCATAACGTTGCCTTTGTTAGGCGGATGTCAGATGGGATATTACACGCAAAGCGCTTACAATCAGATGAGAATCCTAGCTAAAAGAACGCCGATTGAAAAAATACTTGAAGACAAAAATCTATCTGCAGATTTTAAACACAAACTTTCGCTCAGTCTTGAAGCCCATCATTTTGCCATTGAATATTTAAAATTAAAAAATACAAAAAGCTATACCACCTATGTCGATCTAGAACGCCCGTACGTTACTTATGTGGTCAGGGCAGCTCCTAAATGGAAACTGCAACATCATTTGTGGACCTTTCCGTTTATAGGCTCAGTACCCTACAAAGGCTACTTTAACGAGAGTGATGCCAAAGATGAAGAGCGCGAACTGCAATCCGAAAATCTGGATACCTATTTACGCGGAGTTTCCGCCTACAGCACCCTGGGTTGGTTTGACGATCCGTTACTCTCATCTATGACCAAGTACCGAGACCACGATTTGGTCAACACTGTGATCCATGAGACAGTACATACCACATTGTATATAAAAAACTCTGCAGATTTCAATGAACGCCTGGCTGTGTTTATTGGCAACAAAGGAACAGAGATGTTTTACCAACAAAAAGAAGGTTTGAATTCTCCGACCTTATTGCAAATCAAAAACGAAAACGATGACGACAAAATTTTCTCCAATTTTATTTCACCTGAAATAAATGATTTAGAAAATTGGTATAAAGAGAATAACAACGCCAGTATTTCGTCAGAAAATTCAGAACTTGAACAGAAACGAATAGATCGTTTGGCAACGATTCAAGAAAAATTTAAAAACAACATTTTACCGCAATTAAAATCTGACTCTTATCAGTCTTTTAGCAAAAACAAGCTAAACAATGCCAAACTGTTGATCTATAAAACATACAACCAAGATCTAGCTGATTTTGAGTCTCTTTTTCAGAAAGCAAATCAAGACATCCCGACCTTTATCGAGTTGTGTAAACAGTTTGAAGAATCTGACAATCCAACAGACGCTTTAAAAAAAATAACTCAAAAATAAAAACCATACGACCAACGATACAGTCCTATGCCCAGTCAATTTTAATACTTCTAAACCGATAGATATAACATGGTTCAATTTACCAATTATTTTAGTCAATTAATAAAGCCACATGACGAAGTTCAAATTATTTTGGAAGCTCGTCAGATTGAGAAAAAGAAGCTCTTTGCAAATTTAAATTTATCTGTTGCGGTGATTTTAATTTTTTATACCATTCTATATTGGTACCTTATTGATTATTTCGCAGTGATCGTCGTGGCCGTTGGCGCATTCATTTTAACACCTATTACAATTTGGCTTGAAAAAAATAATTTCCCATCCGCATCAAGAGTTCTGTTTGTAATTAGCTGTCATTTATATATCTATCTGACAAGCCTTTCCATGCTTCATCTCATTAATGTTGAATACTTTTATTACCCAGCAATGCTTTTACCTTTATTAATTTTCGAAATTACTGAGCTAAAAAAAATATCCTTTTGCATTTTTATCTCTTTGATTTTTTGGGCCTGTACGCACTTTCTCGGATTTAGTTTTGTGCCAAATTCTTGGTTGATGCCCGATCCTCCTGCTGAGCTGCTAAAACCAACAAATTTTCTAGGAGCAACCGTTGTATTGCTTATTTTTGCTCGTGAATTTGTCATGTCCAACATTCGCCTAAAAGACTTGCTCGTCCAACAAAGCGATGACAAAGGGCAAATACTACAAAAAGCCAACGAACAATTACAACAGGTAGCAGATTCACTCAACGAGGCACAAGCCGTAGCAAAATTGGGAAGCTGGCAGTTTGACCCTATTAGCAAAATACAAACTTGGTCCAAACAAATGTTTATTATTTTCCACAGAGAACAAAGTCTAGGCGAACCGACATACATAGATCTTTTGCAATCGATTCACCCTGAAGACAGAGACAACTGGAATCTGGTCATTGAAAACTCCCTAGTGACTGGACAACCCTACACCATGCGCTGTCGCCTGAGTTTGACAGAACAAGAGTCTTGGATCGAGCTCAAAGGCCAAGCTATTATCAATGAAAAAGGTCAAGTGTCAGGATTGTTTGGCACCTGCCAAGACATTACAACCGAAGTTCTTGCTCAACATAAATTAGTTCAATCTTCTAAAATGTCTTCATTGGGTGAAATGGCAGGCGGGATCGCTCACGAAATCAATAACCCATTGACGATCATCAGCGGTAAGGTTTGGCAAATCAAAAGCAAAATTGAAAAAGGCAATCTCGAGCCAGAGAAAATTATCGAATCGCTAGATATGATTGCCAGAACAACTGATCGCATTGCAAAAATCATCAAAGGCCTTCGTTCTTTTTCACGCAATTCTGATAATGACCCAATGGAGGTCATCATCTTAACCCAAGTCATCGATGAAACTTTAGAGCTCTGTCGTGAACGATTTAAAAATCACTCTATCGAAATTAAATTAGATATTATGCCGCAGCTGATGGTCAAAGGACGAGCCGCACAGCTCGGACAAGTGCTTATGAACCTTCTAAACAATGCTCATGATGCCGTGCTTAGCTTGCCAGAAAAATGGATCGAACTGCACGTAACAAAAAACCAACAAAACATAAAAATCACCGTTACAGACAGCGGCCATGGCATCCCCAACCACGTTGTTCAAAAAATGATGCAACCTTTTTTCACAACTAAAGACGTCGGCAAAGGCACGGGTCTAGGTTTAAGCATTTCAAAAGGAATCATCGAAGACCACGGCGGCAAACTCTCCTACTCGGCAATCACTGGCAATACACAATTCATAATAGAAATACCCGCCCACAACGAAGCCCTAAAAGCCGGCTAGGGCTTGAAAGCCTACTCTCTGTAGGCCACACAAGTGAACCAACCGACAAAAAAAGATCAACGAAATTTCTGATAGACTTAGAGTGCGCAATAAAATGATCGCAGCCAAGGCGCCGACGAAGAGGCCAGCCAAGTGGCTGCCTCGAGGAGTGCAACGAAGGCTCCGATCATTTCATTGCGCACTCTTATTCTTGAATGACTTTTGGGGGTGGCAATGGCGCCGCTTTCTCGCTTGGAGTCAGCATTTGTTTTAACTTGTTTGTTAAATCAGATTTGAAAACAAGATATTGACCTGTCTTTTCGACACCAATTATTTTTTGTAAATTATCGATCTCTTTTATTGATAACTCATTAAACGATTTTAATAGCCGACGATATTCTGTCAGCAATTTTTCATTTTCTTTTTCATTATTTTTCAAAGAAATTTTATTGTTAGAATTGAGTTCCGCCAGAGAGCGAACAACTTCGTCGATTTGCCCATTGATCTCGGCCTTTTTATGATTTAGATCCCGCATCCATCGGGAAAATTTTTTCTCTTCACCGACAGTGAGCTTTAAGTCATCCGATAGTTTCCAGATCAATAGCTCTTCAAATTTATTTTTTTCATTTTTTGTTTGTTTATCATTTTTAGAAGAATCATTGGTTATAATTGAAGGCTCAGAATTGATCTTTTTTTTATCTTCAGTTTCTTTAATTGGTCTATCAACAACGGCCTTTGCCTTTGTCACAGTTAACAACGGCAGACAAAGAAAAAGGCACATGATTGTATTTTTATAATTAGCAAAGTTATTCACATCACCCAACCCTGGGCAAATTGCAAAGAACCTTACCGTGTTTTACGATTGGATTTCATCAGTCTTGCAAATTGCTCTTTAGTTAAATGATCTAAGCTTGCAGACGCTACGTCTACAAAAAAGTCATGATCTCGGCGATATGAGCTTAAAGCGGTGATCACCAGGGGGTCCTGCTCTGAATCGGCCAATACGACAGCCGAAGCCGTCCACGGCATATGGGCCATTTTCATCAAATGTGGAAAGCTATAATAACTCAGCAGACATAAACCTAAAACAATTGAGCTTCGATAGGCCTTTTGTTTAAGATTGGCTCTGGCGACCTTGTTCGACCAGACCTTGGCCAAGGCGGATTGTGTTTTAATTTCAGTTTTTTCAACCTGAGCCATGATTTTGCTGTGCATATTTTCAAAATCAATCTCTTTCATTTCAAACTCATAAGAGCAGTCTGTGACCTTTAGCAAATTCTTGATTTCAGTAGCTCCTTGGTCTAATAAAATTTCATCTGGATAATCTATAATTTGTGTTTGTGGTTTATTTTTATCAATCATGATTCAACCTCTGCTGTTTTCTTTTCCATTGCCATAAAAAATCCTCCGACATCGGATTGCCATTGTTGCAGATCTGTATTTTTCCCCAACTGCTCACGCAATCTGATCAAAGCATGTCGGTAATTAGCCTTGGCTGTGTCATAGGGACAATCCATTATATCTGCGATCTCTTTAAATGATAAATCTTCATACACCCTCAAAGTTAAAGCTGTCTTTTGTTTAAACGGCAGCTCATCAACATGTTTTTGAATCAAACTTGCAATACCTCTGTGTACCAAGTTACTCTCGGCACGAGCCGCAACTGCCAATGGCAAATCTTGCACGTCTGACATATGCTCATGACGATCACGTAATTTATTTTTTGCAGTATTGATTGCAATCTGAAACAACCAACTGCGAAAGCTAGAGCGAGCTTCAAACGAAGCCAAACGTTCATATGCTTTTATAAAACTGTCTTGTACGATGTCCTCTGCCGCATCGGAATCCTTGATAAATCGCACTGACAAACGAAATAAACTTTTTTGATGTCGCCGCACCAAAACTGAAAAAGCTTTTCGATCCCCAGCACGAATCGTTTCAATCACTTCATTATCTGACATATTGTCAGTAGTGCTTCCGACTCGCCCACCATTAATCTCCCTCATAAGACACGCCTTTCGTGAAAAACGGTTAAACACTTAGAAACTTTTTTCACCAATCCAACTCATAATTGGGCTCAAAAGCTTCTCAGGGGTCAATAGACCCATGCTTAAAACACATGCAATACAAAAGCCACGAAAGACGTCAAAGTGACACTAAATATATGATTTTATTAGTTATTTTAGATATAAGCATTTCTTATAGATAGCTAGATCAACCAGCTGCAGTTACGCGATTTCGCCCTGTTTGTTTGGATTTATACAAAGCTTCATCGGCGCGCTTAAATAAAACCAGCCATTCATCTTCGATCAACAGGCGGCAAGCAACTCCAAGTGAAATTGTCACTGGTATCTTTTTGTCTTCAAATTGAAAATCGGTATTTTCAATTGTCGTTCGCACACGTTCGGCAACTTCCAGTGCTGTTTTCAATGTCGTGGCATTTAGAATAATAACAAATTCTTCACCACCATAACGTGCAAAATAATCATTGGCTCTAACAATTTTAGTACTGACAACGTCACCTAAAACTTTAAGAACATAATCTCCTGCCGAGTGACCAAATCCATCATTAATTTTTTTGAAAAAATCGATATCAAATACAACAACGCTGAGATCTTCACCGAGCTGCTCTGAACGTTTCATAGCCTCTGGGCCTTTTTCCAACAATGCACCTTTGGTATAAGCCCCTGTTAGAGCATCTTTCTCAGCTTTTTCATTCAGTTCTTTGTTGGCGATAGCTTCTAAATTTCCGCGCTCTAAAAATTTAAAAATAACATTGCCAGTTTTTACTTGATCATTATTTTTTAATTTATAGGCAGTCATTGGCGCTAAGACTTGGCCATTAATAATGGTTTTATTCGAAGAACCTAAATCCAAAACGACAACTTCGGAGCCAACGATATTTAATTTGGCATGAGAACGACTGACACTCTTATCATCAATAAATATTTGTGATTCGACAGAGCGACCAATAATCATCTCAGCTTCTATCAATGGGAATTGCCTGCCGACGTATCCCGGTGGCCCCATCAATACAACGATAGAAGGTGGCACCTCATCCGCCGCTTTTAAGCGACCGCGAAAAGTGTCAGATTGGACAATACTTGTTTTTTCGAATTCATCACCACTTGGAACCATAAAGACATTATAGTGAGTGAAAAAAAAGAGACAAGGTTAGGATTGTAAAATTTCACGAGCCAGTCTTTTGCCTAGCTCTACACCTGGTTGATCAAATGCGTTGATGTCCAAACACTCACCCAAAGTCGCGACTACCAATTGCCAAAACATCATCTGATAACCAAATGACTGACAACTAAGATCCAAAATTTGCAATCTCAGTGTTGAAACGTTTTGCTGATTCAACGCCTGGCTGGTTCCTATCGATTGAGCTTTAATCAATTGACCCATCGAACGCTTGAGAAAAAATTGTTGCGCAGGAAACTGTGTTTCTTGCAAACCACAAATATCACTTTCAATTTGTTTCACGCTGGTGAAAATAACAAATTTATCACGATCACCTTCCATCACCTGCTGCAACAGAGAGTGCTGATCACAAGATCCCAACGCCCACATCGGCGTACTCACTCGAGGCGGAGCCCCACCTTGACGATTTTGCGATTTTGCTAAAGATTCAGCCCAAAGCTGTTGCAACCAACGACCAAAATAGGCGTACTGTGAACTGTAAAACCAAAAAAATGAAATCCATTCTTGGCGTGCAAAACTTGCCAAAAATTGCGCTGTGACTTGAGTTATATTCTCACTGTCTACCAGAGCTTGTTTTGCGCCCAGACGAAACTGCTCAATATTTTGTAAGGATTTTTTTTCAGCAAACAAAAAAGCCATTGGCAACATGCCGACAGCTGTTAACACAGAAAATCTACCACCCACATCTTGCGGAATTTCTAAAATTGGAAAAGCTTTTGCTTGTGCCCAATCAAACAATGGATTTTTTCTTTTTTCAGTAACCACAATTGCTTTTAAAGTTTTTTTATTTTCCAAGTAAACTTGATGTGCAAAATCAGCAGCCACTAAGGTTTCAATTGTCGAACCGCTTTTAGAAGTAAAAACCCAAATTGTTTTTTCTAAATCACGCAAGCGTGCCAGAGTTCTATCGAATTCAACTCGATCGACATTATCACAAAAATATATTTTACGTTTTTGCGTTGGCGATTCGAACACTTCGTACAACGCTTTAGGTCCCAAGGAGCTGCCGCCAATACCGACCACAACCATATCCACAACATCGTCAGCAATCTGCCCTGCCACACGACTGATTTCTTGCCACAATTCATCGCGCATTGGAACCTGATGAAACCCCAGATCCTGACGAGCTAACACCTTAGACAAGGCGTCTTTTGATTGGGCTAATAATTTTGAATCCGTTTGAAATTTTTGATCTAAAATACTTAGGCAATGCACACGTACCTCTTTGCCCATAGTCTCGCCGAGAGATTAAGAAACGGCAACATCTTCTTCGATGCGATGATAACCATGCCACTCTTTAAGGCGGCCACGAGGTCTTCCACCATCATCTGGATACTCGATAAGCACATAAGTCAGCTTAGTGAGCTTTCCTAAAGAAACAATATCTAACGAGGTCAGTTCGGTCCATGTCCCCGTGTTAAAATACTCTTTATCCTGAGTCCACTGTCGATACTGATACACATGGCTATGCCCAAAAATCACCGTATGCACACGGTCATCATTTAAAACTTTACGAGCAGAGTCCGTCAAATCTGGAAAAATAGCACTCTCTAATACAATCTTAAGCAACTGCTTAAAAGTCCACTGACGACGAGTATCCGATTTCAATGCTGACATCGCGAAAAAATAAAGCGTTTTACACAAAGTCGCAATCGCCATCGATGTCTCATTCAATACGGCCCAACGAACCATTTTTGAAAAAGGACGAATCTTATCAACGAACGGATATTTGTGTTTGATATTCAAAACGTGATTGACGAAAAAATGGGATCCAAATGGCAAATTCAAAATGGGTTCAGCCAATCCTTTTTTCAAAAAAAATCTGCGAGGATCCATACGATTGGCTGATTCATGCATATGACCATGTTCAATGTGAACACCATCAAAGAAATAAACAATATTTTTATAACGAATACTGACCCCGACCGATTGATTGAGGTATTCACGACAAGCAGGCCATAACATTGCCTGATCATGATTACCAACAACATAGGTCAAAGAATTTCCTGGCTTCAAAGCAAAATCACTCATCGCTTTAAAAACCTTGGGGTGCCCTGCTACAATCGATTTCAAAATTTCAAGACAAACACCTTCAGTAAGCACTGCTAAAAAATGCCCTTTGTAATCGACCTGTAAAAAATTAAGAAAATCACCGTTGATAATCAATTCAACATCGTATTCACGAAAAGCCCCAGAGGAATAATAATGAATAAACTCGACTAATTTTTCACCGAAATAAAATTCTTCTAATGAATTGATACCACCACCAGGAAGCAAGCGACCTTTTCCAAGATGCAAATCACTGACAACTAACTTGAGTTTTTTCTTGGCGGTTTCTTGCATTTTATTTCCAGACTATTCGGCTTTTTTAATTGGCGTTCCCATCATACCTTCGCTGACCTCTAGATTGGTAAGAGCAATACGCAAAGCTCTCACCGTTCGACCAAATTGCGCCTGATTGGCTTCAATTTTTTGGTTCAAGTCACTGACCTTATTTTGATAACTTTCAAGGTCACCTTGTAACGAATCTACACGTCGCTTCAGTTCTAAGATAGTTTCATCTTTGGATTTGAGCAAAGCTGTTTTCTCTAGACGCGCCAATTCCAGACGATTTTCAAGCTCACGTTCGCGCACGCGAATTTTTCTAAGATCATTAGCTAGACGATTTTCCAATTCCTCGACCTTCGAACGAAGACGAACAATCTCGACGTCCTTGGCATTCAAGCCCTCTCTGAAAATTTGCAATTCAGATTCACTGGCTTCTTTTTGATCATTTTTTTGTTTTTCTAATAAATTAATTTTAACAACATAATCATCAATCAGCTGTTTTGAATGCTCCACGCTGGAAGATAAAATTTCGTTTTCTTTTCTGAGTCTCTCAAGATCTTTTTCCAATTCAATAATGCGTTGTTGAGCAAATTTAAAATTTTCAACTTGTAAGAACTGCGCTTCGAAGGCTGATGCCCGCACATTCGGACTGTTCGAACCATGAGAAACTTTATGCTCAATGGCTATGGCTTGCTCTTGCGTACGAAATGGCGCCACCACTGTTTTTTCACTGATATCATCTTCATACAACGGACGAGGCGGAACCACAGGCCCTGGGCCGAAAGACAAACTTGGACTTGAATGAGAGTCATAACTGCCAGTATCAATTTTTAATGGATCTTCTAACAATGTCGTCGCTTCTTCTTCAGTCGAAGCATAATTAGAAGTCACTGTAGATTTCACAGAGGATTTCGTAGAGGAATTATCAGAGCCACCAATGTTAACATCCGTTAATAACAATCCTTCAGGCACATCAAAAGAATCTGTATTCTCAGAGTTGTTGGTTGTAACACCTTCTTGACTGAGAAAAGACTGACCAACAGTTCCTGTATGGGAACTGATCGACGGACTGGAATTCAAATCCTCAAGAACTGATGTGATCAGTTCTTCGTGTTTGCTAGCTGTAGCTTGGTTTCGTTTTTTTCTTTTCATCCTGATCTCCCATCGGAAAATCAGGACTATTTCTGAAGTCTTATTTAGGGCTTATAACAAAAATCCGACTACAGTTTGATGACTTTCATATACTGTTCTTGACGAGCTGAAAGGTCAGAAACCTGGACTTTTGACAGGGAACTAACGCTAAAGTCCTGGATAGTAAAGCTTGCCAAGATACTGCCTTTTACACAAGCCTGACGAAGGTCCGAGATCAATGGTTTGCGCGCTAGACTTGCCAAATAACCAAAAAAGCCACCCGCAAAAG
>JACCDN010582868.1_pt1 | contig 12841 bp, 10 predicted proteins | sample 7441691 | NCBI WGS metagenome assembly JACCDN01 (sample SAMN15323439, study PRJNA562643) | freshwater metagenome | isolation source: river surface water | place: USA:Blue River Watershed | collected 2017-08-16 | reverse complement strand
CGGCCCTCCAGGCTCTTGGCCTCCTTGGTCGAAACTTCCAGCGCCTTGGCCAGGCGGGCCTTTTCGGCGGCAATATCGATCACGCCTTCCAGCGGAATGATCACATTGGCATCGCCGGCACCAACCTGCATGGCGGCGCCAGCCGGGGCCGCTTCAAAGCGGATGCCGTTTAGCCGGGCGAGCCGTTCGATCGCTGCCGGGTTGCGTTCGATGATCCCGCGCGTTGCGGCGCTCGGTTCGGGCAGGAAGGCGTCCAGCTTGGCGCCGGGGGCAATGCCCAGCTCGTTCTTCGCGGTGCGCAGGTTGCCGATCAGCGCGATCAGCCAGTCGACCTCTGCCTTGGCGGCAGCATCGACGCTGGCATCCGGCGCGGGCCATTGCGCGGTGATCAGCGGATGGTCCGGGCGATCACCCAGCTTGGACCACAGCTCTTCTGTGACGAAGGGCATGAAGGGGTGCAGCATGACCAGGATCTGGTCGAGCACCCAGCCGGCGACGGCCTTGGTCTCGGCGTCGAACTGGCCCTTGATCAGTTCGATGTACCAATCGCAGAATTGGTCCCAGACGAAGTGATAGACCGCATTGGCCGCGGCATCGAAGCGCAGGTCGGCCATGGCCTTGTCGAGCTCGGCCAGGGTTTCGACAACTTCGCCGATGATCCATTTGTTGACGGCCGAGGTGGCGGCTGGCGCGGCGACCGCGTGGCTCGCGCCGATGCCGTTGCTCTGGCAGAAACGGGCGGCGTTCCAAAGTTTGGTCGCGAAGTTGCGGTACCCTTCAACCCGCTTTTCATCCATCTTCACGTCGCGGCCCTGGCTTTCCATGGCGCACATGAAGAAGCGCAGCGCATCGGCCCCGTACTGATCGATCAGGCCCAACGGATCGACCACGTTGCCCTTGGACTTGGACATCTTCTGGCCATCGGCGGCGCGCACCAGCCCATGCAGGTAGAGCCGCTTCCACGGCACTTCCTTCATGAAATGCAGCCCCTGCATGGCCATGCGGGCATCCCAGAAGAACAGGATGTCAAAGCCGGAAATCAGCAGGTCATTGGGGTAGTGCCGCTTTACGAGGTCGGTCTGGTCCGGCCAGCCGAGCGTGGCGAAGGGCCACAGCGCGGAGGAGAACCAGGTATCGAGGACGTCGTCATCGCGGATCAGGGCCTTGCCGCCGGCCAGCGCCTGGGCCTGTTCCTCGGTCTCGGCCACGAAAACTTCGCCGTCCTCGGCATACCACGCCGGAATGCGGTGGCCCCACCACAGCTGGCGGGAGACACACCATGGCTGGATGTTTTCCATCCAGTTGAAGAAGGTCTTTTCCCAGGTCTTGGGCACGATTTCGATCGCGCCGCTGCGAACGGCTTCAAGCGGGGCCTTGGCCAGGTGCTCGGCGTTGACGTACCACTGGTCGGTCAGCCAGGGTTCGATCACCACGCCGCCGCGATCGCCAAACGGGGTCTGGATCGTGCGGGGTTCGAAATCGGCCTGAACCTCTTCACCATCCTTGTCCTTGGTAACGTGCGGGATCAGGAACCCGGCGTCCTTCATGTCGGCCACGATCATCTCGCGCACCGCAAACCGATCGAGCCCAAGGTACTTTTCGGGCACCATGCCATCGGCGGTCTGGACCACGCGGGCTTCGGCATCGAACATGTTGAGCATGTCGGCCGGCTTGATCCCGGCGCGCTTGCCCACTTCAAAGTCGTTGAAGTCATGCCCCGGAGTGATCTTGACCACGCCTGATCCGAGTTCGGGATCGGCGTGTTCATCGGCCACCACCTTGAAGCGGCGGCCGGTGATCGGCTGGAGGATTTCCTTGCCGACGACCGCCTTGTAGCGATCGTCCTCTGGGTTCACCGCCACGCACATGTCGGCCAGCATGGTTTCGGGGCGGGTGGTGGCCACTTCGACATGACCCGAGCCATCGGCAAAGGGATAGCGGAAGCGCCAGAAGCCGCCCTTGACCTCGCGGGTCTCGACCTCAAGGTCAGAGATCGCGGTCTTGAGCTTGGGGTCCCAGTTGACCAGCCGCTTGTCGCGATAGATCAGCCCCTGGTTGTAGAGATCGACGAAGACCTTCACCACGGCGCGGGTGAAGTGCGGGTCCATGGTGAACTGTTCTCTGGACCAGTCCATCGAACAGCCCAGGCGGCGCAGCTGGCGGGTAATCGTGCCGCCGCTTTCGGCCTTCCATTCCCAGACCTTGTCGACAAACTGCTCGCGCGTGTAGTTCGTCCGCTTGTCCTGCCGCTGTTCCAGCTGCCGTTCGACCACCATCTGCGTGGCGATCCCGGCGTGGTCCGTACCGACCACCCACAACGCATCCTTGCCGCGCAGCCGCTCATAGCGGATCACCACGTCCTGCAGCGTATTGTCCAGCGCGTGGCCGATATGCAGGCTGCCGGTGACGTTCGGCGGCGGATTGACGATGGTAAAGGGCTGCGCGTCCGGGCGTTCCGGGCGGAACAGGCCGTTGCTTTCCCAATGCGCGTACCACTTCGCCTCGATACCGGCGGGGTCGAAAGTCTTGGGCAGTTCGGAGCTATGCGTTGTTTCGGTCATCGTTCGGGGCCTTTGCCAGCGCCAGCTTCACCGCGCAAGGCGGGTAAGCCCGCCAATCAGACCAGCTTCCCTTGTCGGCGCGGCTTTTTTCCCGCACCATAGGGGCGATGCGCGTCTGGGCTGACTTTACCATCGAACAGGATGATGACGGACGGCCCGTGCTGGCGCTGTCCGGGCCATTGACGGTTTCATCGATCGGGGTGGTCGACCGCGCTCTGCGCGAGCGTGGGGGTGAAATCGCCGCCATAGATCTTGCAGCCGTGCCAGAAATCGACACCGTGGGTGCCTGGACTGTCTGGCGCCTGCTGCGCGACCATAACGCCGAACTTGTTGGTGCGAGCAATAAGGCGCAGCGCCTGATCGCCGCCGTGAGCAAGTCCATAGGTCATGGTGAGCAGGGCGCCGAACAATTGCCACCGGCGCAGCGGACCGCGCAAGCGGTGGGCCGGCTGGTCGCGACCTGGGCGCAAGGGGCGGTGCAGGGAATTGGCTTCCTTGGGGCGGTGCTGGTCGCCTGGTGGAGCATTGTGCGCAGCCCGTCGCGGATGCGCTGGCTGGCCGTAGTACGCCAGGCCGAGCTGGTGGGGATATCGGCCCTCGGAATCATCGGGCTGATGAGCTTCCTGGTCGGGATCGTCATCGCCCAGCAGGGCGCGGTCCAGCTTTCGCAGTTCGGGGCGGAAATGCTGACGGTGAACCTGACCGGGCGGATCGCCTTGCGCGAACTGGGAGTGCTGATGACCGCGATTATGGTTGCGGGCCGATCGGGCTCGTCCTTTGCCGCGCAGATCGGGACGATGAAGCTGACCGAGGAAATCGACGCGATGCGCACGATCGGGGTCTCTCCGGTCGAGGCGCTGGTGATCCCGCGCATCCTGGCGTCAGTGGTGATGATGCCGCTGCTGGGTTTCTACGCCGCGATCGCGGCGATTGTTGGCGGGGCGTTCATTTCCGCCTTCACGCTGGGCATCCCGTTCATGACCTTTCTGATGCGGGTGCAGGAAGTGGTGCCGCTGCACGATGTCTGGGTCGGGCTGGTCAAGGCACCCTTCTTCGGGCTGATTGTGGCGATGTCGGGCTGCTACCAGGGTATGCAGGTCAAGGCCAACGCTGAAGAGGTGGGCCTGCGCACAACCATGGCCGTGGTCCAGGCGATCTTCATGGTGATCGTCCTCGACGCCTTCTTCGCCGTGTTCTTTACCGAAGTGGGCTGGGGATGAGCGAGGACATCAAGGACATCCGCGAAGACGTGGCCGAGGCCGCGCACAACCGGATGCCGGGGCCGTTCAAGGGCGACTATCCGATCATCGTTGAAGGCGTACGCAATGCCTTTGGCGAACAGGTGATTCACGAGAACCTCTCGCTGAAGGTCCGGCGGGGGGAGATTATCGGCGTGGTGGGCGGCTCGGGCACCGGCAAATCGGTGCTGATGCGCTCGATCATCGGCCTCCAGGTGCCGACCGAAGGGCGGATCGAGGTGCTGGGCGATGTCATCACCGCCGCCCGCGACGATGACGATATCGACATCCGCAGCCGCTGGGGCGTGCTGTTCCAGGGCGGGGCGCTGTTTTCCACCCTGACCGTGGCCGAAAACGTCGAAGTCCCTTTGCGCGAATTCTATCCCGAAATCAGTGATGACCTGCGCCGCGAGATTGCCCGGTTCAAGGTGGTCCTGTCCGGCCTGCCCGAGGATGCGGCCAACAAGTATCCGGCCGAACTGTCTGGCGGGATGAAAAAGCGCGCCGGCCTGGCCCGCGCGCTCGCGCTTGATCCCGAACTGCTGTTCCTGGATGAGCCGACCGCCGGGCTCGACCCGATCGGTGCGGCCGCGTTTGATGCGCTGACCAAGGAACTGCAGGATACCCTGGGGCTGACCGTGTTCCTGATTACCCACGATCTGGATACGCTGCACGAGATCTGCGACCGGGTGGCGGTGATTGCCGACAAGCAGGTGATTGCGGTTGATACGATCCCCAACCTGCTCAAGCTCGATCACCCGTGGATCCAGGAATACTTCAACGGTCCGCGCGGCCGCGCGGCGAATGCAGCCCAGCAGAAGGTCGTGCGTTCGGACAAGATGATGGACAAGCCGGCAAAGGCAGGGGATTAGGCAGTCATGGAGACGAGAGCCAACTTTGTCTGGGTCGGGGCGATTACGCTGGGGCTGCTGGCTGTGCTGGCGGCTTTCATCATCTGGATCGCACGCTGGAATGAAGCCAGCCAGACCGCCTATGATATCTTTTTCAAGCAATCGGTCGATGGCTTGTCGGAAGGTGGGCAGGTCACCTTTGCGGGCGTGCCGGTTGGCCAGATCAAGCGGATCGAGCTGTGGACCAAGGATCCCAGCTTCGTCCGGGTGCGGATCGCCGTGAACGAAAACGTGCCGATCCTTCAGGGAACCGTGGCCACGCTGCAGGGCAGCTTCACCGGCGTTTCGAACATTCAGCTTGAAGGCGCCGTGAAGGGTGCCGCGCCAATTGTCGAACCGGGGCCAGAGGGCGTGCCCGTGATCCCCACCAAGCGCGGGGGGCTAGGCGAACTGCTCAATTCGGCGCCGGTGCTGCTCGATCGGCTGGCGACAGTGTCTGAGCGGCTGAACACCGCACTGTCCGACAAGAACCTGAAAGCGTTCGACAATATCCTGGCCAATACTGACCGGATGACCAGCAGCCTCGCCGATGCTTCGCCGCAGGTGCAGACCACGCTGACTGAACTGCAGGCCACGCTTAAGCAAGCGACCGCGACGCTGGGCGAGTTTGAGAAAGTGGCCAACAATGCCAACGAATTCCTGGGTGGCGATGGCCAAACGCTGGCGCGCGACATGCGCACCACGCTGCGGTCAGCCAGCAATGCCGCCAAGGAACTGGAGGCTACGCTTGCCAGCGCCCGCCCGGCGACCCAGCGACTGAATGACCAGACCCTGCCGCAGGCCGAAGCCGCCATGCGCGACCTGCGCGCCACCAGCAAGGCGCTGCGCGATCTGACCGAGAAGATCGACGACCGCGGTGCAGCCGCGCTGCTTGGCGGGGACAAGCTGCCGGAGTACAAGCAATGACCCTTCGTCTGCCGTATGGCCTTGCCGCTGCTGCGCTGCCGCTGTTGCTGGGCGGGTGCATTGGTCTGGGCGGGAGCACGCCGCCGGCCACACTGATTTCGCTGACGGCGACACAATCGCCCGTTGCTGGAACCGGGATGATCGGCACCCAGGACGATGCCTTGCTGGTGCTTGAGCCCGAGGTTGATCGCAAGCTGTCGGTGCTGCGCGTGCCGGTGCGCGTCAACGGTTCAAGCATTGCCTATCTGGCCGATGCCGCCTGGGTCGAACGTCCGGCGCGCCAGTTCCGCGGCCTGTTGGCGGAAACGCTGCGCGCCTCGGGCAAGCGACTGGTGCTGGAAGACGATGGCACGGCTGGTCCGGCTGCGCACCGCCTGGGCGGGCGATTGGTCGATATGGGCTATGACGCTGCGCAGCAGGCGGTGGTTGTGCGGTTCGAAGCGGTGCGCAGCGCCCGCGGCGGAGCAGTTGAGACCCGCCGGTTTGAAAGCGTGATTTCCGGCGTATCTGCCAAGCCGCAGGCGATTGCCCCGGCGCTGAACCGGGCTGCCAATGCCGTGGCGGCCGAAGTTGCGGCCTGGATGGGTTGATCGGCTGGCGTGCAGCTTACGCTTGCTAGACCTGCTGCGATGAAGCTTCCCTTGTCCTTGCTGGCCCTCCTGGCCGCGCCACTCTCGGCCCAAGCCGCAGCCCCCAAATTGCCGCCAGAACTGCATACGGGCCTGCGCTGCGCGGCCCTGTTTTCGATCGTTGCCGCGGAGCAGACGCGGCAGGGAGCCGGCGATTGGCCGCCGCTGGTGCAGCGCGGGCGCGAATTTTTCGTCCGGGTAAGCGCAAGGGCAATGGATACCGGCAAGCTTGATCGTCCGGCCTTGCAGGCGCTGCTGCAGACCGAGGTTGCCAGCCTGCGAACCGGCAACAGCCGCGCTGCGTTGAAGGCGCCGTGCCTGGCCATGCTGGACGCAAACCTGCCCGCGGCCCCGGCGCGCTAGCACCCGCGCAGTGATCGCGCTGCTTGCCGTTCATCGCCGGTTCTATGTCGCTGGTCGAGGTGTACTCGCGAATAGGCGTATTAGCCCTATAGATCACCTTTAAGTTGTTAACGGGTGGGGATTTTTAATGCCGCTACGGCAAATGATCCGGCCGGCACTGCTGGCCGGTTCGGCAATTCTGGCAACGGTTTGTGCTCCGGCCTGGGCAGAAGAGGCGGCGGCAGTTCCGGCGGCCGAGGGCAGCTCTGCGCACAATGGTGGCCAGGTTTATGAGGCCGTATTCTTCACCCGCTTCTCCCCCCGTACCGCTCTGGAAATGCTGGTTCAGGTGCCCGGCTTTGCGATCCGCGATGATGGCGGTCAGCGCGGGTTGGGTCAGGCCACGGCCAACGTACTGGTCAACGGCCAGCGCTTGACGGGCAAGAGCGAGGATACCTTTACCCAACTTGGACGTATCGCGGCCAAGAACGTTGTCCGGATCGAACTGGTCGATGCCGCCACGCTCAAGGTGCCGGGCCTGACCGGGCAGGTTGCCAACCTGGTGGTCAAGTCCGATGGGATCAGCGGCAACTTTGCCTATCGCTTCGAAGCGCGCCCCCATTTTACCGATCCTTTGTTCAACCGGTTCGAAAGCTCGCTCAGCGGCAAAGCCGGGCGGGTTGAGTATACGGTTGGTCTGTCCAACCTTTCCAGCCGCGGCGGGGCCGGGGGTGAAACACTGATCCAGCGGCCCGATGGCGGCCTGATTGAGCGTCGTGACGATGTGATCACCGCCAACTTCGATCAGCCCAAGGTCTCGCTGGCAGCAAAGATCGATGCCGGCAACGACACCCTGATCAACCTTAGCGGCAGCTACCGATACTATTGGTTCCGCTATAAGCTGGATGACGAACGCGAACTGCCTGGCGGCGTAAACCGCAGCCGCCGCTATCGCGAGAAGGAGCAAGGCGCCAATTTCGAGCTGGGCGGGGATCTGGCCTTCAAGCTGGCGGGCGGGCAGCTGAAGCTGATTGGTCTGGCGCGGGGCAACAATGGCCCCAGCACTAACGAATCCGTTTTCACTTACGCCGACAACCGCCCGCAGACGGGGGACCGCTTTCACCAGCAGCAGGACTTTAGCGAGACGATCGCGCGGGCCGAATATGGCTGGAAGGCAGGAGGCGCCGATTGGCAAGTGTCAGCCGAGGCGGCCTACAACAAGCTGAACATCGCAGCTGAATTGGCATCACTGGAACCAGCCGGCACCTTTGTGCCCGTTCCCTTCCCGGACGGTACCGGCGGCGTGAAGGAGGATCGCTATGAAGGGATCCTCAGTTACAGTCGGCCGCTGGCCTCAAACCTCTCGCTCCAGGCGACGCTGGGGGGTGAGTTTTCCCGCCTTTCGCAAACGGGCGGCGTCCAGCCGGTGGTTCGCGAATTCTGGCGCCCCAAGGGTTCGATTGCGCTGGCCTGGGCACCGGCAAAGGGTCTGGACCTCTCGTTCAAGGCGCGCCGCCGGGTCGGCCAGCTGAACTTCGGGGATTTTCTGGCGCGGGTTTTCCTGGGCGAGAACAACGCCAATGTCGGCAACGACCAGCTGGTGCCGCCGCAAAGCTGGGAGTTTGAGCTGGAATCCAAGAAAGCGCTCGGCAAATGGGGCAACACGACGCTGCGGCTCTATGATAGCCATATTCAGGATCTGGTTGACTTCATTCCCATTGGCGCGAGCGGCGAAAGTCCTGGCAATCTGGATGGCGGCCGGCGCTATGGGATCGATTGGACCAGCACGATCGAGCTGGCTCCGCTGGGGATCAGGGGCGCCAAGCTGGACGTCAAGCTGCAGCTGGAACGCGCCCGGGTGCGCGATCCGCTGACCGGCATGGCCCGACCGATGAGCGAAATTCAGGACCGCATGTTGGAGATTGGCTATCGCCACGACATTCCTGGCAGCAAGATCGCCTATGGCTTCAACTTTAACAATTACCACTTCGAAGACTATTATCGGCTTGGCGAAGTCGGGCAGGCCTATGAAGGGCCAACCTTCGCCGGGCTGTTTGTTGAGCACAAGGACGTCTTTGGCCTGACCTTGCGGGCTACGGCGGGCAACCTGCTAAACGGCCGCAACCGGTTTGATCGGACGGTCTGGGCGGGGCGGCGAACCAGTTCCGCGATCCTGTTCACCGAGCACCGCGACCGGCTGATCGGCCCGATCTTCAGCGTGTTGTTGCGCGGAAACTTCTGATTGGCTGGCGCCCGCGATCATCTCCGCAGCGCAACTGCTGGGGGGCGCAGTTAATACTGTTGCTTTTACTAGTATTTTCCCCAATGAACGGATCATTCCATTTGGGGTCGCAAGCCATGGCGGTAATCACCGTCTTCTCCATCAAGGGCGGGGTGGGCAAGACCACGCTGGCCACCGAACTAGCCTGGCGCTGGGCGCAGACTGGCGCGCGGCCCACCTTGCTGTGGGATCTTGATCCACAGGGCGGCGCGTCGTTTCTGACTGGGGTGGGGGAACCGCAACGCAAGCGTGCTGCGGCCATCTTTCAGCGCGATGGTCGCCCGCGCGAGGCGATATCCGCAAGCAGGGTTCCGGGACTGTCGGTAATTCCGGCCGATCCAAGCTTGCGGCAGTTGCCGCAAATCCTGCCACGGTGCGGTGCCCGACGGCTCCAGCAAATGACCAGCCTGCTGCGAAGCGAGTACAAGCGGATTGTCCTGGATTGTCCGGCGGGTCTCTCTGCGGTCAGCGAGCAGGCGATATGGGCAGCCGATGCAATCATCGTTCCGCTTCCGCCGTCACCGCTCTCGCTTCGCGCATTTGACCAATTGCGAGAAGAACTGGGGCGACTGTATCACCGGCATGCACCAATCCTGCCGGTGCTTTCGATGTATAACTGCCGCCGGGAGTTGCATCGCGAAGTGCGCCACGGCGCAGGGGCGAACTGGCCGGCCGTGCCGCTGGCGGCGCAGATCGAACAGGTGGCGGTGCGCCGTGCGCCCTTGGCCAGCTTTGCGCCCGATTCCTTACCCGACCGTGCGCTGGATCGGTTATGGCAAGGGATCGAAGCACGGCTTGCCAGAACGGACCAGGCGGTTCGTGCGCCGGTATCGTTCAGCCCGCGTCAATCTATTCCGGCCTAAGCTCAAGACCCAAGCGACGCGGGCAGGGCCAGGCTGTTTGCCCCGACCTGACCTTTCCCCCGCTTTTTGCGCCCCGTTCCCCGTACTCCGGTGGACGGGGCGCTTTCGCTTGGGCATGGCAATAAGCCATGTGGCAGCTTTACCAATTCCCCCTCTGTCCGTTCAGCCGCAAGGTTCGGCTGCTGATGAGCGAAAAAGGCATCGCTTACGAATTGTGGCGTGAAAATCCGTGGGAAGGGCGCGACGAGTTTTTCGCGCTTAATCCGGCGGGGCGCACCCCCGTGCTGCACGATCCGGCCAAGGGCATTACTCTGTGCGACAGCCGCGCGATCTGCGAATATTTCGAGGAAACGGTCGACAAGGTGCCGCTGATCAATGGCACGGCAACCAACCGCGCTGAAATCCGCCGGCTGCTTGCCCTGTTTGACGAAAACTTCTTTGGCGATGTCACCGCGCCGCTGCTGCATGAGCGGATGAAGAAGCGCCTGATCTATCGCCAGTCACCCGATTCGCGCGTGCTGCGCGAGGCGATGAAGCTGGCGCACGAGCATCTCTATTACATCGATCACCTGGTCGATCACCGCCCCTGGCTGGCCGGCGCGACGATGAGCTTGGCCGATCTGGCCGCCGCGGCGCAGATTTCGGTCGCCGATTACTTGGGTGGGCTCGATTGGTCAGGCCACGAGCAGGCCGCCGCCTGGTATGCGGTGTTCAAGAGCCGCCCCAGTTTCCGCCCGCTGCTGTCAGAGCGGATGGAAGTGATCCAGCCGCCCAGCCATTACGGTGATGTCAACGCTTAGGCCTTAGGCCGCGGTGGTCTTCTCGCCAAAGCGGCCGTGCTTGCGATAGCGGACCATCCAGCGATCAAGGAACAGGCCGAGCGGACGCGGCGCAATGCCCAGCGCCTTGCAACCCTTGGCCTTGGGGGCAACAACGTTCCCGGCCTTGAGCAGCAGCCATTGCTGGCGGCTTAGCGGGGCCAGCGGCAGCCAGCCGGTCAAGGTGGCAAAAGTGGCCGAAATCGCATCGTGCAGCGGCAGGAATACGCGGCTGCGGCCCTGGGCCTTGGCGATCCGCTGGTTGATCTCCAGCATGGTCAGCACTTCCGGTCCGCCCAGCTCATAGGTCTTGCCGCCGTGCGCTTTGGCATCGGCCAGGGCTGCCACCACCGCCAGCGCAGCATCGTCAACAAACAGCGGCTGGAACGGGGCGGCGGGGCCGAACACCGGCATCACCGGGGCCGCTGCAATCAGGCCGGCAAACATGTTGATGAAGGCATCGTCCGGCCCGAACAGGACCGAAGGGCGCAGGATCGTCGCCTTGGTGAAGGCGGCCAGCACGGCCGCTTCGCCAGCGGCCTTGCTGCGGGCATAGGCGGTGGCGCCCTCGGCATCGGCGCCGATTGCGGAAACGTGGACGAAAGCCGCTGCGCCGGCTTCCTTGGCCAGCCGCGCCAGGGTGCCGGCCCCGCGGCCCTGGATCGCATCAAGATCGCCGCCAAACGCGCCGACCAGGTTCACCACCGCATCGGCCCCGGCAACCACGCGGGCCAGCGAATCCGGCTTTGTCATGTCGCACCGGGCGAACTGGACCTGGCCCAGGCCCGCCAGCGGCTTCAGCTTGAACGCGCGTTCCGGGTTACGGCTGGCGATGCGCAGCCGCGCGCCATTGCTGAGCAGTTCCTGTGCCAGATGCGCTCCAAAGAAGCCGCTGCCGCCCACCAGGACGACCAGTTTGCCTTCGAGCGCGGTGCCGTTGCTTGCCATCTTTGCCAGTCCCTTGTCCGGCGCAGCGCCGGATTTCACGCCGCCGCCCTTGGCACAAAGCCGCCCTGTTCGGCAACTGCGGGGAAGCCCGGGCCAAACCTTTTTGAGACGGTCTTGCCAAAAGCGCCAATGGGCCGTTGACACCCGCAAAGCCCCCGGCTAGTGGCGCCCTCCTACCCGGCAGCGGCGCTTCGGCCTTCTGCCCCGTGCCCAGATGGCGGAATTGGTAGACGCACCAGCTTCAGGTGCTGGCGCTCGCAAGGGCGTGGAGGTTCGAGTCCTCTTCTGGGCACCATTTCGGAGTCAGTGAACTCCAAAGCCTTTAAGTCTTTGAAAGTACGGAATGGAGCCGCTGTTTCAGCGGTTCTAAACCCGTGCTTCCGCTGGTACACCAACCTATGCGCAAATGCCATAGAGTTGCCTCACTGGTGGCAGGGTCGATGCGGGTCGCCGTCCTGCCAAGCCCGTTGATCCGTTCTGCTTCGCGGTCATTGCTGGTGAACTGTAGGTTACGCAACAAAGCCAACCTCGCATTGTCAAACTGCGACTGAATTGTGAGCCGGTTGCTCGTTAAACGTAATCGTACTGACGTTCCAAGATCGCGCCCCGGCCGCCCTGGAGTTGCCAGATGGGTTGATCGTTACCTTCCACTTTGAAGATCGCATCATCGGCAGCCGAGTGGATGCCGAACGTGCTCAGCGCCTGCACCATATGGTGAACGCTGACATCTGCGACCCCGGCATACTCGCTTTGATCGGCAACGGTCGGAAGCGAGAACATTTCGTAGAGGCTGGACTGCTGCGCCGAAGCCGTGTCATCACCGGCAAAGCGCGCGCCTTCCGGCGGGGGTGGATCGTTCTGAATTCGGAAAGCGATGTTCGCGCCGCCTTCCATGATGTCCAACACGCCATCGGCAAATTCGACGTTGGGCAGGTTCCAAATCCTGAGGTAGACGTCGCTAGTGTAGAGGTCGATATAGTCAGATGACACGATCGCCTGACCGAGGTTCACACCTTTGCCGGTCGCCTGTTCCAACACCCAGATATCCGCTCGGTAAACATAGGTCGGAGTTCCAGTGATCGTCTGCTGGTCGACGACATTGAGGTTGTGCAGGACGAGTTCGGCTTCGGCCATGTTGAGGTCATCAAACCGCACAAAGTTCACCCCTCTGGGGTTGTCGATCGCCCTCAGAACGTCCTGGTAGTTCGTAGCCTTCACTGACCGGCCCCCACCGAGTGGTCCGTGTTGTTTGTTAGTGCATAATTGCCTCCTGCGCCATGGGTGGCCGTAGGTGGAGCGAAGCGGAACCGGAGGGCAGCCATGGCGATGGCGATGTTTCTGGGG
>JACCDN010374362.1_pt1 | contig 12843 bp, 13 predicted proteins | sample 7441691 | NCBI WGS metagenome assembly JACCDN01 (sample SAMN15323439, study PRJNA562643) | freshwater metagenome | isolation source: river surface water | place: USA:Blue River Watershed | collected 2017-08-16 | reverse complement strand
GAGATTGTTGGGCGGATTTGCAGAAGAAACCGCGGCGGAAGATATTCTGAAAACTGCTTGAGTTTGAACAACTTATATCATATCTATAAAATGATTTGCTTTTTATTCAAATTTATTTTAATTTAGTCATAAAATATAGATTCTAAAGAATGCTCCATTCTCCTGGAGAGACTGCCGAAATTAAGCATCTAAAAGATCTTCTTACTTCTAATGAGGGGCTCTTGGCGCTTAGAGGAATGCTTGAAGAATTTAGGGCGAGCAAACTTCGGCTTGAATTGTGGCGCGCTGAACTTAATCACATATCGGACGTTGACGAAGCACTTCGTCTGTTGAGAACTGCGCTTCAGTCAAACCTATTCTTAGGCCCTAGTCTTGAGGATTCAACACATAATGAATGTCATAAACTGCTGAGGCAAACTGGCTTTGAGCAACAAATTCAAACTTTCGATGGATTGATAAAAGTAACTCATGGTCGCATTTTGGCCCTACTTGGAGAACTTGGACATGAAGTGGAAGGAGCTGTGCTTGATGAGGTACTGCAAACTTTTCATGAAGACAGTGTTTTCGAGGGCAGGATTGAGTTTTTCCATCCTCAACGCTCCTAAGCGTGACTGACTTTTCCTTCACTCAAATGAATGTGACGTCCGGGAACTTCGCGTAAAAGGCTTTTGTCGTGAGTGGCGATGACGACGGTGGCACCGTTGACGTGCAGGCGGCGGAAAAGAGAAATGATGCCACGAGTGGCGGATTCGTCGAGGTTGCCGGTGGGTTCATCAGCGAGAATCAGGCGAGGTTCGTGAATGAGGGCGCGGGCAATGGCGACGCGTTGTTTTTCACCTCCCGACAAGGTCGCTGGAAAATGATGGCGGGCATCCCAAAGGCCGACGGTTTCGAGCAGGTCGCGAGTTTTTTGGGCGATGGCTTTGGGTGAAAATCCGCAGACTTCCATGGCAAATGCCACATTTTCGTAAACGGTTTTTTTGGAAAGCAGTTGATAATCTTGGAAAACGACGCCGATATGACGGCGATATTCTTGCAAAGCGCGGCGTGAAAAACGGGTGATCGCGTAATTGTCGACGGTGATTTCGCCACTGGTGAGCGTGACCGCTCCGAGCAGGGCATGCAGAAGCGTGCTCTTACCCGCACCTGAAGCTCCAGTGAGCCAGACCCATTCTCCTCCTTGAATTTGAAGATCGAGGTGGTCTAAGACGGCTCGGTTTGCGTAGCGTTTCGTAGCGTTTTTGAACTCAATCATATTCATAGTATACTGATCGCATGAAACGATTCCAATTATGGATTTTTGCGGCGGCGTTCAGTCTAATTTGGGCGGCTCCGGCGTGGGCAACGGTGGATGTGACGGTTTTGGAACTGCGGACCTTCGCCACGACGATTGGAAGCGATCAGATTTATGGCGTACCTGAGGTTCAGACGACTCCGAGTGGAGTGATTTTGAGCTATGGTGGGGATCCACGGTTGGAATTGACAGTGTTCACGAGTCCGGCGGCGGCGGAAGCGACCTACGCTGAAGTTTATGGTGGCTCGACTTGGGTGGAGGCTTCGGGTTGGGTCTTTCATCGAAACGGAAATTTGGGGTATCGGGCGGAATCTTCGAAGTTGTCGGCGGGCGAATTGCGCACCTTGATCGAAGGTCGCCAGCGCTATTTAGGAGTGCTATTTCCTCCACGAATTTTTGATTTCGAATTGGGGGCGCAGAGCCCGAGTGCCCTTTTGAAAGAGGGTGCATCGCTGGTCGGAAATGGTTTGCTGAGTTTTGATTTTTATTTTGAAAATTCCCAAGAAGATGCGGGCGTTTTGATCGATTCTCGGGGAGCACAAACTCCAGATTCGGGTGATTTTACGGTTCGTCTTGAGTCGGATGGGCGTTTGAATTTGAGTTTTTACGCCCCTTTGTATGCGGGTGTGTGCGGCACACAAGAAGGTTTTGTGAACGTGAAAAGTGCCGACTCTGCTGAAGCCTACACCTGGAATCGTCTTGAATTGCGCACGGGGATCGAGGGCTTGAATTTGAATTTGAATGGTCGCGAGGTGCTGAATTGCGCTGTGGAACAGGCTTTGGATGATGGGCCGGTTTACCTGGGGGTGCATCCAAAGGCGGCGGTCGGAACCGTGGCATTCAAGGGCTACATGAAAGACATTGAAGAAACTCCGACGCGAGTGGGGGGCGTGCGAGTGGATGAACTGTTGGCCCGTCAGGTCTTTTTAGATTTGAGTGTGGGTGATGCCGACCTGAAGGCATTTCGCCTGCTCAAAGAGCGCGGTATTTTTCTAGGGACGCAAGGAAATGTGAATCCGGAAGCTGTTTTGAATCGAGCGGGCTTGGTGAAGATTCTACTGAAATCGCATGGCATTGCCGTGAGTGGTGGTGACGAACCGTTTGTGGACGTGAGTGGCTCCGATTGGTTTTTTGGGCCGGTTGTGACTGCGTATTCTCGCGGCATTGTGAAGGGGGTGGACGACACACATTTTGCTCCCTCGCAAGAAGTGACTCGGGGGGAATTTTTCACAATGTTGGCCCGCATGAGTGGCAAAAAATGGACCTATGTGAAGGGCTACAAAGACGTGTCGAACACAGATTGGTTCTCGAGTGGGGCGGCCTACGCATTGGCGAACGGCCTGAGTAAGGATAGCAATTTTGATGCGGGTGCCGGATTGACTCGGCGTGAGGCCGCGCGAGTTTTATACGCATTGGCGAAATGATATGACTTCTGTCAGCCCTCTTCAGCATCAGATCACTCGCTTTTTAGAGCATTTGGAAGTGGGCAAAGGAAAGTCACGGAAGACCGTGGAAAATTATCACCACTATCTGCAACGATTTCATGATTTCGTGGAAGGGCGAGAGATTGGCCAACTCGATCTGAACGACGTGCACGGATATCAACTTTTTTTGAATCGATTTGCGGATGCACGAGATCGGCCGCTTTCGTTGAAGACTCAAAATTATCACCTGGTGGCCTTGCGTGCATTTTTGAAATATCTGCAAAAACAAGATGTGCCGTGCTTGAGTCCTGAGAAAATTGACCTCAAAAAAACACCTGATCGCATTGTGGATTTTTTGAGTCGTGAGGAATTGGAACGACTGTTCAAAGCGGTGAATATTGAGAAGGTGCAGGGAATGCGGGATCGTTCAATTTTGGAGCTGTTGTATTCGACAGGTTTGCGTGTGTCGGAATTGGTTTCATTGAATCGAAGTCAGGTCGACTTGAAGCGTCGGGAATTTTCAGTGCGAGGAAAGGGTGGCAAGGCAAGAGTTGTTTTTGTTTCAGAGCGGGCGGCGAAGTGGGTGGAACGGTATTTGGCGGAACGTGGAGATGTGTGGGAACCCTTGTTTGTGAGCCACGGCCGTTCGCGTGAGGATGAGGGGTTGAACTTGGGCGAAAAACGGCGGCTGACGGCGTATTCGATTCAATCGATGGTGCGCACGGCGGCTCGGATGGCCGGCTTGGGCAAAAAGGTGACTCCGCATATTTTGCGGCATTCGTTTGCGACTGAAATGTTGCATCGCGGGGCCGATTTACGAGCCGTGCAAGACATGTTGGGGCATGCCTCGATCACCACCACTCAGGTGTATACGCATTCGACGAATGAGCATTTGAAAGAGGTGCATCGGAAGTTTCATGTATAATATTGGCATGATCCGAAACCGAACTGAACTCGAACTGTTTGAATCCTTGGTGCTGGCGCCCTATGCGGTGCATAGCTCGAGGTCGCGTGGGCGATTGCATGCTGAGACTGAGGCGATGGATCGGCTCTGCTTTCAGCGCGACCGTGATCGTATTTTGCACAGTCGGGCGTGGCGACGAATGAAAGGGAAGACTCAGGTTTTTGTGGCGCATCATGGCGACCATTATCGCACGCGGCTCACGCACAGTTTGGAGGTGGCGCAGTTGTCGCGTGATTTGGCGCGAAGTTTGGGGCTCAATGAAGATTTGGCTGAGTGCGTGGCGCTGGCGCACGACCTGGGGCACACTCCCTTTGGTCATGCGGGTGAACATGCGCTGTCAGAATGTTTGCAGCCGCTGGGCTTGGATTTTGAACACAATCAACAAAGCTATCGCGTCGTCACTGAAATTGAACGAGTTTATCCTGATTTTTTGGGGTTGAATTTGAGCGTGGAAGTCCTGGAGGGCATGCAAAAACATGAGACGGCCTGGGATCATCCGAAGGGAGTGGAGGGTGTGAGGCCTTCACTCGAAGCACAACTGGTGAATTTGGCCGATGAGATCGCATACCAAAATCATGATGTGGATGATGGTCTGAGAAGTGAATTGTTCACCGAAAATGATTTGGCGGGAGTCGCGCTGTGGCGAAAGGCTCTGCAAAATATCGATGATGATCGCATTCGACAGGGCAGAACGGTGAGTGCCATCATCCGGCTCATGGTTGAAGATATTTTGACCGAGACCGAACGACGTTTGCAGGCGAAAGGCGTGCACACACTTGAAGATGTCTATGCGTGTGCCGAGCCGTTGGTGGGTTTTTCAGAAGAGATGCAAGCGATGAATGCTGAGCTCAAGCAGTTTTTGACGAGTCGCCTGTATTTTCATCCTGAGGTTCTTCAGCATTTAGAGCACGGGCAAGAAGTGATTCGGGCTCTGTTTGGGGTGTTGAAGGAATCGATGGAGCCACTGGCGCTGAGGGATTATCTGTCGGGGATGACGGATTCGTTTGCGGAAGAGACACTTGAGATTGAGAATCTTTGAGCATTTCCATGAGAATTTTTTGCTGGACCAACCCGCGCAGGCTGGGCTCTTGGCGTTTGGTTTGAGAGGGGTCGAAAATCGATAAAAAAGATTCTTCGAGGTTGGCCAATTTTTGCTGATCCATGGCTTCGGCCAAAAAAAGCTGAACCACGTGATTGTCGGGGTCACGCATGAGCAGACGCTGACAGATGTCCATCACATCTTTGGTGCGGCCCTCTTTAGACCACATGCCCAAGAGCTGCAAAACCACGTCGGTGTCTTTGGTGGCCATGGTCGAAAGGCGGCCTTGATTGGTGAAGGCGATGGCTCCGGCGCGGTGAGCAAGCAGGTAGAGTAAGTAGGCGAATCCGCCCCCGACGATGAGCATGACAGGAACAAATTTTTCGTATTCAAGGGCGAGATTGAAACTGGCGTGGAGTGTCATGGCGATGAGCAATCCTTTGGCCATGTTGAGTTGCGCAAAAGCATTGGGCTCGTTGACTCCTGCAAATTTGGAGTAAAGGCGTACGAAGCTTTGGCGCTCACCTTTGAACAATTTGGTCTCAACGATCGGCTTGGCAAATTTAGAGATTCCATAGAAATAACCAAAAATTCCCGAGAAGGTCATGTGGGCACACATGGTGAAAATTGACCTGAAAATCAGTGGGAAAATCAGTCCTTCGACGCCTGTTTGAGAGTAGATGGAATAAAAGTAGACAATGTTTTCGATGAATGAAAATCCGAGGCCGGCCAAAATCGAATAATTGATGGCGTCGCCCACGGTTTGAATGCTCACTTTTGTTTTGTCGATGAAACGCACCACTCCACTTTTGAAAAATTCTTCGATGAGAGCGGCGGTCAGTAGGGTGGCCACATTGAAAAGTAGGGTTTCTTGAATTTTTTCACGAATCAAGTTGTAGATGTCGAATTTGGGCTCCAAAACCCAAAAATATTGAAGCGCCACAATGGGCAAAACAGTGAGCGTCCCCAAGAGAAAGGCGAGGACGAGCGGCCATCGGGAGGTTTTTCGTCCTTCAAAAATCAGGTAAGCCCAGATTGCGGTGGGAATGGCAGAGACAGCAATGAGAACAGCGAGTTCTTTGGGCATGTGTCGTCAGTTTAGCAAATTTGGATTTTTTTGCTAAACTGCTTTTGTGATTTGCCCCAAATGCCAAAACTTGAGCACCCGAGTGGTGGATTCGCGTGAAGCGAACGAAGGCCGCAGTATTCGGCGTCGTCGAGAATGCGAGAAAGTGGATTGCAATTTTCGCTTCACGACTTTTGAGAAAGTTGAAAATACGAATTTTATTGTGGTGAAAAAAGATGGCTCACGAGAAACCTACGATCGCGACAAGGTGGAGCGCGGCATTTGGAGAGCGTGCGAAAAACGCGCGGTGACTCAAGAACAGGTGGACCAAATGCTGGGCCAACTTGAAACGGCTTGGAGCGCGCATGGGAAAGAACTCGACGCCTCGATCATTGGGCGAGATGTCATGCACGCATTGAAGAAGCTCGACGAGGTGGCCTACATTCGATTTGCGTCGGTGTATCGTCAGTTCAAAGATGTCGAAAGTTTCAAACGAGAATTGCAAAAGCTTTTGGACAAGTAGGGAGCGACTTTGTTGACAAACTTACGGATTCTTTAGACAATCAGACTCTGTTTTGATTATGGCTTATACTAGACGCACACTGCCGCTCTTGGTTGCCTTGGCAGCACGCCCAAATGAGCCCGGGTGTGCTGAGCTCAATCATTTCGTACCTAGTGATACTGTTGAGGTTTCAGAGCCGTCTGATGCTTTTAATCGGGAATTGAACTCGATTGTGCAAGATCGAGCGGCTTCTGAAGATTCCCTGCCTCAAGTTCCTATCTCTGAAGAACAATGGGCAAGTGCTTGTGGGCGTGCGTGATGCTGTGGCGCGTTGCGTGCAAGACAGAGGAGTGGTTTGCAATGCAGAAGGAACTGGCTTGACTTGTTTTAGTACAAAAAAAGGTGACTTTTTAACAGCAGAAATTGAAATAGGTGAAATTCATGACCCTGATTGGCATTACAGGGCTCAAGTGAATCCGTCTGGACGTGAGTCGGCCGCCATGGTTTTTGAAGTGGGCGTAGAGGACCCAGATAGAGCCGATATTTTAAGGCTTGTTTGTGATGAAGCTCGACGCATTACTCGGCCCTATATCGCGGACTGGGGGCCTTTTTGTGATGCTGGAATGGAAGATTGCGATGAGTGGGTTCTGGGTGTTTTTGATGAGACTCAAAGTCTCAGAGAGAGATGGGTGCTAAGCCGAGAGCTCGGTGCGGCCCTCAGCTCTGAGGGCTGGCCTTACGACCGGGTGAACTTGTTTAACTTTTCAATTCATTATACGGGGAATTCGGATCGAGTAATCGTGGGGGTCGACTGGGAGATTTTGCGTGATGAGCCTCAATTTTTCACTCGTATTCAAAATGATTGGTTTGAGTCGAACTTCAATCACTGCGGCGTGAGCGAATGCGATGCTTTCAATTATGCGCGAAATTTAAATCTGGATTCCCCCATCTTTCCTGACCCTGAATCTACCTGGTTCGCCGGCATGTATGGCATCTCTTATCCGTGATTCTTCTCTGTCTTGCATCTTTTGCGAAATTCTGGTAGAATGCCTGGATGTCTTCGAAATCAAAAACAAATCATCTCAAGTCTGTGTTGGCGCTTTCTGCGGCCTCTTTTGGATTCGTGGTGGTCATGGCGTTGGGCATTTTGCAGAATGAACATGTGCAAGTTTCTGTTTTAGGCAAAACGTTGAATCCGATTTCAGCTGTGATCATGTCTCCGTTGGGCCTGCCTGATTTGAGCGCCAAAGTCGGAGAATGGACCTATTGCGATTATGAATTTCCAGAAAATCCAGAGTACTCGGTGGAGTTGATTTCAGCGTCTACCAGTAAATCGGTGACGGCGGGCGAAGAGTTTGAAATGAGTTTTGAATTTAAAAATACAGGGAATGTGCGGCTGTTTTCAGCCAAAAGCACCTGTTTGAATGTGCCCCATTTTCAGTTGGGCACTCAAAAGCCCATGGATCGTGACAGTGTGTTTGGCAATGCGCTGAACGGTGTCGACGGATGGAACGGGGCGAATCGGCTCGTGATGAGCGATCGTTTTGCGGACCCGGGCGAGACTTTTAGCGTGAATGTTCAAAGTATTGCTCCTGAAGGGCAAGAAAATGACTTGTATCGTGAATACTTTCAGCCGGTGGTTGAAGGTGTGGCGTGGCTTTCAGACGTCGTTTCGATTGATGTGGAAGTGGGCCAGCCCACCGATGCCATGCGCGACGACATGAGCTTTGTGAAGACCGTTTCAATCAACGCTCAAAGTTTGGTGGGGAAAGAACGCAATATCGAAGCCAGCTTGAGTGAACAACGCATGTTCGCGAAGTTTGGTGACCTTGTGGTGTGGGAAATGCCCATTTCGAGCGGAGCACGTGACACCCCAACCCCAAGAGGTCATTACAATATTTTTCAAAAACAAGAATTGCGAATTGGAGGTAAATCGCCTCACTATCGAATGCCCTACTGGCAATTCTGGGATGCTCGTGGGTTTGGAATCCACGGTTTGCCATACTTGGGCAGTCGTGACAGTTCTGCTTTTTGGAAGGAAGCTGAAAATCACATGGGACGACCGGTGAGCCATGGGTGCATCCGAACTCGAGATGCCGATGCGGAAGTGCTATATAAGTTCACTACAATCGGGACTCCTGTTTGGATCCGCTAAATAATTCCAAAAACCGTAATAGAGAAAGAGCTTGCGAAGATCATGCATTTGAGCAAATTCGCTTCTGGTTTTGAAATTATTTAGCGGATCCTGGGTGGCGCAACTCCAATTTTAGGATCGTGTTGCGGAGCATTTTGGTCACTTTGAGTTCCCAGCCGTCGAGGATGAGAGACTCGCCTTCTTTGGGCAGGTGGCCCAACTTTTCGGCCATCAAGAAGCTCACGGTTTTGTATTCGGGGTATTCAAATTCGAGGCCAGTGAGCTCACTGAGTTCATCGAGCTCCACACGACCTGAAAGCTCAAAATGCTGTTCACCGAGAGGCCGAATGAGATCTTCGGTGTCTTCTTCATCTTCGATGTCACCCACAATTTCTTCGAGCAAGTCTTCCATAGTGATGATGCCATCGGTGCCGCCATGTTCGTCGATCACAATGGCCATGTGAGTTTTTTGAGTTTTGAATTGATGAAAAAGGTCGTGAATGGGGGTGGTGTGAGCGACCTTGAGAGGCGTGTGCAGTTGAACTTGGCGAAGCGTGACCTCACGAGGATTGCTGGCTTCGAGTACATTTTTGAGAAAATCGCGAGCGTGAGCGATGCCGACGATGTTGTCGATGGTGTCGCGATAGATGGGAATGCGAGAGTAGCCTTCATTCAAAATGTATCCGGCAGCTTCTTCGAGCGTGGCTGACTCAGGAACGGCGCTGACGTGGACGCGCGGCGTCATGATGTCTTCCACACGAATGTCGTTGAACTCGAGCACGTTTTCGATGAGTTCACGCTCTTGATCGTCAATCGAACCTTCTTCGGCTCCGATGGTGGCCATGGCAATGAGCTCCTCATTGGTCACCTGTGCTTGTTTTTGGCCTCCGAAGAGGCGGAGCATCACATGGACCATGACGTCCATCACAAAGAGAATGGGCATGTAGATGATCCCTGAAAGCCAGAGGATAGGGCCCATGAACAAAAGAATGTGGCGAGGGTAGCTGACTCCTAAAGATTTTGGGATGACTTCGCCCAGAACGATGACGAGCACAGTCACAATGGCGGTGGCAATTCCGACGGCGGCCGAGCCAAAGGCTTGGGTCATGGCCACAGTCGTGATGGAAGCGGCCGCAATGTTTAAAATGTTGTTGGTGATCAGGATGCTGATCAGCGTACGATGATGATTGTTCTTGAGGGTTTGCATGAGGGTTGCACCCGCCGCTTTGGATTCAACAAGAGCTCTCACTCGTGCGGGTGAAAGTGTGACAAAAGCCGTTTCTGCGGCTGAGAAGAATGCCGATATGATGAGGAGCGCGAAGGCGAGGACTAAATCGGGATTGGGCGGGTTCAAAGCTTTGAATTAGAAGCAACAGGAGGGATTCTACCCTCCTGTTGCTGATTTCACAAGGGGCCGGGCTAGTTTACGGTTACTTTGATTTGGTCACACACTTCACGGAATCCATCGTCAGCACAGAGGGAAACGGTATAGATGCCTCGAGTTGCATATGCGTGTGATAGGTTGAATGTACGGGTGGTCGTAGTGGGAGCAAAAGAACCGTTCACTTCAGGAGTGCGATCTCCCCAACGGAGCGTGTAAGTCACCGCAGTGGAAGCTGGATTGATATTGTTCAGCACGCCACTTTGTCTGAGGATGCGTCCTGCGCGAATGGTGGTGTCAGAACCCAAATCGAGTGTCATTTTTAGGGGAGCTCCTTGATGTAAATCTTGACTATTGTTTGATAAATTTTCATCGAGAATCAGTTGGTTGCTCATCGTGCCCCATACACCGTCTTTTCCATTGAGAATACTCACCTTGAGTGGGTCTGCGGCGGGATTCACACCTAAAAGGTTGCTGGCATCTTCAAAGGTCACTTTATATTGCGTTTGATAAGGCCTGACTCCGATCGATACTTGAGTTGAACTGAGCACTTCCCATTCGCTGAAATTGATCTTGGCTCGTCGTGCCGGTGCGTTCACGGGCAAAACATCCAAGTTAAAGTTTTGCATGATATCGGCCAGCACTTCTTCGCTTGGCTCTTCAATGCTCAAGGCAAGTTCTTGAGGACCTTGATACAACAACTCAACGGTGAGTTCGTCTGAGACCGGGTCGTATTCTGTATATTCAATAGAAAGTTCGGGTGCTTCATTGGCGCGGAGGACTCGTACGGGAGCTTGAATTTCAATGGGGGCGTAACTGCTGAGATCGAGGTTTGGATTTTCTGAGCGGAGCGCGGCTTGAATGTTGAGAGTGTAATTGCCTGCGGTCGTATATTGATGACCTTGTGGGTATTGAGCGTAATAAGGGAATTCGTTGAAGAGGAATCCATTGGAGTCATCGCTTGCAGGGTGAGCGTTGGGAGTGAAACTTCGATCTTTAATGTGAAAAGGAAGATGGTGTTCCACGGCCGGATAAGATTCGGTGAATACTTCAGATCCATCGCCATAGTCTACGGTGACATCGAGCCAAACTAAAGTCTGGTCCGGGTTGAGATCGTTTTGGAAAACAGGATAGTCTTCTACAATATAGTCAAACAAAGCTGTATTGCCCTCGATCACCGTGTAAGATGTGCTATTCGATTCTACATGGGGGGCATTTTCTAAATCCACGGTCGTGGGAGCACCTTGAATGAACTCTTGATAATTATTTTCGTAGTCCGCATCCAAGATGTACCAGTTTCCAATCAAACCTGTTTGTCCATCTTTTCCATAGGTGATTTTGGTGCGAAATGCACTGGAAGCGGGGTTGAGTCCGAGCCTTTCAGTAGCATTCTCGATCACCACTTGATAATGGGTTTCCCATGGGCGGTTTGGATTTGCACTATTTTCTACAGAAGTGATTTCCCAATCGGCGAATGGAATGCTCATGATATTGAGAGCCCCTTGAATGTGTGCGATGTCCAACATGAGATAATCCATAATTTCTGCCTGGACTTCTGCCGTGGGCTCATTGATGCTGAGCTGAATTTCTTGAGGTCCTTGGTATAAAATCTTAATGGTGAGCTCATCAGAACTGAGATTGTATCGCGTGGATTCCAAAGAAAGTTCAGGACTCTCTTCTTGAGACAGCACTTGAACGGGAACATTGATTTCGAGAGGAGAATGGGCGCTCAGATCCAATCCTGGAACTTCTGCTCGAACTTCCGCATGAATGTTGAGGTTGAAAGCTCCGGTCTGCCCATAACGGTGATCTTGTGGATATTGAGCGTAATAAGGGAATTCGTTGAAGATGAAACCGGCGGCGTCATCAAGAGCGGGGTGAGCGGCGGCGCTGAAGGTTCGGTCTTTGATGTGAAATTCTCGTGATGCGGTGTCGATGGCTGGGTAAGATGCGGTGAATACTTTAGATCCGTCCCCATAATCCACGGTCACGTCGAGCCAAGCGGACGGTTGACCAGGGTTGGGCTCATTGGAGCCTTGAAGAGGGAAAACAGGATAGTCTTCTACTATAAAATCGAAGGGGGCGGCATTGCCAACCACAATGGTGTATCCACCATGCAATGGGTCAGTAGAGTGGGGGCCAGGCACACTGAGTGCGGATGCCGGTACAATGGATGTCAGCACTCCTAGCAATACGATCAGAGCGCTTGGAATTTTGAATTTTGCCATTTTCAAATGAGTTAATTATTTGAATCTGATTTTTATCCTAAATCTAGGTTTTGTCAAATTCAGGTTCAGGCAAGATGAAAAGTGGCAGAATGAGTCGGTTCATTCGTATCGCGATCCCAGTATAAAGCTGAGATCCACATATCTCCATATTGAATCTGCAGGCAATTTGAATTTTCATCACTTTTGGAAGGTCTAAAGAAATGAAATCCTCCATGCTCCACCCCATCATGAGAAAGAATGGTGGCTTTGGTGAGAATCCATTCCTCACTCCGTTGAGCGCGAGCCCACTGACTGAACTCTCTTTCCTGAGAAAGGTCTATCATGTAGCTCTGAGAACCCGTCCACCAACGGATTTTAGATTGAATTTGCAGAGTTATGTCTCTAATTTTGCCTTCTGCTTCAGCTCTGTTGGGATCACAGAGAAGAGAGGTCAAACCTTTTAAGAGGCCATCGCATTCTCTTAAGTGGGCGATGGGATTGGGCTCTGTATCCCAAGCATGACAGTCAGCTCTACTCATTTTTTTTGTTAAGATTGCAAAATATCATAATTATTCTAATATATCAATATGGAGCTGGATTGGTTTAAAGCGGCGGAGGCGGCCTGGCAAGGTAAAAGGCTGGCTGGTTTTGAAGTACCTACAGATATGTCTGTTGCGAATGTTCGGCGCAATGTGCGTGAGGCAGCCTTAAAACATGTCGCGCAAGATGGACCCATCACTGTTTTGGCTGCTCTGTCCACATTCCCTTCGATTTATGCTTGTATTTTGGCGCATCAAACGGCTCCGACCATCGCTGGCTGGCGAAATTCGTG
>JACCDN010081584.1_pt1 | contig 12845 bp, 7 predicted proteins | sample 7441691 | NCBI WGS metagenome assembly JACCDN01 (sample SAMN15323439, study PRJNA562643) | freshwater metagenome | isolation source: river surface water | place: USA:Blue River Watershed | collected 2017-08-16 | reverse complement strand
CGCCCAATTCCGCAAAACAACGATAACACTCCTCAATCTCCTCTTGCGCCGACACAAATCGCCGCCCACTAAAAAAAGCCTCCCGCGCATTATCGGGATGCTGAGTCGCCATAGTTACGGGAATCTTCCTCATATGCTTTCCTTATCTTTTTATCTCCTTATCTCTTTATCTAATTTGGTGGGTCGAGTGGGGCTCGAACCCACGACCATCAGCTTAAAAGGCTGTTGCTCTACCGACTGAGCTATCGACCCTAGTTATCAAAAAGCCCAGCCATTCTATTAAAACCGCTCCTTAAAAGCAAGAACTTTTATCCCTCACTTTTAACTTTTAACTCTTAACTCTTAACTCTTAACTCTTAACTTTTAACTTTTATGGTGTCCATAAATACTATGCACCAAAAACGCCAATGCCGGCACCGAGAACCACAAATATGCATTACTCAAAATCGAACGAATCAATTGCGACTGATTATACAAATCCCAAAGCGCCGTCCCCGGAGTTTCCGCATTCCCTCCACCAATAAACGAAACACCGCTCACAAAAACTAAAATCACCGAAATAATCAATCCTGCACTCATTCCCGCATACAAAGCATTCAAAATCGTCCGCACCGCGATCGATCGATCTTCTAAAGCATCCACCTCAAACGCCCCACGCACCGCAAACAAAATCACCATCAAAACAAAAGCGATCACCTTCACAAAAACCACCGCTTCGCTATCATTCCCCACTTGCGCAAACGACAAAACTGGATCAAAAGCTTCCGAATCATTCAAAGACTTCCCAATCAAATTCCCCAACGCATCAGCCGATAAAGCCGCAACATAAGTCCCCAAAATCACTTTCAAAGTATTATTCGTGCCAATGATAAAGCTATAAGCCACAATCACCACGAAGAAAACCAAAACAAACAAATCCCACGACAGCTCGACATTCATAATTTTAGGATGAGGAAATCCACCACCCACTCTAATTTAAATCACCAAAACAATCCACCTTTTTTTACCTCAATTCCCGACTCTTGCGCCAATTCTAAATACAATTCCTTCTCGCGCTTCGATAATTTATCCGGAATTACTACTTTCACCTTCGCTAAATGATCGCCGCGACCTTCACGATTCAAAAACGGCGCACCATGATCAGCCAATTTAAACACTTTTCCATCTTCCGTGCCCGCTGGTAATTTGATCACTTCCGCTCCATGTAAAGTCTCCACCTTTACTTCACCGCCCAAAACCGCTTGCACAACCGGAATTTCGATCACGCTATGAATGTCCGCCCCCGACCGCACAAACCTCTTGCTCGGCTCTACACTCAACACAATATACAAATCTCCCGCACTTCCTCCTTTCACTCCACCTTCGCCTTTGCCACTTAAACGAATCGTGGAGCCATTATCCACGCCCGCCGGAATCTTCACTTTCACGCGTTGCTTCATTCGCACGCGCGCCGTTCCATGGCAAACACCACATTTCTTATCGGGCACGCGACCTTCGCCGTTACACATATCACACAACCGCGAAGTAGACATTTGCCCCAACAAAGTCTGTCTGATCTCTCTAATCTCGCCCGTTCCCTGACAAGTGCCACAATTCACAATCTTTGCATCCTTCTCATGCCCCTTTCCTTCGCAGTTTTCGCAAACATCTGGCTTTGTAATTTCCAACTCCTTCTCCGCACCAAAAATCGCTTCCTCAAAGCCGATCCGAATATTCGCCTCAATATCATTGCCGCGTCGCGCTTGGCTTCGTGGCTTCGCTCGGCCACCACCACCTCCTCCGCCACCAAAAAAACTTTCAAAAATATCCGCAAACCCTCCACCGCCTCCGCCAGAAAAACCCGAAAAATCGAATCCGCCAAAACCTTGACCACCTCCACCCGGAAAACCGCCCTGCCCACCAGTCGAACCAAAAGTGTCATATTGCTGTCTCTTTTGCTTATCCGACAAAACTTCGTAAGCCTGATTTATCTCTTTAAATTTCTCTTCCGCCGCCTTATCGCCTTTATGTTTGTCTGGATGCCACTCCAAAGCCATCTTTCGATAAGCCGCCTTAATCGCCTTATCATCCGCGCCACGCGCAATTCCTAAAATTTCATATAAATCCTTCTGAGCCATGCGAAGATTTTAGCACTCCGCTTCTTTGAGTGCAAAACAAAAAGTCAGCTTACTTGTAACTTCTCATAAATTCCTTCCACGACCTCACCTTAAAGTAAAAATCCCGCGACAACTTCTTCGCAACCCATAAAAAAGGCCACCACCCCAAAGCCGCAATCGCCAAACTCTTCCAGCCGCGCGGAACCACCCGCAACTCCGGATGCAATTTTTCAAACTCCCGCGCCGACCGCCCGACCGCCCTCATCTTTCGCCCCAAATCATCCTCCGTCAATAAATGATAATGCCAACCTTTCGCTTTTGGCTCATAAAACATCTTCAAATCACGATCTTTCCACAAGCGATAGCCCAACTCTACATCCTCCCAACCATATTCCTTGAAATTCTCATTAAACTTTTCCTTCTCCATCAACGATTTCTTCAGCGAAATATTCGAAGTGTAAAAAAACTTATAAGGCTCTTTCACCTCCACAAAACCCGGCTTCAAAAAGCCATAACCAAACTGCCAACCAGACTTCTCCAAAAACAACATATAATCATTTATCGCCAATTCCGGCGACCAAGTCGAAAAACCCAAAACCGCTACATTCGTCGCAGGATTTTCTCGATGCCTCCGCAAATGCCAAGCCAAAGCGCCTTCCTCCAGCCAAATATCGTCACCGATAAATAGGACGATCTCACCTTTCGCTAATGAAACGCCCAAATTCCGTGCCACGCCTTGTTGCGATTTTTCCTGCTTCACATAACGCACCGATTCAAAACCCTTTACAGCCTCCTCTGTCCCATCTGTCGATCCATCGTCCACTACAATCAGCTCAAATTCCACGCCTTTCTGTGACAAAAGCCGCTTCAAGCACTCCGCCAAAACTGCCGCGCGATTATGCGTCGGAATCACCACCGAAATTTCCATATAATTGATTAATCGCCAAAACTATAGCACCTCACTAAACTTCCGCAAACCGCCTATTCACTCCGACTAATCAAAAAGAACCTAACCTGTAAATCTGACTACTCGACCTCGAAAACCTCCCAAACCCTGATCAGCCGAAATTCACCACAAACAAACCCTCGTCAAACAACCAACAAAAAACCCACCCTGACCTTATACAAAACACAAAAAACAAACATGTGAATAGTAAACCCACTCACCATAAATCATCAAACCGCAAACCGCCTAATCAATGAGCAGTTACCCAAAACAGCAAGCATTACAACATCGTTCAAATATGTCACCTTGAATTGTGAAACAAAAACACCCCTCATATAGTTATATATGGCGAGTCCGACGAACTTTTAAAACTAGCATGAATAAGCCAAAACCTTCCGCACTTATAGCACTTCAAAAAGAAGGTTTCAAGGCCGTCGCCTACTCAAACACCCTTCAAAGGTTGTTGACGCTGTATAGGCGCTTTGATAAATTCATTGCTGATAAGATTGCACATCCCTTGTGTTGTGCAACCTTTAAACTCTCGTACTATTACCTTTATATATAGCTCCGCAATTCTGCTCTTTGAAAATTAGGCAAGTACTAAGTGTAAAAAGACTGCTTACTTAACTTGATTAAGTTGAGCTTTAACATATATCCTGCTTTTTCTGTTTCAAAATATTTATCTATTTACTTAACCCAACTCAAATGGGCAAATTTAGTAAAGCAATTGCCTCACTTTCGATTGTGGCAATTCTTTCAAGCCTAGTCGTTACGGCGACTACCGCTTTTGCTGCTGCTGATGTTCCAAGCGATCACTTCGCTTATGCGGATGTCACGGCATACCAAGCAAGCGGTGTTCTTCAAGAGGGAAATTTCTTCCCAAACCGGAACATCGTTCGCGCTGAAGTTGCAAAAGTCATCCTCGAAGCTGCTGGTGCAGAACTAGTAGCGGGTGATAATTGTGACGAATTGTTCTCTGACTGTGAAGTACCATCTTGGTACGCCACTTATGTCTCTACTGCTGCTGCCATGAACATCCTTCGTGGTACTCCAGAAGGACTCGTTATGCCAGGTGCGAATGTAAACCGCGCTGACCTTATGGTTATGCTTAGCAGATTGCATTCATGGCCTGCTGACGTAATGGGAAGCGATTCTTACTCTGATGTTCCTGCCGGTTCATACTACAGCGCAGCTGTTGGTGCCGGTCGTGACGCAGGTGTAGCTTGCGGATACCCAGACGGAACATTCCGTCCGGCAAACTCTGCTACTCGCGCTGAAGCAATCGTTATGATCGCTCGCTCATTCAAAGCTCCTGGTGTAAATACACCTTGTGCTGACGTTGTTGACCCAGTTGACCCAGTAGTAGACGCTGAAGGCGACCTTGAAGTTTCAGTTTCTGCTGATACTGCAGAAGGAGCAACAGTTCCATCTAAGGCTACTTCTGTAGAAATGGTTTCTTGGGATTTCGAAGCTGGTGCTGAAGATGCGGTAATCAACTCTTTGACTATCCACAGATTCGGTGTTTCTAGCCTTCCTGCTGATCACCAAGTATACCTATATAATGGTAATGAAAGAATCACTTCTGGCCGAACGATCAACTCTACAGCTAGAACAGCTTCTTTCAACAACCTAAATGTTGAAATCGACAAAGGCGATACAGTTACTTTGACTGTTCGTATGGATATCGGTGATGTAACAGCTGCTGGTGAAGTTGGTATCGAACTCGAATCTGCTAGCGCAGTTGCTGCTGGTGGTTCAGTTGAAGGTGACTTCCCTCTACAAGGTGATATCTTCGACCTTTCAGAAACTGACGCTGGTACACTTACTATCGAAAAGAACGGTACTGTTCCAAATCCAAAAGTTGGTGAGGACGATGTAACAATTGCTAAGTTCAAGATGAGCGCAGCTACAGAAGCTGCTGATCTTCAAGAGCTTGGTCTTTATATTACAGGTAGTATCGCTACTGACGCGATCGAAAACCTAGAACTTTATGTTTCTGGTGAAGACGATCCAATCGCAACAGTTGACGGTCTAAACTCTTCTGATGTTGCCGCTTTCGTTCTAGAAGACGGTTACGAAATTGAGAAAGGTGGTAACAAATCTTTCACTGTTGTTGCTGACCTAAATACTGGTCGTGCTGATGACAACATCAAAGTTTATCTTGATGAAAAAGCTGACCTTGTTGCGATCGGTAACCTCTACAACTTCGGTATGGCAGTTACTTCAACCGTTTACGACGGTGATAATTGTACTAGTTCTACCGGAGATTGTACTTTCTCTACTGTAGAAGGTGGTGATATCACTATCGCTTCAAATGGTCCAGTTGCTCAAGACATCGCCATCGCTGGTGAAGACGAAAGCTTCATGGATTTCACAATCACTACAGTTGCTGAAACAAGATTCAAGAATTTTGAAGTTAGCTTTACTGCTACTGAAGCTGAAGCTACTGAAGGTCTTTTGAATGGTACTGAACCAAACTTGACCGACATCAGAGTTATCGATCGCGATACTGGTGAAACTGTTATGGGTCCAGTTGATGCTGATGCTCTAAAAACTGCAACAGGTGGCGCAACAGTTATTACTGAAGATGCAGGCGATAACGCTGCTGGTTTCTACCTTTTCACTGATGAACTAGAAATGGAAGCTGGTGAAGAAAGAAATCTTTCTCTCGTTGCTGACATTGAAAATACTTCAACTTTGGATCAAATGACTGTTTTCGGTAAACTAGAACTTGGTTCTACTTACCCAGAAATCCGAGATGTAGCAAACAAAGTTGTTACAAACTCTACTTCACTTGTTCCTGCAAGCCCAATCACTGGTAAGACAATGACTGTTACTACTCCTGGTCTTACACTTTCTTTGGCTGCAAACCCAAGTGGTGAAAACACTCGTGTTAAAGGTGAAAAGAATGTTCAATTCACAGGAATCTCTGCTCGTTGTTCTTCTGCTTCTGACTGTGAACTTCAAGATGTTGAATTGACTGGTTACTTCGATGATGATGGTGCTGATGATACTTGGGAATCTGATGGTACTACCGAAGGAGTTACTCTTAAATCAATCGTTGGTTCAGTTTGGCTCGAAGATGAAGACGGCGAAGTTGTTGCTTCTTCTCAAAGTGTCCAAAACGACGGTACAGTTGATTTCACATCTATCAATCATCCAATTGAAGGTGGTGAAACACTAACTTTTTATGTTGTTGGTAACATTGCAAACGACGCTTTCGAAACGGCTGATGGTGAAAACATCGCTTTCGGTATTGCTGCCGCTGGTGATGTAACATTTGAAGACGACGACGGAAATGTTCGTAACGCTACTGGTACTCCAAATAGCCAAGCTACTGGTGCTACAGATCCTTCAGTTTGGGTAACTACTTCAGCTGGTGGTTCTCTTACTATCGCTACTCCTGATGCTCCAAGAGAAACTATCCTTGTTGAACAAGCAGTTGACCAAGAAATTGGTAGATTCAAGTTCACAGCAACTGACGAAGATTTCGTAGTAACTAAGCTTTCTGTTAGCAATCGCCAAGATGGTGTTGCTGCTGCAGCACTTGGTGAATACGACGATAACGTTCAAAATCTAAAACTCCAATATACTGACAGTTCTGGTGTTTCAGTTTCTAAATCAGGAACTTTGACTAACGGAAATGTTCAGTTTGAAGGTTTGGATTTCTTCGTTCCAAAAGATGACGATGCTGTTATCACTTTGAGTGCGACTCTTACTGAAGTTGAAGGTACTGCCGGAACTGAAAAAGGTGATGCTGGTGATTTCCTAGATTTCAACATCGCATTCAACAATTTCGAATCAGTAGCTCAAGCTAGTGGTGAAACTTACAAAGCTAGCAAGATCGATGCTAGTGTAGATACCACTTCTGACCTTGATTTCGGTTCAATCACTTTTGCTGATGGTGATGCAGGTGCTAGCGATATTGATGGTGACGGAGATATCGATGGTGATGATACTCTTGGGTTTGACCTAGATGGTGCTCAGAATGTCACCCTCACTTTAGGTTCAACTCTTTCCTTGACCATCGATGATACAGCTAATGATAATGCTACTCGTCTTCCGGTAGGAACGTTACTATGTGTAGATGATGACAATAGCGCTGCTTGTACTGGTGAAGATATCTATGTAGTTACTGCTGTTGCAGCTGGTGCTACAAAAGATGTTTACACTGTACTCGCTATTGATGATGCTGGTGATGATGAGTACGATGATAACGATCCAATCCTTTACGCTCTTCCTGGTCAAGGTTACTTGACTGGTTCAAACCACATGCATGTTTATGAAACAAAACCAACAGTAACATTGGCAGCTAGCTCTCCATCTGGATCTAGAAACGTCTCTACTGCTGATAACGCTTTCATCTTCAACATCGCCGCTGCTAGCAGCGAAGCTGTGAAGATCCGTGCAGGTGTTGAAGAAAACGATACTATCCTTGATGGTGTTGGTACTCCATGTGCTATCTCTACTGACTCAACAGCTGGTGATCATCTTGATGGTACTGCTGCCAAATGTACACTTGATGCACTTAATGCCGGTGATACATTCTACTGGGATACCACAGGTACTGACCTTTCAGCCTATGCTCGTGTGAACTTCTGGTTCCAATGGGAAGATGTTGGTGGTGCTTCACCTGAAATCGCTGATTTCAAAATCGGTACAGGTGTAGGTGCTCTTAACACTCAACAAACTGCATTCACTCAATCTGCTTGTGGTGCTGATGCTGCTTCCTTTATCACTACTGAATGGTATAACTGTGATTTGGCTATGCCTATTGGTACTGATGCAGCTGATACAGGTTTCCACATTGAGATCGATGAAGCTTCAGAAGTTGCCGATACAGATATCTTCTATGTTGATTCTCTCAAGTTCTACAACGAAAAACTCATTGTAGATGTTCAAACTGAGGCTGATCTTGATACTTACGCTCTCAATACTGATAACGCTGGTGCACCTTCTCAAGTACTTCTAAAAGAAGGTTCTACAACTCGCGCTACAGCTTACTGGGATTCAGCAACGAATGGTGCTTCAGCTACCAGCACTGGTAAAGCTGTCTTCATTCCAACAACTGAAATCGAAATCGCTAAAGGTACAACTAGGGCTTATACCCTCGAAGTCGACACAAGCAATCTTATCAATGAAGATGCTTCTGACGATCCTGTAACCTTCTCATTCGATCTAGGTACAGCTAGTGCAGGTACTGTTACTGCAGGAGACTTCTGGTGGTATGACACCAACACTACTGTTAAGTGGTTAGGTGAAGTTGCCAGCACTAAGTTCTCTAGTAACACTCTTGTTTACTAGTTCTCTGTTCTCTAAAACTTAAGTTCTAAAAAACTAAAGTTCAAACCCCCTCCGAAATTCGGAGGGGGTTTTTTTTATTCCAAAACTTGTTATAATCAAAAAGAATTTATAACAACATCATGAAAAAACTTCTCTCTCTTTCTCTCCTTCTCTCTTTATCTCTTTCACTCTCCGCCTGCGGCTCGGATTCATGGCAACAAGATGTTTCTTACCTGAAGCCTGAACAAATCGAAAAATCCAATATAGCAATCGAAGAAAACCTCAAGAAAATCGAAGAAACTCCAGAATTGGTTGATGCTTATTTTCAACTAGGCTTTCATTATCAAAATCTTGGCCAATATAAAAAAGCCGAAGAGTACTACAATCTCACAATCGAGCTCGACCCAGCATTCGCGATTCCTTACAACAACTTAGCTGTAATCTACGAAGAAGTTGGCGAATACAAAAAAGCCGCGGTCGTAATCAAAGAATTATACCAACTAAATCCACTAAACCGTACAGAAGTCCTCAGCGACGCTGTCCGTATTTATTTAAAGAATGATGATCCCGATAGCGCCCAAGCAATCCTCCAAGATTTCAATCAATCCCTGACTCCAGAAGATAAAGGGAAATACCAATCTCTAGTCAGTGATTTATATGATCAAGTATTTAACTACCGCCAAAGAAATGAAAAATAAATTAATCCTCTCCTTATCTCTTTCTCTCCTTATCTCCTTATCTACTTTCGCTGCTCCCACAATCCTCTCCGAGCGCGACCAGACATTCGAACAAAACGACCCACCGACTCAGTTACGTCTCATCACAATCACCGAAGATTCCACGACACCTACGATTACCGAAGGAGTAATCAAAATCAAAATCCCCACTCTTCTCCCAATTATTTTTGACGACGAGCGCACCCTCGAAGGCATCGCCGCTTACGGCACAGCTGTCGACAATGGCAAAGTTGATACTATTCCCGCAGTCACTTTCGAAGACAAAGATAAAACAATCGTCATTCCGATCAAAGCCGATTTTGCCGTCAATGAACAACTCAATCTTACGAAAATTTTCGTCGAAGGCTTTAATGCACAACCGGCAAATTCAGACAAACTAACTTTACACATTAACAACAGCGCACAATACGCTTCTGACACCAGAAATCTCTATGTTCGAACAAGTAGCAACGATGACACTCGCGCACCAGAATCTCCTTCTAACCTTCAAGTCACCGACCACGAAACTGGTGTAAAAATCACTTGGACTGATCCAACCGACCTTGATCTTCAATTAGTCCAAATCCTTCGCGGCAAAAACTCCATCCCTATTGATGGCGGCACCGCTTATGCCGAAATTGGCGATGCCATTGAAGAATACATCGACACCGATGTCAAAGAAGGCGACACCGTTAAATACATCCTCCGCGCTACTGACGGCCTCAACCTTAGCCCAAATACCGAAGAAATCAGTTTCATCGTCGGCTCAACACCAATAGAAGAACCAACCTCACCAACTGAAGAAGAACCCACTCCCGCTCCAATCCCCGACGGCCAAATGGTTTGCACCGAACTCTACGCTCCGGTTTGCGGCATCGACAATAAAACCTACTCCAACGCTTGCAAAGCCGGCCTCGAAAATGTCGAAGTCGCTTACCAAGGCGAATGCCAAGTGTCAAAACCAGTTCCATCCGACATCGAAAATCATTGGAGCAAAGACTATGCTCTCGCTCTTTTCAATCGCGGCGTTATCCAAGGTAACCCCGACGGCACATTCAAACCCGACAGCAACCTCAATCGCGCCGAAGCCGCCGTCTTGCTCTACCGCGCAATCTACAACTCCGACTCTGCGCCTCAAAAACCATCAACGAAACCTTTCTCGGATGTTGCAATTGATGCTTGGTACAGCGGTTATATCGGAGCACTCAAAGATATCAATATCATCAAAGGCAACCTCGACGGGACCTACGAACCAAACGAAACAATCAACCGCGCTGAGTTCCTGACACTCGCTCTAAACGCTTATTATCACTGGACAACAGAGGAACGCAAACTGCAAGTCGATAATTTCAAGGCCGCCGCAAAAACCGAAAAATATTCCGACTTAGGAAACACTTGGTATACCGCAACAGTAAGCGCTGCAACTGAGTTAGGCTTCGTCGAAGGCCAAGCCTGTGGCGACAAAACATGTTTCAATCCTTCATCAAGCATTACAAGAGCCGAATCAGCCAAGATTTTATTTGAAATGTTCTTCAAATAAGCTTAAAATTCCCAAGATAAATTTTAAAAAGTTCCTCTAACCCCATTCCCATGAAGAACACTTTTCTCCAGGGCCTGACCGCGCGAATATCCACGCTCTTGGTTGCGGCTCTCACTCTTACTTTGTTACCAGCCACGACGGCATTTGCCTTGAGTTCCTTTCAAGCAAGTATAGCCACCGGTACAGTTGGTGTATCTCAAGCGATTGAAATTGAATACACTATCGACACTGGCGTTCAAACTTGGGCTGATGGCGATGTGTTAAACATTGATATTGACAGTACTTTGCCAACTTGGGCGCAAATGACTTGGACTGCCGAATACGATTCTGATGTAAACAACAATGGTGTCGGTGAAACAGCTATAAGTGCTGGTGCAGGAAATGGCCAATACGCACTTTCAAACGGCAACACAAGACTAGGAATCAAATTCGATGTTACTACTTGGGGTGCCATTGCAGATGATGCAAGTACGATCCGTATATTGATTACTGCAAACGCCGCTCCTCAATATGCTGGAACATCAAACATCCTTCTTAGTGGTACTACAGCTGCCGGCGGAGATACTAATCCAAGTTCATTGACATATTTTGACTCAATCGTAGTTTCTGCTGCTGATGCTGCTGCTACAGTAGAACTTGGAGCTAACGCTGTTATCGGCTCATCAGGAAACACAACAGTAACTCTTACTCTACCTATCAACCTCGCTGCTACAGATACAGTAGTATTCACCATGCCGGATAATCTTAATGTTGCCGACACAGCTTTCTCTTCAGAGACCTTTGCTGGTGCTGGAACATTTGCAACTTGTAGTGATGACGGACAAGTCATTACTTGTACCGCCGGCGGAGCGATTACTGCTGGCACAGGGACAATTGTCCTTTCCGGAATAACCGCCGCGTCTGCTGCCTCTTCACAAACAATCACAGCGTTCGCCGTTAAAAATGTTGCCTCTGGTGGTGGAGCAAATATGGCTACAGATACTTCAGTTAGCGTTACAGACACATTGGGTTTCGAAACACATACTAGTGTCGTGACTAATGTTACAAATTTAAAATTTGCAAAAGGTGATAAAGGAATTGACATTACATGGACTCCATCTTCTGGAGATAGCAGTACTCATGTTGATATCCTTCGCTCCAAAGGTGACGCTCCAGTCAATGGTGTTCAATATGCTCGTGTTGAAAAAGGTCTCAGTAAATATACTGATACTGATGTAAAAGATGGCGAAGAAGTTAACTATATTATCCGCACTACCGATGGTAAAGGAAATTTCAGTACATTGAGCGAAGAATTTAGTGTTACTTTCACGGCTGGCAGTGCGCCAATCGTTGTTGAAGAACAATCAGTTAGCGAAGAAGAAACCGCTGAAGAGTCCGAAGCAACACCAGTCACTGAAGAAGAAGCTGGTAACGCTTCTACAGAAGAAGATGCACCAGCAGAACCAACTGCTCAACAAACCCTTTCCGACCTCGAAGGTCACTGGTCTAAAGATGTTGTCCTCAACATGGTTGAACGCGGAATCATCAAAGGTAACGATGATGGTACTTTCAGACCAGACGGAGAACTAAACCGCGCTGAAGCCGCCGCTCTCCTATATCGTGTTCTTTATGGCGAGACAGCCCCAACAACTCCTGCAGAAGCACCATTTAGCGATGTCCCAGTTGACCAATGGTTTGCTGGACATGTTGCGAAATTGAAATTAATCGCTGTCGTTGCTGGTAATCCAAACAACACTTACGAACCTAGCGAATCAATCAACCGCGCAGAATTCTTGAACCTTGCAATGAATGCTTACTTCTTCAACGCAAATGTCGAAGAAAAAGCACAAGTTGATGAGCTTCGTGCCGGTGTTCCAACAGAAAAATACGCCGATGTAGTAGCTGGAGTTTGGTACACAGCAAATGTCACAGCAGCAACTGAACTAGGCTTCGTCGAAGGCTCTGCTTGCGGTGAAAAAACCTGCTTCAACCCAGGCTCACCAATCACAAGAGCAGAAGCAACAGCAATCCTTGCTCGCATGTTCCCAGAATAGTTTTAATCAACAATACTCAAAAAGGCCTCCAATCCACGGAGGCCTTTTTCAATATTGCTCTTCCTAGCTTTCTAGTTTCTTAGTTTTCTAGTTTGTTCCCATGAAAACTCCTCCCGCCCAAAATGCCCATAAGCCGCCGTCCGCGCAAAAATTGGCCGCCGCAAATCCAACTCCTTAATAATCCCCGCCGGCGAAAAATCAAAATTCTTCTCCACAACTCGTGAAAGTTCT
>JACCDN010976740.1_pt1 | contig 12846 bp, 8 predicted proteins | sample 7441691 | NCBI WGS metagenome assembly JACCDN01 (sample SAMN15323439, study PRJNA562643) | freshwater metagenome | isolation source: river surface water | place: USA:Blue River Watershed | collected 2017-08-16 | reverse complement strand
TTAAGCTTGGCAAAGGTACCGTAGAGCGCTGGTATCATCAATACTACGAACGCTATGGCAAAGAATTAAAGCAAAGGGTCTGTCCTGTTGTATTAGGCATTGATGAACATTTTTTTAGTAAAGAGCATGGCTATGCCACCACATTATGTGATTTAGAGAACCATAAAATATTTGATGTGGTACTAGGGCGAAGCAAAAGGGATCTGGCAGGATATCTGTCTGCCTTAAAGCAAAGAGATCGAGTAAAAGTTGTTTGTATGGATTTAAGCAGTACTTACAAAGATGTGGTTAAAACTTATTTCCCGAATGCGAAGATTGTAGCGGATCGGTTTCATGTGATTCGCTTACTTAATCAATTTGCCATGCAGACATACCAAGGCTTAGATGAGCGTATCAAATACAATCGGGGAATGCTAGGAATGCTCAGGGCAAAACCTGAGTCTTTATCTGCTAAACGATTAGAGAAGCTTGAGACTTATTTGAATGAGCATCCTGCAATTGCTGCCGTTTATGAGTTTAAGCAAAAGTTATATCAGCTACTCATGATAAAGCGTCGGAATCAATGGCAGTGCTTAAAGTTATTACCAAAGTTTTTAGCAAGGGTTAAACAATTAAAGGAAAGTCCTTTTAAGGCTTTAAAGACCTTAGGAAAGACTTTATATCAATGGCGAGAGGAGATCGTGAGGATGTGGAGATTCACCAAGAGTAATGGCATAACAGAAGGCTTTCATCGTAAGATGAAGCTCATACAAAGGAGAGCATATGGATTTAAAAACTTTGAAAATTATCGTTTAAGAGTTAAAGTATTATGCAGCTGATTAAAGTGCCCCTGCTTTTGGGGGAGACCCAGGAATTCATGGTGGCCCAGGCCAGAATCGAACTGGCGACACAAGGATTTTCAGTCCTCTGCTCTACCGACTGAGCTACCGGGCCACATGCTTCGCGAAGCGAAGGGCGCTATTAAACTACAAATTTCGTTATAGGTCAACAGTTAAATATAATAAGCAGAGGTGGTCATCACTTTAGATTGCAATTTCATTAGTAACTTAAATGCTTCAGGGAGTGCTATTGCCCCTTTTGCATGAGCTGCTTTGCCGTGCTCATATTCATCCTCACGCATAACAGCAATAATAGCTCGGCTTTTTTGATCATTAGCGGACATATGGCGTTCGTGATGCTCTAAATGCCGAACGACTTGTGCTTCAGTTTCTTCGACAAAGCCAAGGCTTACGGCATCACTTTTTTTTGCAGCAATATATCCAAGCAAAAATGAGGCGCTATACCAAAATAAATTGAGGCGGCTGGTATGGGTGCCTAATTCTTGCAGGCGCTCTTCGCACCAAACCAGATGATCAGCCTCTTCAATGGCTGCTTGATGTAGATGCATTTTTAAGTCAACATTCTTTGTTGCAAAAGCCTGGCCTCGGTAAAGTGCTTGAGCGCAAATCTCCCCAGTATGATTAACACGCATAAAGCCTTGGCTTTGGCGTTGTTCGCTGGGTGAAAGCGCAGCATCCATACGTAATTTTGCAGGATTTTCGCGCTGCGCTGTGGTTTTGCCAAAGACAGTATCCAATAAACCTTGGCATTCAGAGAGCAGGTAATCGATAGAATTGAAGCTGCGCATATGAATCAAACGAATGAGTATTGGCTTATTATAGCAAAAGTGGCTCTTAGGTTCCTAGAGAGTGAGGAGAATACTTTACGGTTTCTCTCAGATCCACCAATAATGTTGTTGGGGGTTTAGTAGCACCATGACGAACACTGAGATTGAGAGCGGCAAAGGGCGTTGTCCCTTCTGCGGCTGTTGAAGCTTTAGTAGCTGCCGCTGCCGCATCTGCATCTGGTGGTTGTGCTACATCGCCAGCACCACCAAAAAGAACACCGCTGGGATGAGCACAGGCTGATGGAGGTACTGCCGCTGGTGGAGCGGGTTTTCTCACGGACGGAGCTGTTGCTGGGATGCTCGGTTTTGTAGCAGGTTCGCTTGAACTAGCCGTCCCAGGAGGGCTGATTTCTGATGCAGTTGCTGCCGTGCTGCACATACTTGCAATTCTTGTATGTAATGCTGCGTCATCCAATTTGCTAAGTTCATTAAATAGTGCTTGTGATGAAATTTCGGGATGTTCTTCACTATATTTTACCAAAATTAGGTATTCAGTAGTAGAGACTTTTGGTCGAAATTCAGAACAAACTATCCCAAGCTTATCGCCTATGGAGAAGCGTGATAATATTTGTCTAATGATATCTATTGATTGCAAGCAAAATAAGCTAAAAAATATATGAAGTTCTTGTTGCTGTTGCTCGAGTCTCTTTTCAAGTTCCAGTGGAGGTGCAAGTTTAGTAGAAGGTTTCTTTAGTTCTGTTTGTATTCTAATAATAGCATCTTGTGTGGGTTTAAGTACTCTTTTAATACTTTCTGGTATGCCGATATCCGCAGCTAAAAGCGGAGGTAAACAAACGATGACCGGTTTATCTTTTATTGTCGGTTTTCCTGGGGTGGTGGGGGAGGTGACGGTCACTTCACCGGCAGCTCCACGCGTTTTGCTTAGCCTATTTATTCGGCGTTGCAGTGTCCAAGGATGTATCCTCGCTTCATAAGTTTTTTTGCTTTCACCTTCCTGTTGCGGAGGGGGATTCGGTGTTGTGTATTCTTTTCTATTGAGAATCTTCTCTAACTCTTTTAGTTTTTCAAGCTTAATCCTCTTTTCTTTTTGAGCGGGATCAGCCGCTTCCCCCGCTTTTGCTTTTTCGGTTAGTGCAGCAATTTCTGAAGTTTCTTCTGCAGTAAAAGCAGCATTATTGGCTAAGTCATTAATTGCTCTTTCTAAACTATCCAAATCCAAGGTCTGTAGAAAAAGTAAGACTTTATGTTTTATTTTGGCTCCTACTAAAGGTTTTTTAATTGCGTCTGTTTCGGTATCTGTCGCATATTGCACGTATTGTTCTAACAATTGCTCAAGTTGGGAGAGGCGAATTGTGACCGTTTCAGGAGGTAGATATTCAAAGTCAGTAGCTGGGTCACGTGTAGGCATACTCTGAAGGTTGCTTTGTACTTTGGCCTTAAATTCTTCTGTTTCAGCCATGATTTTTGGGTCGATGGTAGGTGCTACAGTAGTAGAGGCAGCACTTGGATTTGTGGCTGCTCCTGTTGCTTTTTCCTGAGCTCTCCTGGTGAGTGCACCTAAGAAGCTACCTCCTGTTGCTGCCGGTTTTGCTGGAACAGGAGCTGCTGGAGCCGGAGCTGCTTCTACAGCAGGCTTATCCTCTGCAACTGGTAATTTCGTATAAGCTGCACTTGTTTGAAGCGCCTCAAAAGAGTTGTTTACACCCGGTCGAGCAGGCTGTGTCAATACTCTTAGCGCTTTTTGAAGGCTTTCATCATCCAAACTATTGAACCAAGTAAGAACAGCCTCTTTTTGCCCAACATACTTGTCTAAAACCGTGGTTAGTCTTGTATTCAGTAAATCTAAAGATTCTTTAAATAAGTCTGGTATAAGTGTTGACACTCCTCCCGCATTTTCTTCAGCGACAACGTGAGCAAGTTTTTCAAATCGTGCTTTGAGTGCAGCAAGTGAGTCCAGCTTAATAGGTTCAGAAGCAGGCGCAGCTTCAGCCTTAACCTCAACAACTGCTAATTTCGTATAAGATTCATCATCCATAAATGTTGCAAAAGCAGCGGGTTGTTGATGTGCGCGTAAGGGAAGAGAGAGCTTTTTAATCGCCTTTTGCACACTTTCATCATCTAAGCTGTTCAGCCAAGGGATAATCGCTGCGACAAGATCGGGATATCGGGTAGAAATAGTCGCAAGTCTTGAATCAAAAAGTGTTTGTATTTCTTCTTTCGTTGTACCGTTTTCTGTGGCAACGGCTGGGGCAAGTTCCCTGAGTCGCTTTTTCAGTTCTTCTGCTGGAGTAAGCTTAGCTGCCGCTGCCAGTTTTACTGGGGCTGGAGCAGATGCTTCAGCGGGTGGTTTTCTTGCTGTGAGAGCAGCTGCGAGACCACCGGGCAAAGCAGGGCGGGAAGGCGCAGCAGCAGGTGCGGCGACAGACGTTTTAGCTGCCGCTGCGGCAGCTTCACGTGCTAGTTTTTCAGCTGCTTGTGCTTGTTCTAGCGCTGCTTGTAGTTTTGCTAATTCTGCTGCATGGCGTGCAGCATCTTCTTTAGCGCCTGTTGCACTTGCTTCAGCAGCAGCTGCACGGGCTCGTTCTCTTGCTAGCGCTTTACGGGTTTCTTCAGCTTCAGCTCTTAACGTTCTTGTTGGGTCAGCTGCATCTTGCATCTTTTCTACAAATTCAATGAGGGAGGTTAAGATTGACCTATCAGGATCAATAACAGTGAGAACCGCGTGAATTTTTCTCCAACCCTCACATTCAATAGTGACTTTGTCCATTTTGCTGAAATCAGAGGTCGCTTCATAATTGCATAAAACTGCATGAACTCTCAAGGCTAGGGCACTTTTATCAATACCACCTGGGCTGTTTTCTTCTATATAAGTGTAACATTCTTTGTAAATGCCTTCTAGCAAAGGATGCGTTAGGCGAACGTCTTCATCTTCGCCTGAATCTCCTGCCCCTCCCGCAGAGCTCTCTTCTTCAAAGACCTCTTCATCAGAAGAGTCCTCACCCAAAGGACCCCAAGCGATGCGGGCTCCTGGGCTGGACAATGGAGGAGACAGAGCTGCAGCAGCATGTGGATGAACAAAAGCTGCTACGCTTCGGGGAGCATCTGCAGCAGGAGCTGGTACTCCTCTACTTACGCTAGCTGCAGCACCTGTTTTAGCTGCTTCTATTGCTTCAGCTAGGACATCAGCAAGACGACGCTCGGCATCGATTTTTTTTGCTTTGCCTTTAGTAACATCATCGATAAGCGCTATAATTTCTGAAAAAGACATTACTTCAGGCAAGAGGGTTATAAGTGGAGTTAGGATTTTATTGGTTTCGCCACCTGACCATCCCCTGCTTGTCTTATCCTTAATTGTTTTAACTTGTTTAACAATATTGGTTACAGTTTTTTGATCAAGTGTCGCTAGGCCTTTAGCCGCTTTGATTAATCCTGCAAGCTCGGGAAGCAGATCTCCAGAAACTTTTTTCGTATGAGAGGATATTCTCTTATCAGCATATGTATATAAAGCATCAAGAACAGTTGTTTGTACTAGATTAAGAGGCATAACATTCTGAAAAAATTATAGCGACATATATTAATATATTTTTTATGTAATGTAAAGATTTTTTATTTTGTACGAATCAAAGAGCGGAGCCAAAACCTCGCGGGGTGCAGTGCGTCCCATAATTTTATCCCGATTGGTAAAGGGCGATTGCTTAAAAGTGCAAGTAAAATCTGGCTCGCCATAAAGCTTGAGGCCAGCCCTTTAGAGCCATGCGCCAAATTCACGTATATTCCTTCATAATACGGACAGTTTGGATAGAAAGGGCGCTTATCACCAAAACGCAGGCGATCATACGCTTTAAGCCATGCCTCTTGAATCGGCAAACCACCAATAATGGGTAGGTGATCATTGGTAGTGTAGCGCATGCCCACAAAAGCTTCACGATTTTCTTGGGCGAGGGAAGCTGCCAAGGGCGGGTTTGCTTTGCTTAAATTGGCAAGATTGTACTCATGATCTTTTTCATGCACTTCGAGCGAAGCATCATGGCGAAAGCTGGAGCCTAAAAGCACATGGCCTTTGCCATCGGGGATGCAATATCCGCCTTCATAAAATAAAGGGCGAACATCACCTGGCAAAATAGTCACTTGCCCAGGTGCTGGTTTGCCAAAATCAAGAAATTGTCCAGTAGTAATGATGACATGGTCAAAGGTAGTTTTTAATTCAAAAGGATCCATTATCTTACCCGAATGGATGGAAAGACCTTGCATTAAAAATTCCGCAAGTATCTCGGGGTTCACCACACATGCATCTTCAGCTTCAGTAATAATGGCAGCAGGGATCTTATCTTCAATAAAACGACGCATTCCCAAATAGCCTTGAGTGAGGTATTGATCGAAGAAGTTTAAGTTAGGTGAAAGATACGGGCGTAAAATCATCGCCGGATTTTGGCATTGATGGTTGGGGAGGGATGTTGTTTGTTCAAATACTTCAACCTGAAATCCTTGTTGTTGTAGCTGATACGCAGTCATGAGTCCAGCCAAACCTGCGCCGATGATTGCTATTTTTTCTATCTTATTTATTATTGGCTTAGAAAACCACGACGGAATTGGGCTGATGTAAGGTTTTGTGTAGGTAGCAGTAATCATTTCGCGCTTGTGACCAAAGCCTTTGATCTTTTTAACCGCAAAACCCACGGCTTCTAGGTTGCGCTTCACCATCCCTGCAGCAGAAAAAGTGCTGAGAGAAGTATTGAGATTGCTACGTTCAGCTATTTTTTTTAAAACGGCAGGATCCCACATTGCTTCATTTTTACTGGGAGCAAAGCCATCCAAAAACCAAACATCGATTGGCCCTTCGATTTGAGGCAGCATTTCTTTTACATCGCCAAATAAGAGATATAAATAAATGCGATTGGGGATTAACTCAAGCTTGTGGAAACCACGCAAAAGTGGAGGGTAGTGCGCTGCGAGTAACTTAAAATCGGCATGAATCGTTTGCAGCTGTTCAATTGGAATGGGGAATTTTTCAATGCTAAAGTAATGCAGTTCAGCTTTGGGTTCAGGTAGGCTCAACCAAAGTTTATAAGTTTCCAGAAAGTTAAGGCCAGTGCCAAAGCCTAGCTCGCCAATTTTGAGCGTAGTGTTATCTTGTAATTTAATCTTGAGACCATTGGCTTCCAAAAAAACATAACGCGTTTCAGCCGGGCCATTTTCGGAATTAAAGTAGATATCTTGAAATTGGATTGAATACATGGACAAATCTTGATTCAAAAGGCCACGTGTGTCAAGATGAGTTGTTTTAAATAAGAAGGATTTTTAATGCAGACAATCACCACATTGATATACGCCAAACAAATTTTGACCTTAGCCAATGGTATACTGGAAGAGCATGCACTAGCTATCGATCAAGGTAAAATTATTGCAATTGTGCCTAAGGCAGAAGCACAGCAAATTTATCAAGCCAAGCATGAATACTATTTGTCAAAACATTTAGTCATGCCTGGGTTAGTGAATGCGCATACCCATACCAGCATGAATTTGCTCCGCGGTTTAGCTGACGATTTAAGTTTACATCCCTGGCTTCAAAACCATATTTGGCCTGCAGAGGCGGCGGTGATCTCTCCAGAATTTGTATTGGATGGTCTGGAACATGCCATGGCAGAGCTGATCCGCGGGGGGGTTACTTGTTTTCTTGATGATTATTTTTATGTGGATCAACGCGCAGAAATGGTAGATGCCGTGGGGATGCGTGCGGCTTTAAGTGAGCCGCTTTTTAAATTTAGCACGCCTTGGAGCCCAAGTTTTGAGAAAACTTTTGAACGTACTGAGCGCTTGATTGAGTTTTGTAAGAATTCAAAGACAGTATATCCAGCCCTATTTCCGCACGCCCCATACTCTACTGATTTAAATATTCTCAAAAAGGCGAGTGCTTTTGTTCAGCAGCATGATTTGATTATTCATTCACATTTACTAGAATCAGGTTCAGAAATTGAAGAGTCGATAAGAGAATATGGTAAACGCCCAATTGCCTTGTGGGATGAATTAGGTTTAATTGGCCCCAAAACCATTGCGGTGCATATGACCTATGTCAATGATGAAGATTTGTCGATTATTATGAATCGCAAAGCCAGCGTGGTGAATTGCCCAGAATCCAATATGAAGCTTGCGAGTCGTGTGTGCCCCGTGCAACAAATGTTGCATATGGGTATTAATGTTGCATTGGGAACCGATGGTGCAGCCAGTAATAATGATTTAGATATGTTTGGCGAAATGAAATCTGCAGCTTTTTTAAGTAAAGTAACGAGTGATAATCCAGAGAACTTAAATGCAAAAACGGTGGTAGAAATGGCAACCATTAATGGTGCCAAAGCTTTGCATCTGGATCAGGAAATTGGCAGTATTGAGGTTGGTAAAGCTGCAGATATTATTGCTATTGATATGGATACCATTGAAACGCAACCTTGTTATAGCCCGATGTCGCAAATTGTGTATGCAACTCCGCGTAGCCAAGTAACGCATGTATGGGTTAATGGCAAAGTTCTCATGGATAATCGTAATCTCACAACGCTTGATGAAGCAGCGATATTAGCGAAAACTAAAGTCTGGCGAGAAAAACTGAAGCCTTATGCTTTACAGGTCTAAGACCTTTACATATTTTTTCAGATTATCTAAAATTGCGCTCATGCCACCTGCGGCAATAAATCCATCTGGACGAACCAAATACCAGCTAGCATTATCTAAGCTATCGCGAATCCATGTTTCGTTAGAGTTGGCCGCAGCAATATGCGCAAAACTAACAGGTAAATCCTTCAGCATTGCCTTGGCTAATGTTTCAAAGCTGCGATATTCTGCATCTGAGCGGGTAAATTTAATTAAGGTATGACTGGGCCCTAGAATAAGAGGGAGGGCAGGGTTAGGTAGCCATCTTCTTCCTGGTTGGACTTTACGTGGTAACAGGCGATTTGGAATGATTAAAGGAGAACGATGATATTCAATGAATAATTCTGACAATTGTTTTAAAAAGTGTTCGCGCACTGGTTTAGCACGCGTAATTACCGGTAGTAGGATATCTTTGAGAATGAGCATGATTCGGCTTTGTCTCATACCAAAGCGTAATTTTTGTGATGCTTCTTTCACCACTTGTTGAGCAACAGGGCGGCGTTCCATACCATAACTTTTGGCAATAGCTTTGGCATTTTTTGAGCGTAAGATTAATGCCAATTTCCAGCCTAGATTAAAAGCATCTTGCATGCCGGTATTCATACCTTGTCCACCTGCAGGGCTATGAATATGCGCAGCATCTCCTAGAAGAAAAACACGCTTACGCACAAAGCGTGAACTCAAGCGCTCATTGATACGAAATAAACTTAACCAATTGGGATTTTTAAGCATTATTCCCTGCGGGCCATGCTGGTCCATTAGGGTTTGTACTTCTTCTAAGGTAGGAAGTGCTTCTGAATTATTTTGGCGTACCGCTATCACCCGTAAAATATTGGGAGTAACGGGAAAGAGGGCAATGGTACCACTTTGGCTCCAAGAAACCATAATTTTATTGTTTTGATAAGCGCCTTCAAATTCTACATCGGCAAGCAAGAAAGTTTGTGGTTCTGTCATCCCAGAGAATTCCAAGGTCTTGTCAGATTCTAAGGTTTTACGTGTAATACTGCGTGCGCCGTCACAACCCGCAAGATAGGGCACACTAATGATTTCTTCTTTACCGTTGGCATGTTGTAATTTTGCTTCAACACAATCCTCGGTTTGGGTGTAGGCAATTAGTTGAACTCCCCGTTCAATTTTGCCTTTTAGAGTTTTTAATTTCTTTTCTAATAAACGCTCCGTAACAGATTGCGGTACGACAATGGGGCCTTTTAAAGAAGAAAACTCGTGTTCCTGCGGGTGAATTGCCCCAAGGATATGGCCGCGGTCTGCAAAACATACTTGTTCAACTGTAACAGCCTCTTTGAGAAATGGGTCAAGTATGCCTTGCGTTTGTAACATAAGCATGGTGCCTTGCCAAATACCTAAGGCTTTGGAATAAGGGCTTGGCTCTTGATTTTGATCAATCAGGCGAAAAGGGACGCCATGACGGGCACATTCAATCGCCAAAGATAAACCTGTAGGGCCTGCACCAACGATTAATACAGGATTTGTCTTTTTTGCCATCAAAATTCCAGATATTTTTTTGTTGAGTTAATCTAGAGTTCCTGCAACAGTTTGTCAAGTTTATTGACGTTTCATTGCATCAAAAAACGCATCATTTGTTTTGGTTTCTTTCAAGCGATCTGTTAAGAATTCCATGGCGGCAATTTCAGTCATTGGGTTTAATAGCTTGCGTAGAATCCATAAACGTTGTAGTTCATCAGCTTTGGTGAGTAACTCTTCGTGACGTGTACCAGATTTGTTAAAGTTAATGGCTGGGTAAACACGTTTTTCCGCAATTTTACGATCTAGATGTAATTCAGAGTTGCCTGTTCCTTTGAATTCCTCAAAGATAACCTCATCCATTTTAGAACCCGTTTCAACCAATGCAGTAGCAATAATAGTAAGACTGCCGCTTTCAGCGGTATTGCGAGCAGCACCAAAAAAGCGCTTTGGACGTTGCAAGGCATTTGCATCTACCCCACCGGTGAGGATTTTTCCAGAAGCCGGGGCAACGGTATTGTAAGCGCGCGCAAGACGAGTAATCGAATCAAGCAAGATGACCACATCTTGTTTATGTTCCACGAGGCGTTTGGCTTTTTCAATAACCATTTCAGCTAACTCAACATGGCGAGAAGCTGGTTCATCAAAGTTACTAGCAACGACTTCACCACGTACGGTACGCATCATTTCGGTAACCTCTTCAGGGCGCTCATCAATCAAAAGAACAATTAAGTAACACTCAGGGTAGTTTTGGGAAATCGAGCGAGCGATATTCTGCATCATAATCGTTTTACCCACTTTAGGTGGGGCAACAATCAATGCCCGTTGGCCTTTACCCATTGGGGCTACTAAATCAATAATTCGAGCAGTTAAATCTTCAGTAGAGCCATTACCAATTTCCATTTTGAGGCGTTCTTGAGGAAAGAGTGGGGTTAGGTTTTCAAAAAGGACTTTCTGCTTTGCTTGTTCAGGATGATCAAAGTTAACTGAATCAATGCGTAGCAAAGCAAAATAACGCTCACCTTCACGGGGTGGGCGGATTTTACCGGAAATACTATCTCCTGTACGTAAATTGAAGCGACGAATTAATTGAGTAGGAACATAAATATCATCAGGGCTTGCCATGTAGTCACTGTTGGCAGAGCGAAGAAAACCATAACCTTCATTGAGAATTTCCAATACGCCTTCGCCAAAAATGTCTTCTCCTTTACGCGAATGCGATTTTAAAATAGAAAAGATAATTTCTTGCTTACGAGCACGGCCAAAATTTTCAACGCCGAGACTTTCAGCTAAATCCATTAACTCAGGGACGGATTTTTTCTTCAATTCATTCAGATTCATAACAACTCACTTTAAAAATGGGGGAAGTAAAAAAATCGCCCTCAGGGAATAGAGGGCGAATAAAACTTAGATATTATCGTTTAAGAACTCTTGTAATTGAGTTTTAGAAAGTAAACCTACTTTGGTTGCATGTTGCGAACCATTTTTAAAGAGAATGAGGGTAGGGATACCGCGAATGCCATATTTAGCAGGTGTTTCTTTAGATTGATCCACATTTACTTTAACAATTTTTAGCTTACCGTTGAATTCATTAGCAATTTCTTCAAGTGTCGGTGCTAGCATGCGACAGGGGCCGCACCACTCAGCCCAGAAATCAACTAAAACAGGAGTAGAAGACTGCAGTACTTCAGTCTCGAAGTTTGCATCATTAATATTGACGATCAGGTCAGACATATAAAGCCTCTTTAAAAAGTTACGGAAAATATAATCAGATGTGATTACTTCTGCTATAATGCCTTTATTTTTTATAAAAAGCAAGAGGGTACTTTTTGCTAGAATTAATCCAGGAATTTATTGATTTTTGTTGGCTTAATGAGGGTTTAAGTCAAAATACACTTGCATCATACCGTTATGATTTGGTTCATTTTGTTGAATTTTTAAAGAAAAAGGCCGGTAAGAATTTGCTTAATGTGATTTCAGAGGATATTCAAACCTATTTAGATTTGCGTTATCGTCAGAAAAAAAGTGTACGTTCTAATGCAAGATTGCTATCAACGTTGCGTCATTTTTATCTCTGGGCTAAAAAAGAAGGGTATTTGAGTGAAAACCCCATTTTTAATATTGATCAACCTAAGTTAGGGCGGCCTTTACCGAAAACATTGAGTGAAGCTGAAGTGGAGGCATTGCTTACTGCTCCGGATGATTCGCCGATTGGCATGCGAGATCGTGCGATGTTGGAATTGCTTTACTCCTCAGGTTTACGCGTATCTGAGCTAGTTAATTTAACAATGAATATGCTTCAGATTCCTCCGGGTGTGATTAAGGTCATAGGGAAAGGCAATAAAGAGCGATTAGTTCCAATCGGGGAAGAAGCACAGGCTTCACTCAGCGGGTATTTGCAAGAGGCACGTTCAAGTATAATGAAAAGCCGGGCGAGTAAATTTGTTTTTGTTAGTCAGAAAGGGGAAGAAATGACCCGTCAAGCTTTTTGGTACCGCATTAAAGCTTATGCCAAAGCAGCAGGAGTGAGTACTAATCTTTCACCGCATACTTTGCGCCATGCCTTTGCTACGCATTTATTAAACCATGGCGCGGACTTACGAGTGGTACAAATGTTGTTGGGACACAGCAGTATTAGTACGACCACAATTTACACGCATGTTGCGCAAGTACGATTGCAACAATTGTATAAAGAGCATCATCCACGCGCTAAGTAATTACTTCTTATTCGTAGAATCAAGCTTATGGCTCAAATCTTGATGAGGTAAACTTATAAATCGGCAAATATAACACGCAGCACGACCGATAAAAATACCAGTACATACACCTGAAATGATAAGGAGTGCAGCCACAAATAAAAAGTTATTATTCATGTCAGGATTCACTGCCAGAGTATATCCAAAATAATATTTGCTGCAAAAGATTAGTAAAATTAAAATGAGCGGTACAAGTGACCCTGGGTTTTGAATTAATTTACGTTGTTTATCCACTAATAAAAATAAACGGCTAATTTCCCAGAAGCCTACACCAATACCTAATAAAGTTGCCGCTACCACTAAAACTACGCGACCAAAGTCAAGTGGAATGCTAAGGAG
>JACCDN010194149.1_pt1 | contig 12851 bp, 10 predicted proteins | sample 7441691 | NCBI WGS metagenome assembly JACCDN01 (sample SAMN15323439, study PRJNA562643) | freshwater metagenome | isolation source: river surface water | place: USA:Blue River Watershed | collected 2017-08-16 | reverse complement strand
GTTGGTCGCGAGGACGACGTCAAGTTCGTCGGGCTCTGCGAGGCTCGAGGCATTCCGGTGCTGCGCATCGGCGTTACCGATGACTCGGGCGAGGTCGAGATTCAGGATGTGGCTCGCTTCGGCCTAGCCGATCTGCGTGCGGCTTCGGCGGCTACGCTGCCTGAGCTTTTTGGGTAGTGGGTTTCTCGTGCCTTTGGGCAAGTTGTGAGGCCCTAGGCGACTTAGGTTGCCTAGGGTTTTCTCATCTCTGATCTAGACGTCTTGAGGTGGTATCTTGAGATTGTTTAGGGGGTAGAACATGGAAATTCTCGACCAGATGCTGTCTTACTTGGCATCAAAAGGACATTCGGTCACGAAAACCGAGTATGAGCAAGTGATTTCCGAGAGCATCATCAATGAGCTCCCACTCGTCTTTAACGGAGTCGCACATTTCCACACTGACGAGGTGCAACGCCGTTTTTTTCTCGGTTCGAACGTGTTCGCCACCGACCCAGAACAATTTTCCGAAATTTGGAAGAATCTCGTCGCAGCTCGCAACGCGACCGATACAGGGAACCAAACTCCCAGTTCAAGTGAGCCGAGCGCGACAGATGCTTCAGAAACGAATCTGAAACTATCTTCCACGACGGTTCGGAGCATTTTTGAGGCCATGCGCGCGGGATCCGGGACGGAGGACTTGGCATCCTGGGCAAGTGGCAGTTCTGACGAAGTATTAGAACTTCTCGAGGAACTAGCAAACTCCAGAAAACGTGAACGAAAAACATCAATATCACTTGAGTCGCTGCAGAGCTCGGCTGGAGAGCCAGAACAACTGGCAATTCTTGAATCAAAACTGCACGACTTACGGGCAGCTGGGCCACAGAACTCCAAGGTCCATGTTGCACGCCAAGGCCTAGATGACGCGTGGGAAGCGACTCAACTCTTTATGCGCGAGGAACCCCGGCAATTCAAGGAACAAATCGACGCTTTAGCAAACTCCCCTATCATTTCGAACCTCGAACATGTTGGCTATGCCATCGTGCAGGTAAGCCAACGCCCCCAAGGCCTCGCCTTGGGATCGCGATTGCTTAGATCCCTTTTGGTTATGGCGCAAGCAGATCCGACGAATCCTAGTTCGAATGCAGATTCTCATCTGCTAAAGGAGGACGTGGATCGTCTCCGCACAAACACAACCAAGACTGTGATGCTGGGGGACAAAAGACTCTCGGTGGACTGGCTCAAGTCACCACTAGGCTACATAACCTTTGCCGCTTGTAGGGATTCAACTGAAGCAAAGCACTTGGCCGAAGCACTGCAAAGCGCGCAAGAAGTATTCGCCAGCGCCGTTGCTGAAATCGAGGCCTCTTCGAGGAAAGCTCGAGTCGAACAAGAGGAACTTGAGTTGGAAATCGCCAATCTCGAGGACGCCTTAGCCGACATGAATATGGAGGCTCAAGCACTCCGCGACGAACTGGCATCTGCAAGAGAGCGCCAGTCCGAGATTTGGATAAGGCTAGATGAAGTTCTCGCTGAGGGCTTATGTGCCATCCATCCAGAGTTCAGCGTGTGCCTCTTTGACCATCTTTATGCCACTTTTGCGGACTCATTATTCGAGAATCTACCAACGCGAAAACTAAAGAAGGAGCTACTACTTGGCGATTTACGCTGGGTAATCTCTGTGGCGCAATCACTACTGGTAGCTGCCTACCAAGTTCTGAGCCCAGGCAGCGCTTGTTGCGCTGACTGTGCTGAAGCGCCCTGCGCTTGCAGCGGGAAAGACGCTCTCGACAGGGTCATGGATTACTGCTCGCGTTGGCACGGGCTGTCGTCTTCCCAATTGTCCAGCTCTCTAAACGATTACGGAGATTGGGTGTGGGGTCTCTTCGACACACCCCCCCAATTGCGAACCAAAAAACTTATTGACCTTCTCGAATGTTCCGCGCTTCAATTCGATCGGGTCGTTTTTAGGCTGCGATTGGGCTCGATCCTCGAAGAAACGTGGTCGTTGGCGGAGTCAGACGATGCTTTGGCCAAGCATGGCCTACCTGAGTATTGGCGCGCTTTGGCTATGTTGGCCCAAGAAAACAGCGGTAAAGAACTCCCGTTGACCCATGCCGCTCAATTAGTAGAAGCCGCCTGCCTGCACCCAAATCCGCATGAGTATGCCCAAAATTTCTGGCATGACGCTGCAACCCAGTACCAGGCCTGGAAGCATGAAAACGCCCTTAAGGGCGTAGATGAAATTCCGGTTTGGGTGCCTGGGCCGCTAGATTAGTAGATTCTTTTTGATCGAGTACTCTCTCGATGGCAGTGGCTGCCCAGGTGGAACGTGCACCTTAAGAATATCGCCCAAGTCGTTTAGCACGAAGGCTTTGACCTGTTTGGGAACTGCTCCTTGGGTTTCGAAGACAATTTCGCGAAGGCCTGCCTGTGCGTCAACTGAGCTGGATTCATCAGAATCTGGTGGCCTCTCCTCCAAGCGTTGAGAGCCTTGGCCAGAGATCCTACGCATAGCTTCGCCGGCACCGGCTAGATCCGGCTTTTTGCCATCGTCCAGATTGAGGTCAGGCGCGGGCACGTCTGTTGACACGGCTTTAGGTGTCCCAAGAAACCTTTCAAATTGACGTAGGTCTGAAATGACCTCGCGCTCCAAGGCAACATCGGGCGACTCCCAGGCAAAAATCACGCTTTTTTCGTCAGGTCGGAACCAATTTAGCTTGGCTACTGCGAGCCATGCCTCTAGCACTCCAGGATTGCCTGCTGAGATGGATGCAAGGCGAATCTTGGCTTGAGGCCCGAATACTCGCCTCAACCATGTGGGGAGGAGGGCGGGAGCTGGAGAAAAATCAACGTCTAAACTCGTGACCTCTCCTTGCAACTTCAAGGACAGGCGCGAGCCACTGTCAAGCGAGGTGGTACTCAATGTCGCAAAGAATGAATCTTGAATCATAGGGTTGGGAGGTTCGCTACACTAATCAGAGATTGGGTCGCCTCGTGGTCAACCGCGGCCCGAAGTACATCGTGAGGCATGGCATCAAAGTTACGGACAGCCATGATGCGAACCACACGTTTGTAAAAGTCACGAATAAGACTCTCTTTGTTGTTTGGGCCCAGCCCGTTTTCGTAAAAGGCGTCTACAGCCGATGCGACTGCTAGCCCAACGCTGGAATTTGCGACCAAGCTCGGCCTTTCAAAGAGTCCAGTTAGGTTGTCTTCCTTAAAGTGTTTCAAAACCCCAGGTTGCTGGCTCTCAAAATCCGCGCGTAACCAAAGGCGACCAAAGAGATTTCGATCGACTCGACCAAATAGCTGGCCATGCAGGTCACCGTCAAGACGAATTCGATTTGCAGTAAGGTCAGGCAGGAGCTTGATGGCCACGTATCTCCAAGTATCCACGCGCATGCCTTCGTATCGACTGAACGGGAATGCTTGGATGATTACCTTAGAGATTTCTTCATCCCAGGCAGCCTGCTTACCTTTATCGGAACCTATGTGCCCTATTCCCCTCACGGCCTCTACACATTGCTCTCGAGCGAAAAGGTAGTCCTCAATAGACCACCTTTCGCCTTCTGGTGATGATGCATCGAAATCATAGTCCTGCATGGCTATGGAGCGACCAATGTCGTCGGAGCTGATGTCAACCTGATCTTGTGCGATGAGACTTGCCCACTGACGCTTGGCTGCAGCTAACTTTAGGTAACGCGCGTATTTCATGCTCATGGCTGGGCCTGCGCCATACCTTGGAGTTTATTGCTGATTCGGTCTTTGTCATTCGCCCAAGTGCGCCTAATCTCTTCTTCATCCAACTGGTCGAAAAGGGTGGATTTCAAGCGTTTCACCGTCAAGGCTAGGGAGCCCAACTCTTCATCGTTCGAGTTCTTTAAGCTCTCCAGTAGGCCTTCGGAAGCAACAGCAGCATCAATCAAACGTTCGATGTAGGCGCTAGCCATAAGCGCTCGAACTGATTGCTGGTGCACAGCATCGGCCGACCGCTCGTTGTACTTGATCTCGATACAAGTATTGATTTCGGCCTCCATCCAGTCCGACGTCGAGATAGGGAAGTCGCACACTATGCGCCAGAGAGACTTACTGTGAACACCCGTCCACTGCGTGAAGTCTGCCGGCCCAACAGGGATTCTCCCTGAGGATCCCTCAAGCTCGCAGGTATGTAGCGCATCCCACAAAATTGCATAGTCAGGTGCTTCGGATGGCCCCAGCTCCACGGGAATCGGAGACGAAACCGTCACATAAGGGGAGATTTCCAGAACCCCGCCAATGTCAAAGGAGTCTAAAGCCAAGGTAACGCTCTTTGCGTCTTCGCCCGCCACAGACGTGGTCGCAAACTTTCGTTTGGTATGCGTGGAATAGACAGAGACCCCGAATAACACTTGACGCTCCCGATGCAGATCACATTCAGCTCTAAGTTTCTCGAGATCTACATCGAACGCAACTTCGACTTTGAAAGGTTGATTTTGGCTCCAGTGAGCCACGCTCTGCGTGAGAGGAGCACCGTTAACGAAGACATAGCTCACTACCGACTCAGCCATGGGCGTCACGTAATCGGGTAAAGACTGCGGGAATCTAGGCAATTGGCTCAACCTTTCTTACAGCAGCTGGCAGGTCGATTCGAATTCCGGTCGGGAAAGCCACCGTTACGGAAATTCGCTTTGGTTTCTCGCTGCCAAACCTCAACTCCACCGAATGCGAAGACTGTACCTCCTGTTTTTTGTCGTCAAACAGAACTGTAAGGACTGTTGGTCGACTTGAACCTGTTGGTGGGGTCTTTTCAACACCATCGGCGGCTAGGACTCTCAAAGGCAGCTCCAAGGACCAATCCGAGGAGCTTACGCCATCAGGCCACTTGATGTTGAACTCGAACTTTCCTGTTGCGGTTCTGGATTCTTCGTCACGGCCCAAGAAGCTCTGGCCAGCCGGAGATAAAGTTGGTCGCTGTTTTATGGGTGGTGGTGGCTTGGGGCCGGGTCCAGTGCCAGGGTCACTGCCACCGGTTATTTCAAGACCATCAACAAATTGGCCGATAAAGTCAGCAAGCTGTAAGTCGATTGCAATTCTTCCCTGCGGCACGAGGTCCGCTGCACGTGGCGCAAAAAGTCTTGAAATACTGTCCTGAGCAATCTTGATTGGATTCGCAGCACCTTTCGGGAGCCCAAGCCTCGAAGGTTCCCACCGGTCATGCGTGATGTTCTCAGCTTTACGGAACACCTGTTCGTATTTTTGGTCAACAAGAAAGACACCCCAAGTTACGAAGTCAACATCACTCGATGTTACTGTCGCGTAGTCGACGACGATGCCAACTCCACGAAGGAGGGCAATTTGACTCGATTCCTTGAATCCCAATTCCCCAAAAATTGCCGGCCATCGGTCACGCTGTCCAACGGGTAATTTTGACCAGGCGACATGCCCGAGAACTTTATCTTCAGGGAGCAATCCAAATTCCTTGCGTAATTGTGCATGAGGCGCTTGGCTCAGAGAAATTTTTTCGAGACGGGCGTCATTCCCTTTACCCATTACTCGCGCATGTGCCTCAAGGAACCCCATCACTGGGGACTTTGCTTCGTAGGGCTGAATCGGAATCATTTCCATGGATTCAGCGACGAACGAGAAATTTACACTGGGCTTGCCACCGCACTTATCGCTAGCAATCATGTGTGGCCAGGCATAGAGGAGGGCGCTGGCCTCGATGTTGGCCAAAATGGCGCCCGCGCTCTCGATCGGGGCGATAATTCCGATTGCTGTCCCGGTCGTCTCATGCAGGTATTGCGACAAGCCGAATAGTTGCCCTAGTTGTTCCGCCTCTGTTCCCTCGAAAGGACTAATGGAGTTTTCAGAAGAGATCTGGCCCCACCAGTGCAAGCCCGTCAGGTTGCGCCCGTTGGAGAAGACGGACTTTCCTGCGGCCATACCCATGAAGCGGCTCTTGGTTCGCCCTTCTTCCATAAAACGGGTGAAGACGACGATGGTGCTGACCTGGCTAGCTTGGAACAGGACATTACGGCCGAATCCGAAGGAGCCACCGCTATCAGAGGAGCCCTCCTTCCGCCCGAGATCGAAGAAGAATTGGGAAAACCTGGAGGGTTCGCGGTTCGTTTGTGGGTTTGTTCCGCCAGAGAGGCCTAGGGTATGCGAATCAGCAACGACTAGCATGTTTACGGCGTCCGCCGTTGCCAGTTCATTTAGCCCCAAGCTTGTGGCTTGTACACTTTTGTCGCGCAGCGGCGCGAGAATCGCCAATTTGGCTTCGTTAGAAATTTCGGATAGGTCCACCGTGAAATTGATGGGTGTTTGTGGACTTATGCGAGCATCATTCGAGTTTTGAAAGACCTCACGGAAAAATGTGGCCCATGGCTGGCCTCCCTGCACGAGTTTTGCCCAACCCTCGATGTTGAATCCGCCATCTGGGGAGGTGACTTGCGAGTGAAACTCAAGATTTGCGGTCATGAGATGAAGTCGGCGACCAAATTCGTAAACGATGTTTCATCATCAACCCGGCCAGCAAGACCATCGAGATTCAACGTGCAGCTGAAAGAAGAAACTCTAGGCTCGACTGAAGGGCCGAATTTTGAAGGGTCAGGGATTGGAAAATCTTCGTCCACGGCGTAGGTCGTAATGGCAGTCAATTTGAAGGAGTATTGCGAGGCCCAAGTTGGCAATTGTGAGATGCCCCCAGGGAACCACTTTGCCAACTTTGTGGCCAGGTCTGCCCTCGCTACACCGGCATTTGAGATGTCCTCTATGAGGGTGGCGATACACATTCCATCAAGTGCTCGCTCGACCTGAATGAGAGTCAAGTGCAGTGAACTGCCCGGAGCCGCGCTCAGCTGAGCCTTGCCATGAACTTCAATTGACTTGGTCGAGACGCGCGTTGTGGTTTTTGCCTCGATTGCATGCTTAGCGAACTCGAAATCGTGTCTTGATTGGTCTGGCCCGAACCAACTTTTCAATCCTCTTTGTGGATCGATTCGCACGATGGTGCGCAAGACAACTAGTTCGCCCAAAAGCCCAATAATCTCGGACTGTGATGGTTCTCGACTGGCTAGCGAGGCGAGTAGCGCTTTCCAGCGCTCAATTTCGCGCGAAACGGCAGCACGAAGGGAAGCCGCGGAAAGCTGCCCGTCCGCATGAATCTCCACGCATAGCGAATTACAAATCGCGCCAAAAATGTCGTCTGACCGCTGTTCGAGGCACTGGAAATCCAAGTACTTTCGTCCGTCCGGGTACACGACCTCCTGCACCTTCAGCCCCTCGGTGAGCTGCCCCAAGGCAACATCCTTGGATTCTCCGGTGAATGGAATTATCAGATGAGCAAGGCCCATGTGGTCACGACCAGCAACAATAGGTTCGCCCGAGTTTTTGAATACGGTCTTGACTATGTTGATGGTCAATGGATCGTTACTGGGCTTGAGGTTTTCGAATATGACCCCGAAAGCGCCTTGACCCTCAATTACATTTGTTAAATCACTCATCTTGGTCCCCCATTTCGTCTGGATCCGACTCGTCGTCTAGTTCTTCTTGGTTTTCAAATGCGCTGAGGTCGGGCACAACGTAATCCACTGCCCGCTGAGATTTCGAGTCTGGGAAAACGAAATACAAGCCAACCAGGTCTTCTTCAGCATCAAGATTCTTTCTTTCGTTGGCCGACCTGACATTGGCGGGTTTTGAGTCTTTATCGATCAAGTAGATTCCTAGCAAACCTTTGCCTGCCGTGACGGGATTTTCTCGTCGTAGTTTCTTGAGAGATGCATAACTAAGGGAACCTTCTGGGTTCGACCCTTCGCTCTTCAACTCAGGGGCGTCTGCGACAACGTCTCCGATGCTCATCAATGTCTTGATGTCGATTCGTCCGGTTTCGACCGCTGATGACATTTGCGCACGATTCGCCGCCCGAACCGAAATACCTTGCCCAAGATCTATGGTTTTAGCCGTTGTCCGCGCGTTTGAATAGACGACGACATTCCACTCGAGCAACTCGCCCTCCTCGTTTCTGCCAAGGATGTATTTGGACAGCGGCTCTTTACTGACGCGCCTCACATCCTCTTGGAAAGTGAACGAATCAACAAACTTGAGGATGTCTTTAGACGAAACCGAATGCTGGACAGGCTGCCCCTCGAGCTCCTTGAATGCTCCATAGTCTCCAGACAGTCGCGCGATGAAGGCTTTTGTTGCAGATAAGTTTGCTTGCTGCACTTCTTTCGACTTATCAAAAAGAATTGTCTGGATCTTCGACCCCGAATATGAAACTTGGGCTGTAGTCGCGTGTCGCATTTTGGCTGCAGAGGTGATGGTCATACCCGGAAGGTTGCGGATACGAACGCCCACCTCAGCAGGGGTCAGGCCATCGAGAGCGAACGCCTCGATCTGCTCACGAATCTCCTCTTCCACAAAGGCCAGTTCCTTAAACCAGTACGAGAGTCGATGCGGTGCTTCGTTTGCCATCCAGATTCTTTGTAAATCTGCGTATCCAGGCCTGTATCCGAACCATCGCCCCATCTGCAGCAGACTGTCGTAGGCATTTGAGGTTCGCAAAAAGTAGGTTGAAACTAGGCCCTCAAGGGTTAGGCCGCGAGAAAGAGTGTTTCCTCCTACAACTATTACCGGTCCTGGGCTATTTGCTTCCACGCCCAGTTGCTCGTCTGCCTCCGTTGTCACGTAGTTTAGGCGGTCAGTTGATCTGTAGTTATCAACTAGGACCTTGAGGTTCGCGGTTGTTTCAGCAAACTCAGCCCAGATTGTAGCCCAGTCGAATTTCGGAGCGTCAGGCTCTAGGTGGGCAGCAGCGCTAATCTCTCGTTCATAAAGACTTCGAACCTCTGACTCAAGACTGGTGGTCGAAGCCCCCGAAATCTCATCGATGTACGCCTTTACAGCCTTCTGAGTAGCGCTATGTGGACCTACGTTTTGAGATGTATGGATCATCATCGTGCTCCACACAGGTTTTCTTTGTCCTCGTAGCATGCGCAGGGAGTGAGCAACCATGAACCAAAGAATTGAGTCGCGTAGTGCGCCCTCGACAGGGGGGCTCCATTCCGCCTGAGGTGACTTTGGTGGGCGAACTCTGTCTACTTCGGCATTAGTAATGTCGCGCACGATGTCTGCGCCTTCTACACCTTCGTCCTCATCGTTTTGAGGCTCTCTGCCGAAGAGCTCGGCAGGGCCGAAGTAGCCATCGTTACGAGGAAGGCTGACTATAAAATCTTCAGGATAAAGACTACCGTGCACCGCTTCGCCAAGCATGTTAGCAAATGGTGTGGCTGAGTAGCCAACGTAAGATACGCGGGGCATAAACGTCGGGTCAATTAGCTCTGTAAGGGCCTTGTTTACTGCCGTCTTGCGAGTGAGGCTCTTAGCCGTATTAAGCGAAGCCTGATCGCATTCGTCGTCAATGATAAGCACCCGAGCGCCGGAACGCACACCCACATTTGCAGCAGCCAGCCAAGTCTTGAGCCGCCTCAGTCGGACAGAGTTCTTTTTCACAACACCAATCAAGTGCGCTCGACCCGCGAGTAAGGCGGCGGCATTCTCCTGCGCAATAAAGTCCTGCTTCGGCCCAGTCAGCCAATACCATCTCACGGTGTCGGCGGTCGTTAGGTCCCTTGCGATGCGCGCCTGCGTCTGATCGCGCAAGTTGTTGGTCACGCCCGATAGAACTATCACGACGTTATAGCCAGAATCCACAGCCTTTGCGATGAGGCCCATGAAGTTCATGGTCTTGCCAGACTGGACGTAGCCCATTACCAGTCCACGCCCTGCGTAATCCAGCCTTAGCGGAGCAGGCATGAGTGTCAACGTTCCAGTAGTCGATTTATCTAGGTCCTCCAGCGCACGTTTCCCGACAGCGCCGGATTGAGCCAATCGCCCAAAGTAACCGTTCCATTCGTACGAACTAGGGCCCGGACCTGCGTACCAGCGGTGGTAGGGAGGCTTGACGATTGGTCCAGGCCAAGGCCAAGCTTTTCCCTCACCAAGCTCTCGAAAAACGCGATCAGCGACCAGTCCACCTATTCGAGGCCCAGCAGTTAACAAAACGCGTGCTTTTGCCTCATCGAAATCCAGCCCCTTGGCTAGATCTAGATTGAAAAACTCGTAAAAGACGTCGAAGCGACCCTGTTCTTCGCTGCTCAGAGCCTCAGTTGCTGCATCCATATTTCCCCTCATTTTTCTATCCTAAGCGTTCAAGTATTTCGAAAGCCCAGCAGCCAATGCCCGAATGACATTGACAGGAACTGCATTTCCGAGCTGCTTGTAGGCCTGCTTCTTGGACTCGTGAAACTGAAAATTCGAGGGAAATCCTTGCAAGTTGCCAGCTTCGCGAACGCTCAGTAGCCGGGGGTTGAGCCCTTCCTGAGCAATCAAGATTTCGGAGCCGTCCTTGTAGTAGCGAGCGGAGATAGTCGCCGTGTACGGCGAATCAGGGCTCACAATTTGGTAGCCGAAACCCTTCCCGGAGGCTTGATTTCTTGCCCTGCGTTGCTGGTGACCATCCCAAAGCCTGTCTGAGATCGTTAGCGCGTCAGAATCGCAACTTGGGTCCAAAGCCATGGCAACGGACAAGTCCCCCCTGCTAACCGTTGGCTCTGGGAACGCATATTCACTCGCACCGAGAAGATCACTTCGAATAGCAACAATAAACAAGCGGTTTCGGTTTTGAGGGAGTCCGAAGTCCCGAGCGTTCAGAACATCCGTATGGGCTTCGTAGCCGAGCTCCTTCAGAGACCCGAGGATGACCCGCAAGGTGTTGCCGCCGTCGTGAGACTTCAAGCCGCGCACGTTCTCCAATAGGAGGACCCTCGGTTGCTTGGCCTTTACGATGTTCGCGATGGAGAAAAACAGGGTACCTCGGGTGTCCTCGAAGCCTAGTTTCTTGCCGGCATGCGAGAAGGGTTGGCATGGGAATCCAGCTAAAACAAGGTCATGGTCCGGAACTATCTCAGGGCAGTCGTCCACGCTGGTGACATCGGTGTTCATTACATGGTCGGCGCCGAAATTTGCTTCGTATACAGAGCGAGCATGTTCATCAAGTTCCGAGGTAAAAACGCACTCGCCGCCGAGCTCATCAAACGGTATGCGCATACCCCCGATGCCTGCGAAGAGGTCGATGAACTTGAAATCTGACAAAACGTCTCCCGATGTAACGAAATCTAGACTAGCTAGCCTTTCGCTATTCGTCGCCCATCTCGAGTCGAGCAGAGTCCTAGCACTCGAACTGCGGGCGGTCGAAACCTGCGATGCAACCCCCGGCAACGCGTTGCGTAGGAGGCGGGCATCCACTTCTCGTGCCCGTTCGGCAGCCATCGCAAGCTGAGTGTCTTTACTCATCTTCATCGTCATCCTCAACTTCTAGTTCGTCATCACCGTCGGCTGATGCCCAAACACGAGGCGCGCCCGTTAGTTCAGTTGGCAGGTGCCAAAGAGGAACAGGGACTAGGTCAGAACCACCAAGCAGATCCTTTTCGGCTTGCAAATAGTCGATGTGGCGCTTGATTTCTTCAGGCCAGCAGTAGTCGTATTCACCCCAGTAGGAGCCGTCCTCACGTTCGCCGCTCTGGAGAATGTAAGCGACAGCCCACGCTTTAGGCGCAGGAGTGAACGTCTCAACTTCTTCGATGTCTTTCCAGTAACGAAGGCCTGAGAAAGTCTTGCCGCAAGAGTCAGCCTCGACGTGGATGATCCAAGGAAGGTCGCGGCCACCCACTTGGATCGGTTCGGCGAGAGTGCCAGATTCGCGAGCAAAGCGCTCAGCAACAGCCTCACCCGAGCAACAAATGCTCAACACACCTGGGTAAGCCTTCTCGCGCACTACCTCAACAAATTCGCCATCAATCAAAGTCAACATGGGCAACCTCCTAGGGTTTCAAGATAAGGGTGGGGTCTGACATTTTTGGGGCCGCGGCCGGCCGCCGAAGCGGCCAGCCACCCGCGTTGGCGGCCTATGCCGCCAGCGCCAACCCAGCACGCCAGAAGTCGAGATCCGCATCCAGCAGGTATTCGACGAACGAGTCGTTGAACAGCGCGTTGTCGCTGCGACGCTCGCGGATGAGCGCAATCGCATCCGCCGGGTCGTAGCCAGCGCGAATCAGCACCAGGCCCATGACCAGACCAGAGCGGTTGAGGCCGGCCTGGCAACGGATCAGCACGCCCTTGCCGGCAACCCAGTCGCGGTGCGCAGCCTCGACTACCTCGAACAGCTGCTGCTCGATCGAGATTCCGTGGTCGTGCGAGTCATAGAAACCCAGTCGCAGCTCTTTGACGAACCAGTCCACAGGCTCGGCCGAGGCATACATCGTGTACACCGAGTCGAAGTCCTGCTTGGTGATCAGGATGCCCGTCTCGCCACGCATCCACTCGTCGGGGGCGTAGCGATCTACGGTTCCGCCCTGCCAAAGACCCGGCAGCACTTCTGACCAAACCGCTTGAGGCATCCAACTGTGGGTCGGACGCATCAGGTCGTCTAGGTTGAGCTTGGTGACCGACTTCGTGACCGACTTGGTACCGATCGATTTGCGTTGTGAATTGTTCACGGTTGTGACCTCCTAGTTGTTGCCCGCGGTTGAGCGGCGATAGATGGTTTCGACCACGCGAGCCCAGATCTCTGGGGTGTGGTCAAGCGGTTGGTAGCCGCCTGCTCCGCCGATTAGCACTCGTCCGTCGCAGAACTCGCGAGCCAGCTCGCCGACTCGGGTCGCCGCGTAGTCGAACCCGGCATAGGTGTACCGGTTCGAGATGCCGAGGTTGTTTGCACCCTGGTGTCCGTCTGCCCCGGCCGCGACCAGAATCACGTCGGGCTTGTAGCCTTCGATCACCTTGACTGCCTCGTCGATTGCCCAACGGAATGCGTCGTCGCCATCGGTTGGCGT
>JACCDN011170867.1_pt1 | contig 12852 bp, 16 predicted proteins | sample 7441691 | NCBI WGS metagenome assembly JACCDN01 (sample SAMN15323439, study PRJNA562643) | freshwater metagenome | isolation source: river surface water | place: USA:Blue River Watershed | collected 2017-08-16 | reverse complement strand
TTTAGATGGTACAGATATCACCAATTTATCTCCCGATAAAAAGGCTCAGGCTGGATTATTTCTTTCTCCCCAATATCCACCAGAAATAAACGGAGTGAGTGTAGGAAATTTTTTGCGTCTTACCAAAAACGCACTCACCAAAACCACCAACGATCCCCTGACGTTTAGAACTGAAATTTTGGCAACGATGGAAAAATTACACATCCCACCAGAATTTTTAAGTCGTTCACTGAATACCGGTTTTTCTGGTGGTGAAAAAAAGAAAATGGAAATTTTGCAACTACTTATTTTAAATCCAACCTATGCGATACTTGATGAAACCGATTCTGGGCTGGATGTTGATGCGTTAAAAATTGTGGCGGAAGGAATAAATGCTTTTAAAACCAAAGAAAAAGGTTTACTACTTATCACCCACTATCAACGCTTGTTGGACTATATCGTTCCAGACGTAGTGCATATTATGCGGGAAGGAAAAATTGTGAAGAGTGGAGAGAAGGAATTGGTGGAGGAGATTGAGAAAGAAGGATTTGGGGGAATTTCTAAATCCTAATTTCTAATGTCTAATAAAATGACCAATGACAAAATCGGGGCAAGCCGTGTCATTGCGAGGAGGCCACAGCCGACGAAGCAATCCCTAGGTTAACTGAGCCAGGACGTTAAATGAATTGGTTCTGAATACTTGGGGATTGCCGCGTCGTTCGTGCCTCACTCCTCGCAATGACAATTTTGGATATTGGACATTTTATTAGACATTAGGATTTAGACATTAGACATTTCGAAATATGCCTACAAAAGACCAAATCATAACCACCCTCAAAACCGTCAAAGACCCCGAAGTACACCTCGACATCTGGACCATGGGGCTGATTTATAATATTGACATTCAGCCTGAGGCTGTTAACATATTAATGACCTACACCACGCCATTTTGCCCCTGGGGTGCAGATTTACAGGAAGAAATAAAGAGTGTGCTACAAGATATTGGGGTAAAAAACCTAAATCTTACCGTAACTTTTGACCCACCCTACAAAATGCCCGAGGATTTGAAAACAATGTTAGGACTATAAAAAACTATGCCAAAAAAAATAGAAGTTTGTACTGATAAAAATTGTTGCAAAAGGGGGTCAGAAAAAATAGTAGATCACTTAAAGAAAAATTTTAATCAAAACGAGACGGTTGTAAAAAGCTGTGAGTGTACTGGTTTTTGTGAGCAAGGCCCCAACGTAATCGTCGATGACGACTATATAATTCATGACGCGCAAGTTCAAACTATAGTTGAAAAAATAAAGCATGGAGACTATAAAAAAATAGAACATCTTTCTTTTGAAGATGTTTCTAAAAACGATTTCTTAGGAGACCTGCTGTAAAATGACAAAATCCTAATGTCCTGCCCAGATAGGCATCTGTCTAGGCGGGCTAATGACTAATAAAATGTCTAAGTACAAAAAATTTTTAAAACCGGGGTTAATTGGTATTGCCACTTATGGAGGCATAGTGACTACACTTTTTTTAATTACCACCATTCTAACTCATATCGATAATTTTAAACCGGGTTCAGGTAAGTTTTTAATTCCCATAATTGTTCTGAGTTTTTACCCAGGAATACTGATGGTAACCGATCCTGACGCACTCCTATTAGTTTTTATGATAAATATACTTTGCTATTTTATTTTTGGAATAACTATCGGAATGATTGTCCAAAAAATAAAACAACGAAAAATAAAAATCTAAGATTTAGACATTTACTTTGCATTATGGACACAACTGACGATTCAAAAAAAACACCAGACCTGGATGAAAAAACTAGAACCAAACCAGGCACTCTCAGAAGAATTGTGGTAGACCGAACAAAATGCATTGGCGCACGCTCTTGTGTGGCCGTAGCACCAGGAGTATTTCAAATGGACGATCAAAACCTTGCTTACCTTGTTGACCCTGACAGCGAAGATGAAGATACTATCATGCTCGCTGCGCAATCTTGCCCAGTGCTCGCCGTGATTATTTACGACGACCAAGGCAAACAAATTTTTCCTGAATAATAATTTATTTACATATGAAAAAATCCGAAAAAATAGTTGAAGAACAAATTCAAATCGTTGATGCTAAAACTGGAGAACCAACCGGTATTTGTTTGCCTCGCTCAGAAGTTTTCAAAAAAAAATTATGGTGCCGCACCACAAATGTTTTTATACTTAATTCACATGGACAAATTCTTTGCAACCAACGCTCGCTTAACAAAGAACGTTTTCCAGGTGCTTGGTCTACACATTTTGGTGGTCATGTTGCGGAAAATGAAAGCTTTAAAATTAATGCGCTCAAAGAATTAGAAGAAGAAATTGGCCTAAAGGTTAATCATTTTCAAGTTATTCCTTGGCGAACAAGTAGAAAAAATATTAGCCGAGTGTGGATTAGAGATTTTTTAACAGTTTATGACGACCCAATCGAAAATCTAATACCCCAAAAAGGTGAGATTGAACAAGTGCGCTGGTTTACACCAGAAAAAATTATTGCCGAACTAGAAGTCGAGGGAAAAGATGATCTGGGGCCCGCTTGGCTTGCTGGAACACACGACTTTGCTACGGATTATCAATGCATGAGAGCAGTTCTAACCGCAATACTTGATGCTAAAATAGTTAGCAGCACTTATCACCCACTTCATAAGTGGCAGCCTACAACAACAAATCCTAAAAGTTAATTGCATCAAATAAAAAACCAAGTTACTTATCCCACAATCTTCCCTCTTCAAACATCTGTCTCTTCCATTTATAAAAATGTAAAAATTCACAAAGTGTTAAGGGTGCCGTAGAAGAAACAGTGGTATTTTCGTCACAGGTTAAGTTGTCTGGCACATCATAGCTAACTTTGCGCTTACCGTTTTTATCAACGACTTCGTTAATGTACAAACCCAACTCATGCATCCCCAATATATTTGGATAATTTTTTTGATCATCAAAAATAGAGCGACCATCGAATGAATTCGGCTTATTTATATTTAACATGTGCAAGATTGATGGGGCAAGATTAAGGCCACTGGCATAAGTGGCTACCTCTTTAGGCAGTACACTGTCTGGCACATACATCATAAACATATTTTGATCATAGTAGGTCAAACTACTTGCTTCTTTAGGGAACAAATCTTTGGTCAGCGCGGCTGGAAAAATAGCATGGTCGGCAACAGTAATTAAAATTGTATCATTATAGCGCGGGCTTTGTTTAAAGTTTTCCCAAAATTTTCCAAACGCATCGTCGGTCGTATGGAACATATTCAAAACAGGCTCGGATCCATCGCCATAATTCACCGCGTCTTTAGCTAGATTGAATGGCGGATGCGTATCCACACTCGCAAGCATGAGTAAAAATGGTTTGTCGTCTTTGGCTTTTTCATCCATCATCTGGCCGAGCACCGGAAACATTTGATGATCCGAATAACCCCAAGACATTGGTTCGGCAGGAATATATTTTTTCAGTTCGCTCGTGCCAAAAATTTTATCTACCCCCATGCTCGTAAAAATGCCATCTTTATGGGCAAATTCCTTATCAACCGCCGTAACATACCCAGCATATCCAAAGCCCGCATAATTTTTGAGCATCTGCGGCAAACACAACAAATGATGGTTTTGTAATTTCCGTTCATTTTGAATTTCGTTGTGTCCAAAAGGTGGCAAGAAAGAACACAGCTGGGAAAGTGTTCCGGTAATAGTTGGGGTAGAGGCATTGTAATAATTACGAAAAACAGTGGTATGTGGATCTTGAGCCATTTTAGTAAAGTTTGGTGTCACATCCGCAAACCGATCATCATATACGCTTGTTAAGCGTGCGGAAAAACTTTCTAAAAACACAATTGCAATATTTGGTTTTTTTTGCACTAACCGATCTGGTAATAATTTTAGGGTACTCGAAGGTGAAAAAACGGTTTCTTTATGAGCTACAGCAAAATCTTGTGTTTTGTAAAATAACCCAAACCGTTCTAATTTTTTTTGCAATTCTGGTGAAAGCACGGCATTTTGTTCTTTACCAAAAGAACGATTATAAAATGCATGCAACACAGTTCTTTCCGGAGTGTTTTTAAAAGAACTCAGACCTACCATTAAAAAAAACGACACGAACAAAATAGACGCTGTGTAATAATTCCAGTAACGACTTTGGGTTGTTTTGTGCGCCCTAATTACCGCGCGCATGAGATACACAAAAACTACGAGCACCAGCAAACATGCGGCTAGTAATAAGTAAGTTAAATTATTTTCCAGCACACTTGTTGAACCATCAAAATGGTCTATTGCTGATGGGCTAAGATACAAACCAGAGTAATATAAAATACCAATATTTATGAGCCAGAAAAACATGCTCAAAGAAAATAATACCGACCAAGCAAGCATGAAAAAAGTGCGCAACCTGTTTTTTATCCGTCCATACAAAATACTCGCTATACAAAACCCTGCCAACCAAAAGCTAGTCATGGCCACTGCACGGAAAATAACAATGTTGAAATAACGGATATTGGAATCTAGAATGTAGTAATGATAGGCGGTGTATTGGCAAATTACTTGCAGCAAAAAGACAAAAAACGCTAATCCAAAAATATTTTTATGAACTGTGAGCCACACCGCGGCATCTGGATGTTGTTTTAAATAATACTTAGTTCGCCAATACAACACCAATAGAACCGCTAAAACATAACCAGCACTGATAACTTCGCTCTGGAAAAAGAAAATAATAAAAAACAAAGAAGCAACAAAAAATAGCTCGTCCAAAAACTTAACAAATTCATTATGCCAAAAAGAATGTCGCCCCAAACGTCTGGCCACATATACATAAAAAATTTTTCCTAGCTGATAGGCAGTGTACAAAACGAAAGCAATCCCACCAATCATTAAAACCAATTTAGGTATATTGTGCTTACTGAAATGGTAATAACCCCAACCAGATGAAATAATAAAAGAACCGGCAAGAGCATACCAGCCGGCTCTATAGCGCTTGAGCGCCTCAGAGAATCTGCGTAAAATTGACATGAAATATTACGTTAAACTATATTCTTTTTCTTGTCTTACAAGAGTTTTAGTTTTTTTATTTTTTTCTCGCTGCATGGTTTTTTGTTTTTTCAGTTCTTGCTCGGCAAAATCACGCACTTTATCTATTGCTTGATACAATGTTGCTTCATTTTTAGAAACAAACACATCGTTTCCTGGCACTTCAAGTCGGCATTCAGCCACAAAAACGTTGCCTTTTAAATGATGCCTGGTTTCCATACCTACAGTCACATGCGCCCGGATGATTTGATTGTGGAAACGATCTAGTTCGGAAATTTTTTTGTTGATATATTCCTCAATTGCACCAGTAAGCTCCAATCCTTTTCCATTGATGATTATCTGCATATGGGTAACTTTAAAATATTAAAACATCAAAATGTAAAAACTTACTTGTTACTATAAATTTTTTCCCTCTTTATTTAGTATTAAACAATACTAAACCCCTTTTAATGTCTTGATAGTTTATGCGGCCGTAAATTAGATAATACAGACTTCTGGTTCCAATTCTATGCTAAATTTAGCATACACCTTTTCTTTTATCTGTTCAATCAAAAGGTGAATATCGGCCTGCGTGCCTTTATTGAAATTGATGATGAAATTTCCATGCTCATTTGAGACCCGACACCCACCGACGGTCAAACCCTTCAAACCAGCCTGCTCGATAATCCATCCAGCTGGTACTCTACGCGCTTTATTAAAATGTTCTGGCAGCTGCGCAAGATCACCTTTCCAATTTTCAAAAGTAACATTTTTAAAAAAACTCCCAGCTGAAGGATATGAAGGATAATAGCCGTTACGTCGTTTAACAATTTCTTGCATAATAACCATGCTTTCCTTACTGCTACCTTTGGAAAGCCTAAACCATGCTTTCAGCACAATATCTTGATTATACTTAAAAATACTTTCACGATATCCAAAATGGCAATCTCTTGGCAGCAAATCAATTAGTTCACCATTTCTCCATATCTGAATTTTCTCCAGAACTCCAGCTGTACTTCCTTCTACCAAATCTTTCCAGGTTGTTCCAGCATTTCCCCTCACTGCTCCACCAACCGTTCCAGGTAACCCCATAGCCCATTCCAAACCAGCCAAATTATTTCGAACAGCTGTCATTACCAAAGCAGCAAACACGGTTCCTGCGCCAGCTTCAATGAGAGTGTCTTCAATGGTGAGTTTTGCGTTTTGCATTTTGATCACTACGCCCTCATATAATTCATCCTGCCACAGCGTGTTTGATCCACCACCCAAAATAAAAAAAGGAATACCCTCGCCAGTTAGAAAATTTAGTAGTTCAACTAATTTTTGGGTTTCCGAAACTTCGATAAAAAACTGCGCCAAACCACCAATTTGAAAAGTGGTGTACTTAGCAACAGAATGATTTGGTCGAACGTGACCGAAGTTTTGGAGTTGTTTGTATATTTCAAGCATAGAATTTAATTAACCTGCAACTGTTGCCAAAACTAGCCATTCTTAGTATACTAACCGCTATGAAAGCCCTTGTTTTAGCGCTAAAACAACACCCTATAGTATACATAACTCTCGATATCGAGCGTGCTTTGGGCTTACCCCTTACTACTGACAATTACTACATAGTAACAAATTCCGATCCCTTTTCAAGGGAGTTGGCCAAAAAACACAAAAATGTCGTCCTCGTTAAAGGTCAAAAACTTTTCAGCACCCGAGAACTATTGGAAAACGATAAAACAGCTAAACTGATTAAACGGCTATCAAATCCACACATTTTGGTTTTCAAGAACACAACATCAATCGAATCAATTTGCCAAAAAAATAATTGGAAACTTCTAAACCCACCATCGATCCTAGCCAATTCAATCGAAGAAAAAATCTCCCAAATTACCTGGCTTGGATCATTGGCGAAATTTTTACCACCGCACCAAGTGCAAACCTGTAGTAAAATTGAATGGAAAAATAAAAAATTTATTTTGCAATTCAATTTTGCTCATACGGGTAACGGAACTTTTTTAATCAACTCCGCCGAAAGTTTGGAAAAAATAAAAAACCAATTCCCCGAGCGACCAGTCCGCGTGCTTACATACATTGAAGGACCAACTTTTACCAACAACAATGTAGTGTGGGGCAAAAAAGTTTTGTCTGGACCCATAAATTACCAAATCACCGGCCTCTCCCCTTTTACGAGTCGGCCTTTCGCTACCATTGGTAACGACTGGCAAATTCCAAACAAAATTCTCACCAAAGAACAAAAGAAAAATTATTATGCTCTAGCAACGATGGTAGGAGAAAAATTGGCCGCATCGGGTTGGAAAGGCTTGTTTGGCATAGATGTGGTAGTAGATGAAAAAACGGGAAAAATATACCTAATAGAAGTAAATGCCCGCCAACCGGCGAGCACTACGTGTGAATCGTTATTGCAGAAGGAAAATGAAACAAGGAATAAAATAGATATCACGACTTTTGAAGCCCACCTTGCTGCATTGCTTGGACTTAAAAATGAAAATGAAAAAATTATCAAACTTAAAAATGGCGCACAAATTGTCAAAAGAGTTAATGATAATGAGACTGGTTTAACCTACAAACAAAAATTAGTTTTGCAAAAAAAATTACCAAAAAAATTATTCAAAACAATTTTATACCAAAACAGTGAAATCGGATCTGAATCAATCCGCATTCAGTGCAAAAATGGATTACTTAAAAAGCACAATGAACTCAACGAGTTTGGAGAAAAAATAAAAAATCTTTATTACGATTTTATTAAACCGGCTAGCCTTAAAAAAATAGGCTTAAATTTTCGGTGGGATAGTAAAAAAATATGGGCACTCAAACTCCCCACCATAAAAATGGATATTACCAAACTCATCTGGCATTTCGATCTTCCCTTTTGGGATAAAGAAGGAACAGACGAGTGGAATCTTACTCCTTGGGAGGTAATAAAAAATCCAGAAAAAGAACCAACACATTTGGAAAAAATACTTCGAGCCGACCTTAAGTACCCAATCGATATAACAGAGCAAAAAGGTAGATATATTATTCTCGACGGACTTCATCGGCTCGTAAAAGCGTTTATGCGGGGAGATAAAATTATCAGCGTCCGCATCATTCCTAAAACTAAAATATCTTTGATAAAAATTAACGATTAAAAATAGGCTATGCTTTCGATACAAGCTCAGGAGGTACTTACAAACTATCTACATCTACCTTTTAAAGAAAAGGAAGTTTTTTGCCCCTATTTTATTAACAAAAAAAATAAAATTCATGGAGCACTTCGAGTTTTAATAGGAAAAGGTACACCCGAAGACATTGTTGAAGAAGCAAAAATTTTTTCTTTAAAAGAAAAAATTGATCTTAAAAACATGTCATCAGAAAACATTCGCTTGTTTTTAACAGCACACCACTTGGGCGTAGATTGTTCTGGATTTATCTACCACATTCTCGACGCAGAAATGAAAGCAAGAAAAAAAAGTAGTTTTGCAAAACAACTTTTTTTTCCGTTTGCACAATCTTTTGTAAAAAAGATTATTACAAAGCTAAGACCCGCTGAAAATACCAACGTACTTACGCTTGGACATGAAAAAAATAGCAGCCCAGTAGATTATTCAAGCGCAGAACCAGGTGATTTGATTATAATTCGCAATGCCGGGCTTGAAAAACAATATCAACATGTTGCCCTACTTCACAAGGTTGAAAAAAATAACAATAACGAAATCATTTTACACTACTCACACTCTATTCAATTACTTAATGAAAGCTCAGCCGAGCATGGTGTGCGACAAGGGTATATAAAAATTAGCAACCCAACAAAAAAACTAACTGAACAATTTTGGCTTGAACGAGGAGAAGTTGGTGACAAAAATAAATTTTTTATCTACGCCTGCGGAGCAGAATCTGTTACTTTACAAAGACTGCATTGTTTAATATAAAAAGCTATGTCAATTTCTAATGAAATGTTACAGCAACTACAACAAGCCTTCAGTTGGGGAATTATTGCTTGCATTGTTTCTTTTTTGTGGGCACCACTCCTTATTAAATTTTTATACTCATTTAAAATTGTTAGAAACAATTCATACGACTCCACTCTTTCATTAGAAAACCGTCAATACAAAACTGGTACTCCAATTATGGGCGGCCTACTTATTATCATAACCGTTGCCACACTCACCATCTTATTTAATTGGGAAAGACGTTTTACCTGGGTTCCAATTGGCGTTATGCTGCTTTCTGCATTACTGGGTGGAATTGATGATTTATTAAATATATGGGGTAAAGAACGACATTCACGTACCATTGGACACACATGGAAGCTAATAAAAGTGCATAGAAATTTTTTTGTGCGCATATGGCTTATTATTACTTTTCCATGGACTCTCTTTAAACGAATAACTTTATGGTTTGGTTCCCACCCCGGAAAAGGTATTCATGCTCATGAGAAACTTTTACTTCAATTTACTGCCGGAGCAATTACAGCGTGGTGGATATATTCAAAACTCGGTACCCAATGGCAATCAGTTCACATTCCATTTGATGGTTTTATTCATTTCGGTTGGCTCATTATACCGCTCATTATTTTCTTTGTTATGTTTACTGCAAACGCCGTAAACGTTGCCGATGGAATGGATGGTCTAGCAGGTGGATCGCTTATTATAACTTTTTCTGCCCTACTTCTCTTAAGCTGGATAAATGGCTACACGAGCATTACTGTTTTAAACGCAATGGTAATAGGAAGTCTGTTAGCTTATACATACTTCAATGTAAAACCAGCACGGTTTCAAATGGGCGATGTTGGCTCACTTGGACTGGGCGCGCTTTTAGCCATTAACACCATCGCTATAAATAAAATGCTTTTTTTGCCTTTTCTTGGTTTTATTTTTTACCTTGAGCTTGCGTCTGTTATAGTGCAGGTGTGCGCACGCTACATACTTGGAAGAAGGATTTTTAAAATGGCGCCACTTCATCATCATTTTGAACTAAAAGGATGGAGTGAAGAAAAAACAGTTATGCGTTTTTGGATTATTCACGGAATCATGGTTTTGGTGGGAATTTGGATTGCACTTTACTAATTTTTAGTTATACTAAGTTTTCTATGAAAAAAAATGCCGTGGCAATTTATATTGTAATAGGTGCATTTATCCTAATAATACTAGCGCTATTTTTCAGAAAAAATATCCAAAAACAATTTTTAACTCGCGATCAAATCGCACAATATTGCACCAAGCATAAAAATCATGACTCGTGCCAAAGTGACCCATGGTGCCAAGCTTTAGAAATTTCTTGTCCAAACGATATTGATTGCGCAGGAAAATTTACCTGTTATGCCAAATAATTCTGCTATAAAAAAATACCTGACTTTTGACGAAAAATTGATCACCGATTTTTCTGATTCTAATATTAACGAACTTTACAACAAAGGTTATGTTTTTACACGCACCGGCAAAGGCGCACTGTATCAAACCAGAAGTTTGCGGATTGATTTAAGTGTGTTTAAAGAATCGAGTGAGAACCGCCGCGTGCTTAAAAAAACGGAAGAAATTTTATTTTCTACCGAACCTATTCCCTACTCGGCTTATGATTGGACCATCGGTAAACTCGCCAAAGATTTTTACACCATCAAATTTGGTGACGGAACATTTAGTGCCAATAAAATTAAAGAACTAATCACCGATAAAGAAAAAAGTAATTTCAACAAGTTATTTGTTTACTCCTTTGAGGATAAAAAGATTGGTTATTGTATTGCATCTGAAACAAATGAACTAGCTCACTACTGCTATCCATTTTACGAACTTCAACCTACCAGCTACCAGCTACCAGCTAACACTGGCCTCGGCATGATACTCAAAGCAATTCTCTATGCCAAAGAACAAGGCAAAAAATATGTTTATCTCGGCTCCGCACAACGCTCGAGCGATACCTACAAATTGCAATTTTCTGGATTAGAGTGGTTTGATGGAGAAATTTGGAAACAAGATTTAGATGAATTAAAAAAAGTTTTGAAATCTTAATTCTATGGACAAATTAACTTTAAAAAATTCACCTTTTCAGTCTATATTTAGAATTTTACTTTTTCTAGGTGGCTTAAGTTTTATAATTGATTTTATTCTACATTTTTTTAAATTAAGTCTTATAAGCTCATCATCTCTTGAGTATGGTGATGGGGGTAAAACAATATACCGAGGAGGAACTCACCTAGTTGTTGCCGTATGTTTATATTGCATCCTTGCCTTCCAGCAATTTAATGGCTTGAGCAAAAAAGCAAAGCATTTTAGAACTTATTTTCTAGTTGCTCATAGTATATTTTCTCTTATTATTCTCAATCTGTTCTCCTTAGGAAGTAATACTTTAATTCCTACAGTGAAAACTGAATTTTTATGGACTGCTTATTTACTTACACTGTGGTATTTTTTAGTCTGGATATTTTGGTTTTTACAAAAATATGAATGGCCAAAAAAATAAACATATTCGTGAAACAAGATTTAGATGAATTAAAAGAAATCTTAAAATAATATGAAAGTACTTTTTGTATGTAAGTCTAATGGTGGTAGAAGCCAAATGGGTGAAGCATTTTTTAATCTAGGTTCAAACGCGCATACTGTGACTAGCGCCGGAACCCAGGTGGGAGAAAAAGAAGGTCAGCCAGTTTACCCCAATATTCTTGAAATAATGCAAGAAATTGGAATTGATTTAGGCAAAAAAATAAGAAAACAACTAACAGAGGAACTGATGAACCAGGCAGACAAAATCATTGTTATGGATGAAACCAAAAACATTCCAGACTACTTACTAAGTTCGCCAAAATTAATTCGTTGGGATATACCAAATGGCGCAGATGCTACACCAGAGTTCCTGCGCCAAATTCGAGATCAAATAAAAAATTTAGTAGAAGAATTTACTAAAAATTTAACTTGAATTCCATAGGGGGTTTGGGGGAGCCCACTGTTTGAGGAGCGCGAGCGACGAGTTTGGGCTCCTCCTAAAACTTTTTGTTTCTTTTTAGTTATAAAAAGAAAATGTAAATATGCATTACGAGATAATTCAATTATTAAAACAAATTAATAAAAAAGATTCATGGGACATTGCGAATTTTTTTATTTCTCTTATTTTAAGCTTATCAAATATAATTTTGATTATTTTTACGGTAAAATATGCAAAAAATTCTTTTAAAACATCTGAAACAACACGCAAAGATACTCGATTACCAATTTTAATTATTAAAGAAATTGTCTTTACAAAAATGCCTAATTTTACTGATCAGTTCAACATAAAAATGCTATATAGTAATATTGGTTTTGAATACTTCAATTTTCTTAAAATAAGAATAAATAGGTCGACTCACATTATCGATCACAACAATCAAAAAGAACATGATGACAATGAATACATTGAGCTTTCGAATATTAACAACTCGGAATTTTTTTATAATGAAAATGAAAAAAACGAAATTACCGTTACATACACCGATCTATTTGGTCGTGAAATAAAATCTATTTTTAATTTTAATGGCAACATTATACCTAAGGATACACAAGATCTAACAATCGGCGGATATCTCCCAATTAAAAATACCTCTATAAAATATGAATAAAAATAATCATATCCACTTCATCGGCACTTCGAGCTTATCATTAATAATCACAGCCTTTCTATCTGGCTGCTCTTTTAATAATTACTTACCGGGTTTTAGAAGTGATACTAAAAGTATTTACGAAAAACAAACCACTAATGTAGTAGGTTATCAAGAATTTAAATTAAAAAAACCAATAGAATTTACTGTCGATCAAGAAATAAAAACACTACATAATTACGAAGAGCTCTTGGGCGAAGCCTCTGAAGAACTAATTTCTCCTACTTACCAATA
>JACCDN010972822.1_pt1 | contig 12856 bp, 12 predicted proteins | sample 7441691 | NCBI WGS metagenome assembly JACCDN01 (sample SAMN15323439, study PRJNA562643) | freshwater metagenome | isolation source: river surface water | place: USA:Blue River Watershed | collected 2017-08-16 | reverse complement strand
TGGGACATGGGACGTGGGACGTGGGACATGGGACGTGGGACATGGGACATGGGACATGGGACGTGGGACATGGGACGTGGGACATGGGACTAAGAACTAATTCTAGAAGGTAATTCTTCTATAAATCGATAACTCTCACACTCATAGTCCATTTCACAATAATAATGCTCTAATCCATTTGTCACTACAAGGTATTTCACTCTATGAATCATATTATACCTTGCAGCTTGGTCAAATTCATCTTGTGAAATTTTAATAGTTGGGGCTTTGCATTCCACTAAAATTATTGGAATACCATTTTCATTGAAAACCAAAATATCAGTTCGTTTTTTTAATTCATGTAGTTGAAGTCCTTTCTCCAAACTAATTGAATTTTTAGAATATCCTTTTTGAAGAATTAAATATTGAATAAAATGCTGGCGAACCCATTCTTCTGGACTAAGTAATAATTCCTTTTTTCGTATAAAATCGAAGATATAATACTTCCCTTCTTTCTCTATTATTTTAAATGGATAAGAAGGGAGGTTTAAGGGAATTAAATCCATTACATTTTAGCTAGACTCTCTGTAAGAATACTTATTTTCTGCTCTGCATCAGCCTTCTTCTTCTTCTCATTTTCTACTACATCTGCTTTTGCATTATTAACAAATCTTTCATTTGAAAGTTTAGCATCTACAGATTTTAAGAATCCTTTTAAATATTCCAACTCTTTTTGCATTCTATCCTTTTCCACTGCTGGATCAACACTATCTCCTAAATCCAAGAAACACTCATCTCTACCGGATAAAAATTGAGTAGCATTTTCAGGTATTTCTGAAACAATTGATAAATCACCAATCATTGCTAATCTTTTTAAAATTAATTCATATTTCGGGTAATTAGTACCTGAATTATTTTTGATAGATAAGTTTAAAATCTCTTTGGGAGCTATTTGCTTTGCATTTCGAATATTTCTCATCTCTGAAACAATATTCAACACATTTTGCATATCTGTTAAGGTTTTGGGATCAAAGTTTTTCGCTGTAGGATAATCCGCAACGATACAACATTCCATTTCAGCTCTAGCACTAAACAATTCTTCATCATGCCATAATTCTTCCGAAAGGAAAGGCATAAATGGATGTATCAATTTTAAAATCTCTTCGAATTTAGATTTTACAAAGTCGAATGTTTCTGCATCGATAGGATCTTGATAAGAATCTCCATTCTCTAGTTTATGATATGTTGGTTTTATCATTTCTAAGTATGAAGAACAGAAATCGTCCCATATCAATTTATAGATACTCATCAGTGCTTCAGATAATCGATATGAACTGAACAATTGCTCAATTTCAGAAAGCGACTCATTGAATCTAGCATCGAACCATTGGTTAGCAGATTCGTTTTCATTTGCAATTGTTGTATCTACTTTCCAACCTTTAACCAATCGAAAGGCATTCCAAATTTTATTAGCAAAATTTCTTCCTTGTTCACAATACGACTCATCGAACATCAGGTCGTTTCCGGCAGGCGAACACAATAGCATTCCTACTCGTACACCATCTGCTCCGTATTTCTCCATTAATTCAATTGGGTCTGGAGAATTACCAAGAGATTTAGACATCTTTCTGCCTTGCTTATCTCGTACAATACCTGTTAAATATACATTCTTAAAAGGAACTTGATTTCTAAATTCCTTTCCAGCCATAATCATACGTGCTACCCAAAAGAATAAAATTTCTGGCGCAGTAACTAAATCATTAGTTGGATAATAATAATTCAAATCGGCATTACCTTTATTTTCTTTATCGCCAAAAACTGTAGGGTCGAAAATAGAAATTGGCCATAACCAAGAAGAGAACCAAGTATCTACAACATCATCATCTTGTTTAATTTCAGAAGTTGATAATGTAGCATAATCACTTGATTTCGCTTTGAATTTTACAAGTGCTTCTTCAGCGGTTTTGGCAACAACAACCTCTCCATTCGGAGCATACCATGCTGGTATTTGTTGTCCCCACCAAAGCTGACGAGATATACACCAATCTTTAACATTCTCCATCCAATGACGGTAAGTGTTAATATATTTCTCTGGAATAAGATTTACTTCACCATTATTAACTGCATCTAATGCAGGCTTTGCTAGTACTTCCATCTTTACAAACCACTGCATAGAAAGTTTAGGTTCTATAACAGCATCTGTACGTTCCGAAAATCCTACTTGCGATTTATATTCTTCAACTTTATCTAATTGCCCTGCTTCTTCAAGCATTACAGCAATTTTCTTACGAGCTATAAATCGATCTTCGTTGATTAAGATTTCTGCTTTCTCATTTAAAGTACCATTATCGTTTAGAATATCGATAACAGGTAATTTATGTTTGATGCCTAACTCATAATCGTTCAAATCATGCGCAGGTGTTACTTTCAAACATCCTGTACCGAAATCCATTGTTACGTATTCATCTGTAATAATTGGGATTTCACGATTAATAAGTGGAACTAAAATTTTCTTGCCATGCAAATGTTTGTAACGTTCATCGTTTGGATTTACACACACAGCAGAATCGGCCATTATCGTTTCTGGTCGAGTTGTTGCAATAGTTACAAAACCAGTACCATCAGCAATTTTGTATTTGATATAATATAATTTCTGATTGACTTCCTTACGAATTACCTCTTCGTCTGATACCGCTGTTAATCCTTTCGGGTCCCAGTTCACCATACGTATACCACGATAAATCAAGCCTTTTTCATAGAGGTGAACAAAAGTATCTATTACAGCCTCACTCATGGCAGGGTCCATCGTAAATGACGTTCTTTCCCAATCGCAAGAAGCACCTAGCTTTTTAAGTTGGTCGAGTATAATTCCTCCATATTTGTCTTTCCAATCGTAAGCATAATTCAAAAACTCAGCACGAGTTAAAGACTTCTTCTCGATACCCTTTTCTTTCAATAATGCCACTACTTTTGCTTCGGTTGCTATAGATGCATGGTCGGTACCAGGTACCCATAATGCATTTTTACCCATCATTCGAGCACGACGAATTAATACATCTTGAATGGTGTTGTTCAACATATGCCCCATGTGCAACACACCTGTAACGTTTGGTGGTGGTATAGCAATGGTATACGGCTCACGCTCATCGGGTACAGAACGGAAAAAGCCTTTTTCCATCCAATAAGGGTACCATCTCTTCTCTGCCTCTGTGGCTAAATATGTTTTCGATATGCTCATAATAAATAAAAAATCCCCAAAATGTGGGGATTACAAAAATATAAAAATATAGGATTTTTTGGGCTTATTTCTTAGAAATAAAAGCCTAAAGCCAAGCCTAATCGAGGAAATACTCCATTATAGCTTTGACCTAAATCGTCGATATTTGTATCTGCTTTCTCTGTATAGGTTGTTTTTACTGAACTTGCTTTAGAAACTATTCCAAAATAACCATCTAAATAAAATCCAATATTTAAGTCTGCTCTCATACCAAAATACATAAAACTATCGAACCTATTCGTCGTTTGCTTGTAGTCGTTTAACCCAAATGCTGTGTATCTTAATCCATCACTACCCACATATTCATACCATCCATTTTCTTTAAATCTATAGTTTATATGACTATATCCTATTCCTGCTTTCACATATCCTAGTCTCCTTGAATTTTCATTCAGCTTTAAATATTTTCTGAAAGATAAATCTACTCCACCGCCCGACATTAAAAAATTATCGACTCCAGAATTTCCTTTTGTATTATACCCATAATCATAAGAATAATAAATTGGCATTATACCAATACCATTCATCATGTTATTATCAAAAGATCTTTCAAATTCCATTCGGTATGCTCCAAAGAAAAAACCCGAAGTATGTAACCAATATGAATTTTTTGTAACCAATGGAGATACCTTTGTTTCTTCCGTTTGAGCATTGACTGTAACATTAATTATCATCAAAATAAGTAATGTAAATATTAATTTACTTTTCATTATTGTCCAATTAAAATAGTACTTAATAAAGTTAGTGAATTGTTAGAATATTGATATTGATAAAAACCTGCGTCGGACGTAAGAATAAGTTTATTATCGAAAGGGATAACATCGTTACCTCGAACATCAGAAGTAAAAATTAAATCAAGTGAATCTATTTTTGTTTTGTTGTAAACTTTTAAATAATCATCACAAACAAATAACAAGTTGCTGTCTATTCCTAATCCTTTAGGAGAAATCATAGAATATGTTGCTTCTAATTGTGGTGAAGTCAAATCCTGAACGTTAATAATCTCTAGGGAATTGACGCCTCTTCTACAACTCCAATTAGACGAATTATTTAAGGTCAGATAGGCATATTTATCATCAGCAACAACAGGATCACAGCTGTACACATGAGTATAAAAAGTTTTATATCTCGGTTCATCATTTGTATTTATTTCATAAATAAACATTCCAGATGAGGTACCAACAAACAAAGCATTTCCTCTACTAAAAATTGTTTCGATGGCATTGTTTAATACTACTGTATTTGAGCTTAAGGATAGATTTCCATTGGGACTAATTTGATAGGATTTTAAATACTGTCCGCTCAGTGTATATAGTTTATCATTATTTATAGTGAAACGAGCTAATGAGCCAGATTTCCCAACATCTGAGCCACCAGAACTAGATGGACTAGAAATATCGCCAGCACCACAGGCATAATAAAAGCTTAGTAATACAACAAAACCTATGTAGTAAATACTTTTTCTAAATGTTCTCATTTTTGCCATCCTACGATAATTAAACCTTCTTGTCTTTTATCCAAACTATAGGTACTTGGTAAGTAGCCTAAATCGGGGGGAGTTAATTCTGGAAATGCATTTTTAACTCGAGCTGCTACAGTAACTTGTGTAACATTGCTGATATTTAATGATACTAAATCGACAGCATTATCTACGAATAATAGGTTACCTTTTATAGCCACATCTATACATCCTGGCACTCTAATAAAACGTACTTTTTGAGGATTTGAAGGGTCGGTATTATCAATTACATGTACCCCTTTATATTTTTCATTTAGAAAAATATAGTTGTTCAAAACCACCATTTTGCCTGGTTCTATTAGCTTTTGAGGCGCTACAGATGCAATCGAAGATTCCAACTGAGTTCTAGTCATGAATAATGGTGTATATTCTGTTTCAGCCTGAACAGGTTCCGAAATATAATATGGGCATGCTGAAAATAAAATAGCGAATAAGGGTAATACCCAAATCCAATGTCTTTTCATTTTAGTAGAAAGTATCATCTTCAAATTTTAAATAACTTATATATTTGATAAAAAAACAATCGTTAATTGATAAATAAATATAAACAATAAAATAATATGAAAAAGGCCTATTTAATTATTACTACAATATTCGTGTCGAGTATTGTTTTTTCAGGTTGTAAATCGAGGAAAGTAGAACGTATAGACCCTACTCAACAAACTGATTTAAGCGGAAGATGGAATGATACTGATTCTAGATTAGTTTCAAATGAAATGATTAGCGACTGTATGGCAAAGCCATGGAGAACTGATTTCACAACAGCTAAGGGTAAAAAACCAGTAGTAATTGTTGGAACAGTACGCAATAAAACAACAGAACACATTGAAGCTGAAACTTTTATTAAAGATATTGAAAAGGCATACATCAATTCTGGATTAGTTTCTGTAGTTCAAGCAGGTGATGCACGTAAAGAGTTACGCGATGAGCGTAATGACCAACAAACTTTTTCTTCTAATGACACTAAGAAAAAATGGGGACTAGAAAAAGGTGCGGATTTTATGTTAAATGGTGTTATTACTTCAATTGTTGATCAATACGGAAAAAATAAAGTTGTTTATTACCAAATTGATTTAGAATTGACAAATCTTGAAACAAACGAAAAGGTTTGGATAGGCGACAAAAAAATTAAAAAAGCAATACAAAACTAATCGTGAGAAAGCAATTCCTATACATCATTATTATTGTAGTATTAGCATCAACTAGTTCTTGCTTAACTTATTACCAACGTTATGCAGAATTCAATAGTAATATTGAATCTGGTAATGTAAGTTCGGCTAAGGCCATTCTTGAGAAAGATAAGAAAGGCCCGGAAGGTAAAAACAGATTGCTTTACAATATGAATTTAGGTACAATGGAAATGCTTGAAGGAAATTATGCGAAGAGCAATGAGTATTTTAACGAAGCTGATGTCATTATTGAAGATTATCAGAAGAAATTGGGTACTCAAGCTCTTGCTTTAATTTCTAACCCAATGACTACTGAATATCAGGGTGAGGATTTCGAAAAAGTACTGATACATTATTACAAGGCTTTAAATTATGTTCAATTAGGACAAAAAGAAGATGCTATTGTAGAATGCAAGAGAATCAATTTGAAAGTTCAACAACTCAATGATAAATATGCTAAAAAGAATAAATATTCTGAAGATGCATTCGGATTGAACTTAATGGGAATAATATATGAGTCGGCTGGTGAAATAAACGATGCATTTATTTCTTATCGAAACGCTGCAGAATCTTACGAAAAAATATACAGCCAACAATTTAAAACTGAAATTCCACTTCAACTTAAAAAAGACTTAATTAGAACAGCCTATGAAATGGGTTTTGACGATGAAGGGAAAAGGTTTGAAGAAAAATTTCAAATGAAAAATGAGCCTAGGAATAAAGACAATGGTGAAATTGTATTTTTCTGGAATAACGGATTAGGACCGGTAAAAGCGGAGAACAGCATTAATTTTAGCATTGTTAAAGGCCAAGGTGGTTACGTAACTTTTGCAAATGAAGAATTGGGATTGAACATCCCCTTTCCATTACCAGAGGGTAAAAGCACAAATTCTGCATTAGGCGATTTAGAATTTATAAGAGTTGCATTTCCAAAATATGTAGAACGCAAGCCGTATTATACGAATGCTAGCATTTCAACCAATAACACTGAATATCCATTAGAGCTTGCTGAAGATATAAATGCAATAGCGTTTAAAACCTTACACGATAGATTATTAAGGGAAATGGCAAATTCACTGCTCCGATTGGCTACTAAAAAAGCTGCTGAATATGCAGCTAGAGATCAAAACCAAAACGTAGGTTCTTTAGTTGGTATTGTAAATGCCATAACTGAAAAAGCAGATACTCGAAACTGGCAAACCTTACCTAGCAGCATTTCTTATACAAGAATTTCAATTCCTCCAGGTGCGCAGGAAATAAATCTTAAGCTTCGTTCGTTTGATAATAAAATAATTAAAGAACAAAAGTTTAACTTTGTGATACAGAAAGGCAAAACTGCTTTTCAAACTTATCAGAATTTCGAAAGTCAGGAATATTTTTTACCTAGTCTTTACCCTTCTGATAGATTCATGGAAGATGCTCGTTAATAGTATAATATGAAAATTAAGGTTTTACTAGTTGTATTGATTTTAGGTTGTGGAGTAGTGCTAGGCCAATCTGCATTGAAAGTGAATTCTATAGAATTTAAAGCAAGCTATTTTAAATACCGCGGTTTATTATTGGATGTACGCACTCCAATGGAATTTAACGAAGGGCATATTGAAAACGCAAAGAACATCGATATAAGCAATGTAAATTTCGAATCTGAATTAGATAAACTAGATAAAGAACAAACCGTATTTGTGTATTGCGCTATAGGCGTTAGAAGTACCAAGGCCGCAAATATGCTTCGCAAGAAAGGATTTAAACACGTATTCGACTTAGACGGAGGATATCCAGATTTGATAAAAGTGGGAATGAAAAACGTGAAGTAATGCTTACTCCAAAAGTTTCTGTAATAACAACTGCCGACGGCTCTTCTACCCTATTCCACGAAGAAGTAGGCGAACATTATCATTCCATAAATGGTGCTTTCCAAGAATCTTTACATGTATTCGTTCAAAACGGATTTTCGTATTACCACGAATTATCTCCATTAAAAAATATTTCAATTTTAGAAGTTGGTTTTGGCACAGGATTAAATTTTTTACTTAGTATGGAATTTGCTATTCAACATAAAATAGCTTTAAAATATGTTGGTTTAGAAACATATCCACTTCCATTAGCTGTGTTAACATCAACAAAGTATGAGGATTTACTTCAGGATGAAAATACTTGGAATAATTATATAAATATATATTCTGAAGCATATCAAACTAATGTCGAGCTAGGGAATAATATTCAACTAAAGGTTGAAGAAATAGAATTATTGAAATTTGATACGAATGAGCAATTCGACATCATTTATTTTGATGCATTTGCGAAAGCACATCAATCAGAAATGTGGACTGAAGAATCTATTGCAAAGGCTTGTTCATTTTTAAAAGATAAGGGTATATTTGTGACGTATAGTGTAACTGGCGACCTCAAAAGGACATTGAAAGGCTTAGGCTTCGAAATTGAACGTCCTGCAGGAGCAGCTGGGAAACGCGAAATGATGAGAGCCACATTTAACCAAAACAATGCTTTATAAAAACCTACTTCGTCCCTTATTTTTCTTAATCGATCCAGAAAAAATACATCACCTAGTTTTTAAACTGATAAAATTTTCTCAATCCATTCCAGGCGCTAAATATGTTACCAGAAAGCTATTTGTATTTAATGATCCAAAGCTAGAACGCACTTTGTTTGGTATAAAGTTTCCTAATCCAGTTGGATTAGCTGCTGGCTTTGATAAAGACGCTAAATTATATGAAGAACTATCAAATTATGGTTTCGGATTTATAGAAATTGGAACCATTACCCCACTTCCACAAGACGGAAATCCTCAACCAAGAATGTTCAGATTGCCACAAGATGGTGGATTAATAAACAGGATGGGATTTAATAACAGAGGATTAGAAGGAGCAATATCAAGATTAAAAAACAGACCCAAAAACATTATTGTAGGAGGAAATATTGGTAAAAATAAAATCACTCCAAACGAAGAAGCAACTTCCGATTACGAAAAATGTTTCGAAGGATTATTTCCATATGTAGATTACTTTGTTGTCAATGTAAGTTCACCAAACACTCCAAATTTAAGGGCTTTACAAGAGAAGGCTCCATTAATGGAATTATTAAATCACTTACAGAATTTGAATAGAATGAAGAGCATTCAAAAACCAATTCTATTAAAAATTGCACCCGATTTAACCAATGAACAATTAGATGATATTATCGAAATTGTAAATGAAACTAAAATTGCAGGTGTTATTGCGACTAATACAACCATTTCTAGAGAAGGACTACAATCAAGTAAAACATACATTGAATCGATTGGTGCTGGAGGATTAAGCGGGAAACCACTTACTAATAGATCCACAGAAGTTATTCGCTACTTATCTATAAAATCGAACAATAGCTTTCCTATAATTGGCGTAGGTGGCATCCATAGCGAACAAGACGCCATAGAGAAATTAAATGCAGGAGCGAGCTTAATACAGCTTTATACTGGGTTTATCTACGAAGGACCAGGCTTGGTGAAGCGAATTAATAAAGCTTTAGCTAATTTGGACAATTTGAACAATTTGAACAATTTGAACAATTAGACAATTTGAACAATTGCGAAGGACGAAGGACCAGCGACGAAGGACGAGCGACCAAGGACGAGCGACCAAGGACGAGCAACGAAGGACGAAGGACGCAGGACGAGCGACGAAGGACGAGCGACGAAGTACGAAGGACGAGGACTAGACTAAGGATAACGAAAAAATCCCGAGTGAAGACTCAGGATTTAATATCTTTTCGGTAGGAACAACAATTACGCTGCTGTTTCTTCAGTCGACGGACGAGCTACTGGTTTCTTAATTGATTTATCAGTCGCTAATTTTAAGCGTTGTTTTTTCAATCTAGACACAGTTTTATTCTTTCTGTCTTTTCTTTTTAGTCTTGTAACTCCCATTTTCTTAAAAATTTTTGTTCAATCTATTTTTTTTAGAGGTCGAGAGCGGATTCGAACCGCTGTACAAGGTTTTGCAGACCTCTGCCTAGCCACTCGGCCACTCGACTTTCTGTTTAGAGGATGCAAATGTACGAAAATAATGTTTTAGCACAAGCGAAATTCTAAAAAAGCCTTAAAATTCCCTTCTTTTTGCTTCAGAACATAATATTCCTGTAGCAATTGCCACATTTAACGATTCAGCATTTCCAAAAGCTGGAATAGTTATCGGCTTGTTTATCAGCGGTAAAAGTTCATTAGATATACCATGAGATTCGCTACCCATCAGTAAAACTCCATGCATTTTACCTTTCATAGAATATATATTCTCCCCTTCTAATAACGCACCATAAATTGAAATTCCAGAGAATGAGGTTAAGAATGTTCTAAGATCTGTGTAATTAACTGCTGTCCTCAAAATAGAACCCATAGTCGATTGAACAACTTTAGGATTATAGAGCTCCACACAATCTTCTGAACAAACAATGTGTTTTATACCAAACCAATCGGCTATACGAATTATAGTACCCATGTTTCCAGGGTCCTTCACTCCATCTAAAACTAAAATTAAATTATCTTCAAGTAATTTTTCATTAATAGCTGTTAAAGAGGGTTCTTCAGGAGTATTTACGATACAAAGCACATCAGGTGAAGTGCTCATATTGCTTAACTTATCCATTTCATCCATCTTTAATACTTCTATTTCTATTTTTTTCGATAATTTTGATAAAAGAAGTTCGTACTTTTCACGTTTATGTTCTAAAAGATAAACGGTTTGTACGTGCGCATCCGATTGTAGGAATTCATCGCATAACTTATCACCCTCAACGATAAACTGTTGATGTTCTTTACGGAACTTTTTTTGATGTAATGATTTAATATAGCTTATTTGTGATTTTGAAATCATCGTTTTGTAGACATTCTTTAAGTACAATAATAATCATTTCTGCTGTCTTCTTGCTCAGTGCTTGTTCATCGACCCGTAAACTGAGCGAAAATCAATCCTTACTGCATAAAAATAAAATTACTGGTTTATCTGGAATTGAAAAGGAGAATATCGAGTCATTTATCAAACAAAAACCTAATAAAAAACTGCTCGGTATTGGATTTATTAAACCTTATTTAGGTACTTATAATGCTTTAAATTGGAAACGCGACAATAGAATAGTAAGGGCTCTTAGAAATACTTTTGGGGAAGCACCTGTTATTTTTGATACAACTTTAGCCAGCTTCACCTCTCAACAAATGCAAGTTTATTTGTATAATAAGGGCTATTTCGATGCAAAAACAAACTATAATTTTTACATAAAAAAAAAGAAAGCTTTTGTTACCTATAACATTGAAAAGGGGAATAATTACAAAATTCGAAACATTCAATATCGAATAAAAGACACTATTCTTCAATCGATTTATTTCATGAATTTAAATCAATCTCTAATCAAAATAAATGAAAGTTTTGATCAGAATAATATTTCTCAAGAACGTGAACGAATTACCAAAGACATAAAGAATTTTGGCTATTATTATTTCAACAGAGAATATATACATTTTGATATCGATAGTAATATAAATGGTGATTTTATTGATCTATATGTTGTTATTGAAAATCCTGAAGGCAAAACTTCACATCAATCTTATACCATTAATCAAATTGATGTAAACATTACAAGTGATGAAACCTATAGATCTTTTAAAAACAAAGAGAAAACTAATGATTCTGGATTGAATATATTTGATCAGAAAAATCTTATTAAATCAAAAATTATTAGGCTATTAATTTTTATTGAAAAAGGAAGACAATATAAAGATGAGGATTTAGAGCTTACCTATAATAGACTTGGGGATTTAAGGATATTCAAATTTGTGAACATTGATTTCGTGGTAGATAGTTTAGATAGTACAAAACTAAATTCAACAATCACTTTATCTGCAGGCAAAAAACAAGGTGCTCAAACAGAAATTGAAGGGTATGTTGCTTCTGCTAATCTTGGTTCTTCCGCAAACTTTATTTACACGAATAAAAATATTTTTCGTGGTGCAGAAATTTTTGAATTTAGAATTAAAGCGGGTATTGAAACACAAGCATTTATCGATGAAAGTCAGCAAAGCAACTTAGTATTCAACAGTAGAGAATCGAATACATCTGCAAGTATTACCTTTCCAGGCTTTTTATTATTTAGAGACAAAAAAATATACGTAATTTATGCTAGTCCAAAAACTCGACTAGGGATAAACTACATTACAGAAAATAGACCTGAATATGTAAGAAACACATTTGTAGGTTCATTTACTTATGATTGGAAACAAAATCAATTTTTAACTCATTCTTTTTCACCAATGAGTATAAATTTTGTTCGTTCAACGCTATCTACAGAAGCACTTGATTTATTAAACAGTTTAAATAACAAATACATAAAAGAAAGTTTCGACCCCCATATTACATTAGGATTACGATACACACTAACCTATAGTAATCAAATCGTAAATCTTCGACATGATTATTATTTTTTCAGATTGAATTTAGAAGTTATGGGTACTGGATTATATGCTAGTAGCAAGCTTTTAAATAACCCACTCAATACATCGGGTACATATGAGTATTTCAATTTGCCATATTATAATTTTACAAGACCAGAGATAGATGTTCGATATTTTAATTTCATTCGAAATAAATCAATGCTTGTTTATCGTTTTAATACTGGTGCTGGTTTTGCCTATTGGAATTCAAAAGTATTACCATTCGAAAGGCAATTTTTCACAGGAGGATCCAATAGTATCCGTGCATTTAGGGCAAGATCTATCGGGCCGGGTAAATTCTCAGATGTTGCTGCATCTAGTTTAAACTTAGACCAAACTGGAGAAATGAAAATTGAAGCGAATATCGAATATCGATTCGACATTACTGATAATTTCCTTGGATCAAAATTAAAGGGTGCTAGTTTTATTGATATGGG
>JACCDN010593641.1_pt1 | contig 12857 bp, 10 predicted proteins | sample 7441691 | NCBI WGS metagenome assembly JACCDN01 (sample SAMN15323439, study PRJNA562643) | freshwater metagenome | isolation source: river surface water | place: USA:Blue River Watershed | collected 2017-08-16 | reverse complement strand
GCCAACTCACAGGCTTCGGCCAATCGCTGGCGTATCTTCAGGTAGATCGTATTCACAGAACGAAGCGAGATACCAGTCATTTCTGCAGTCACAGTCGCCGTCAGATCCATAGCAAAACACCGCACCAGCTGGCGGAATTTGGCCTCGCTGATTCTCGAACGGCGGTAGTACCTGTTTTTAGTAACCATTTCAGGAAGTTATCGTAGCTCATGTTACGCTTAACTTCCTAAGACCCTTTGATTTTACATGTAAATACGAAGCGCATTAAACTGAACACGAGCCACCCAGGTGTTAGCACGACAAACATCAAGTTGCAAATTGAGGCCAAAAGCCGAGCCAATTCGATGCCGCCCTAATGCTATCACTGCAATTCAACACATCATTATGTTCCACTACGCTTATGCAAAAAGAACTTAATTCTTTTATTACAAAAAAGAGAAATTTCTACGCTTCTCACTTTACGTGTAATTTTTGCGTCTTGCAAATTTAAAATTATTATGGCTCAGTTGCACCCAACAAGGGTTTTGTTACGATAAAGCCAGAGAGCACCAAGAAGGAGCTGCGCCAAAGATGTTGAAATCCAAATAAAACCCCCAAGCAAAATGCCAAAACTCGAACCGACCATGAAATACGTCAAAATCGCAATGACTAGGCAGACTAGGTTAAACTTTAATACCACATTCCCTTTTCCAATCGCTATAATTAGCTGGTAAATACAATTATAAATTCCATTTAACGACATCGCCACCAATAAGAGCCGTAATGGATTGGTACCCAAAGCAACAATTTTTGGGTCTTTCAACCACATATCCAGAATCTCTGGAGCGAATACACAGGCCAAAAGCGACGGAAAAGTTGAGCTTAGAAGCGTCCCCATGAGCATTTTTTTTAAATGTTTAGGAGATGTAACCCCAGTTGCTCTAATATCACTAACCACCATTGGATAATAGGCTCTTGTTATCGGGACTTGAAGCTGCAAAGAAGCTAGTGCCAACGTCGCTACCACCGTGTATATACCGAAATATTCAACGCTGACAGTACGACTCAAGATGATACGATCTACATGGCTGACCAGCAAACCAACCAACACGCCAGCTGACAGAACTGCGACATCCTTTAGCATCGAACTAAGTTTAACCCTATCATTCTTTTCAGACGAACCCAGGCCTCCCAACATACCATGTATGCTTAGTGCGTTGAAGCCCACTTCCACCAATGCAACTAACGCGAACGAAGACACATAGACCCACACCTCGGGTGCCACGAACAACAAAGAACCCAACGCAACAACGTGCTTCAGAGTCCCAAATCCGCAAGTACGCACATTCGCCATTACTTGATGCTGTAAGCCATGCCACAAACCTATATGCAAGTTATTAACAAACTGAAACAAGAGTTGAAAGCTCACAATACGGATTGCTAGCTCTAGCTCCCTTATTTGTTCAACCGGAACACGAAACCACTCGTCAGAAAGATATCCGGCAAAAACTTGTATCACCAAGAACATTAAAAGCCCAAGCCCAACGTACACCCGTCTGAGTAATCTAACGGTTTGGTGTAACAGTGACTCATTATGGGCTTCTTGTGCCGCCAACCGCGGCACGATTTGGCTGAAACCAGAATCTAGAAAGTTGGAAAGTATCTGCAAACTCGCACATGCCGCAACCAACCCCCACTCGGCCACCCCCAGAACCCTGATGTAGAGTGGAATAGTCAGAAAGGATAATAAACTCAACCACCCTAAGGCAACAAAGCTTGATGCTGCATTACGAGCGGTTACGCTTCTAAGCGAGAGGCGAATTCTATCCTTCAGTGTCGCTAACGGCATTATCTAGGCTTTACGCCCAATCTCATGATCGAATCAAAATATTCAATTGTTCTCTGAAGTCCATTTTTTAATGAAACTTCTGGCTCCCAATTCAACAAACTCTTGGCTAATGATATGTCCGGTTGTCTCTGCTGAGGGTCATCCGATGGCAATGGCAAAAAATCCATTTTAGACTTCGATCCCGTCATCTCAATGATGATCTCAGCTAATTGACGAATAGTGAATTCACTTGGATTACCAAGATTTATCGGTCCCGGAAACCCTGCTTGGCCTGCAGTTTCCGAGGTGAGATCCATAAACTGTAAAAAACCATCGATCAAATCATCAACAAAACAGAAACTGCGTGTTTGTTCACCATTTCCGTAGAGAGTAATACTTTCGCCATTGAGTGCTTGAACAATGAAATTACTCACGACTCGCCCATCATTAGGATGCATGCGCGGTCCGTATGTATTGAAAATTCGAGCAACCCGAATATCCACCCCATGTTGACGATGGTAATCAAAAAACAGCGTCTCTGCGCATCTTTTCCCTTCGTCGTAACAGCTTCGTTGGCCAATCGGGTTAACGTTACCCCAATAACCCTCTGTCTGCGGGTGAACTTTTGGGTCTCCATATACCTCACTGGTCGATGCTTGAAAAATCTTAGCGCTCACTCGCTTTGCGAGGCCGAGCATATTAATTGCCCCATGAACTGACGTCTTGGTTGTCGCGACCGGATCGTGCTGATAATGAACTGGCGAGGCGGGGCATGCCAGATTGTAAATTTGGTCTACCTCTACATACAGCGGAAAGGTCACGTCATGACGCATAAACTCAAATCGCGGATGCCCAATCAGGTGCTCTACATTTCTTTTGGTACCTGTAAACAAATTATCAAGACACAAAACCTCATGGCCTTGCTCAATCAATCGGTCGCAAAGATGCGAGCCTAAAAAACCAGCTCCTCCTGTGACCAAAATCTTTTTTCGTGATTCATACAGACGCATAACCACCTCTTTACTTAATTTTTAGCATTTAGTGACGCAGCGCCGCAACGTTTTATTATTCGACGCTTACGCTAACAGCAAAACCGTTTGCTTTCAACAACGCATGCTGCTTGGCCGCTTCAAGGTCTGCTGCGACCATTTCTGCGCACATCTCTTGAACGGTTATTTCTGGCACCCATCCAAGTTTAGCTTTAGCATTTGATGGGTCGCCCAGCAAAGTTTCCACCTCGGTTGGCCTGAAATAGCGTGAATCCACCCTAATAACCACGTCACCAACATTCAACGCTGGAGCTTTTAAACCCTCGATCTTTTCGACGACTCCGATCTCGTTAACGCCATGTCCTTCAAAACGCAGCGAAACTCCAAGTTCGGCGGCACTCCATTTTATAAACTGCCGCACGCTATATTGGATACCCGTTGCAATAACAAAGTCTTCTGGCGTGTCTTGTTGCAGCATCATCCACTGCATGCGCACATAGTCTTTTGCATGACCCCAATCTCGCAGCGCATCCAGATTGCCCATGTACAAACATTGCTCCAATCCTTGAGCAATGTTTGCTATACCTCGCGTAATTTTCCGGGTGACAAACGTTTCGCCGCGGCGAGGGCTTTCGTGGTTAAACAGAATCCCATTACAAGCGTACATGCCATATGCTTCGCGATAGTTCACAACAATCCAGAAAGCATAAAGCTTGGCTACGGCATATGGGCTGCGAGGATAAAAAGGTGTAGATTCTCTTTGCGGTATTTCTTGAACTAACCCATACAACTCGGAGGTAGAGGCTTGGTAAAATCGAGTCTTCTTTTCCAAGCCCAGAATACGAATCGCTTCCAGGATACGCAAGGTGCCGATAGCATCCACATCCGCCGTATATTCCGGACTTTCAAAGCTCACCGCTACGTGGCTCATAGCACCAAGGTTATATATCTCATCTGGCTGAGTCTCTTGAATAATACGAATGAGGTTACTGGTGTCACTCAAATCACCGTATTGCAATTTAAACCGTGCGTTGTCGACGTGCGGATCTTGGTAAATATGATCAACTCGTTGAGTATTAAAAGAACTTGCTCGGCGCTTTATACCATGAACAATATAACCTTTCTCCAGCAAGAACTCGGCAAGGTAAGAACCATCCTGCCCTGTAATTCCGGTAATTAGGGCAATCTTAGGTTGTTGTGTATCCATACTATCTTCTCAATGACCCTTGTTGATATTCAAAAAATCGTTATATGCTAATTCCAAACCTTGTTCTAATAGAATATTTGGCTGCCAACCCAACGCATTAAGACGTGAGCTATCCATAAGCTTGCGCGGGGCGCCGTCTGGTTTACTGCTATCAAAGGTGATCTCACCTTGATAACCTACAACTTTAGAAACAGCCCCCGCTAGTTCACGAATGGTGATATCTTCACCACAGCCGACGTTGATATGGCTGAGCATCGGTTGAGTATATTGATCGTAAGTGGTTTTTGGTAATTGCATAACATGTAGGCACGCTGCAGCCATATCATCCACATAAAGAAATTCTCGCCTAGGGTTTCCTGTGCCCCAAATGGTTACTGAGGTCACTTGGTTGGTTTTAGCCTCATGAAAGCGCTGAATGAGCGCTGGAATAACGTGCGAGTTCTCGGGATGATAGTTATCACCAGGGCCGTAAAGGTTTGTAGGCATTACACTTCGATAATCCACGCCATGGCTTTCACCATATTGGCGGTTATAACTCTCACACAGCTTAATACCTGCAATCTTGGCGATAGCATAAGGCTCGTTGGTTGGCTCAAGTTGACTTGTAAGCAGTGCGTCTTCGGCCATGGGCTGATGTGCCAGCTTAGGATAGATGCAGCTCGAGCCGAGGAATAGCAATTTTTTGACACCACTACGGAAAGCTGAGTCAATGACATTGGCTTCCATCATCAGGTTCTGATAAATGAACTCTGCCGGATAGGTGTTGTTAGCGTGTATGCCCCCCACTTTAGCGGCTGCCAAATAAACCTGATCGGGCTTCTCGACGGCAAAGAACGCAGACACGGCTGCCTGGTCAGTAAGATCGAGTTCGTCGTGCGTCCGAGTCACAAGAATGATCTGCCCTTGAGGTTGTAGCGCGCGAATAATTGCCGAACCAACCATCCCACGATGGCCTGCAACATATATTTTTGTTGGTCCCATGTTTTAGATCTTTCTAATTTCAAATATATGTGCCAATCACGCAGCTTACTTCGCCCCCCTGCGTAACGTCAGCCACAGTGGGACTTTCGCACGGACAATCTTGCGATAAATCTGCATGTAGCCCCCCGCAAAAAGCAACGTAAATCCAATCAGGGCCGTTGTTTTGTTCCAAAACAGCACCGCTGGAATGACTGCAAAACTCGACAAAACCCACAAATAAGGAGACGTCAGAGCATTGCGGGTTGTCTTCTGTTTAACACAATCCGTTCCCACTGCCCAACGCACAATGCGTTTGTAAATGAGCATGTGCAGATGTAGACCATCTGGCATACCGGGCGACATGCGGCGCTTAATTTTTTTACGATAGATCGAGAACATGGTCTCAAAAATCGGATAAAAGCTGAGCAACAGTGGAAACCACGGGGAAACCGCTTGATTTCTTTGAACCAATAGCACCGATAGTTCTGCGATAACAAAGCCGATAAGGTATGCACCGCCATCCCCTAAAAAGATCAATCCACGCGGAAAGTTCCAAACGAGAAAACCGGCTATGGCGCCGACCATGGCTAGCGCGATCATTGATATTTGTGCATCCCCCACCTGTTTTGCTACATAGGCAATACCCAGAAGAACAATGATGGCAACAACTCCTGCCAAGCCGTTATAGCCATCGATAATATTGTATGCGTTAGCCACACCGGATACGGCTATGCAAGTCAGCGCTATGTAAACGACCGGCACCGCAAGAATGTAATCAAGACCCGGGATGCCAGATCTCGCGAGCCATCCTCCCAGCAAAAATCCACCAAGCACGCCCGAAATGGCCGTGGCTAAGAGCCGCTCCTTTACACCGACCTTTTTAGTCAAGTCTTCGATCAGCCCGGCCAGAAATGCAACGATGCCACAAAGAAGCACCTGCAAGCCAAATTGGCCAAGGCCCTCATCCGGATTAAGCAGCCAGATAGCAAAAGAGGCTATTGCTGCGCCAACCAATACGCCAACGCCGCCAATTCTTGGTACAGCAACCGCATGAAACTTTTGCACACCAAGCATGTCATGATCTACGGATAAGTGACCATGCAACCGATCATACCGAATCACCAAAAGAGTCATCACCAAACTTGTGATGAATGCAATGAGCATTACCAGCATAAATTAAGCGTTAAATCCTGTTGGGTTCATTGATTGCCAGCGCCAGGCATCAGCACACATGCGGTCTATGTCGTGGCGCACTTGCCAACCCAGCAGTTTTTTTGCGCGCGCCGGATCCGCATAACAGGCCGCGATGTCACCTAATCGGCGCTGGGTTATCTCGAAAGGCACTGTTTTACCAGAGGCCTTTTCAAACGCCCGGATCATTTCCAGCACCGAGTAGCCTCTACCAGTACCCAAATTCACGGTGATTAACCCACCTTGCGCTTGAAGTGTACTAATGGCACACAAATGCCCAGCCGCCAGATCATCTACATGGATGTAGTCACGCACACCCGTTCCATCTGGCGTTGGATAATCATTACCAAAGACGGCTAGCTTTGCACGTTTACCCACGGCCACTTGGGCAACGAAGGGCATGAGGTTGTTAGGCATGCCATTCGGGTCCTCCCCAATGAGGCCGGACTCATGTGCACCCACCGGGTTGAAATAGCGTAACAGAGCTATACGCCATGCAGGGTCTGCTTTATGCAGATCTCTGAGAATATCTTCCACCATGAGCTTAGTTTGCCCATAGGGATTGGTTGGTTTAAGCGGGAAATCTTCTGTAATGGGTACCGAGGCCGAGTCTCCGTAGACCGTCGCCGAAGAAGAAAAGACCAAGGACTTTACTTTAGCTCGTGCCATTTCTTCAAACAGAACCACGCTACCGGAGACGTTGTTGTCGTAATACTTTAAAGGCTCTGCAACTGATTCACCTACGGCCTTAAGACCTGCGAAGTGAATAACGACATCAATCTGATATTCTGAAAGTAGACTACGCACTGCAGCGCGATCGCGAATATCACCAATAATAAACTCGGGGCTGCAGCCGGTTATTTGGTTGATCCGCTTGATAACCTCCTGATTGCTATTGCAAAAGTTATCAAACACAACCACTTTGACACCCACGTTTAGCAGCTGCACGACTGTGTGCGACCCAATATAGCCCGCACCGCCAGTAATAAGAATTGTTTGATGTTTTTGACTCATACAGAAAACGCCGTTGGTAATGCTCCCCCTTTATTTGATGGCTGTGCCAATGGGAAAAAACTGAAACGCCTTACCCTGATTGATGAATTCATCAAGGAAAGCCATGAACTGGTTCTACAGCCGAGTCCATGCTAAAGATATGACTGAGGCATAGCACAAACACTATGATGCCGTCAGACTAGGCTCCAACCTAGACTATCAAATGCCGCTCGATTTCGTATCGGGATGACAACAATCTTTAACTAACAAAACCAAAGTTTCAATATGAATCTGCTCATATAAAACCACACAGGCCAGCATACGAATTTAATAAGCTACCGCCCTTGGATTTAACGTTGTTTTCCAAAAAACGATAGCCTCATATCATACCAAGCGCAGCAACAGAAAGCGGTTAGTTATAAGCCAACTGCATAGATTTTACACCCCCAACGAGGCAGTGGCTTGATATTGCTGCTAAGAATGTGCTGTCTTGAAACTATATGAAGGTCGCCAAAGCGTTTGCTAGTTGCCTTAGAGTTATGCTGGCAACCTCTCGCGTTTCGCCATGTAACACTATGTTTTCTACTTGCCAGGGGTACCAGTGATTGAGCTTGTGCGGAGTATTCTCGAACATGGCCAGCACTTTCTTATTTAGCGCTACAGCAAGGTGCATGGCTCCGCCATCGGCACCTATAAAAATCTCGCATAATGAAAGCGCAGCAATCAGCTCCGTCAGATTTTGCGTCGGCATTGAAATCAAACGGTCACTCCGTACTGCTTCGATCAGTTGTTCTGCGGCAGCATCATCACCCGGGTGCCTCAGGTCCTCAGCTTTCCCTGGTGACCAGAACAACAAAATTTGGCTTTCGGGCTGCGTTTCTAGAACATACTTAGCGAATGCAATAAAATTATCGACGCCCCAACGACGTTCCAATTCTCTAGCGCTAATATGGAGGCCAATCCTGTACTTTGCCGCAGACAACCGTGTTTCAAAAACGGCGGCAGCTACTTCATCTGGAAAAACCTGCAAAGCACCTAGTGCATCATTTATACCCAGCGGTTTTAAGAGGAGGTTAACGGCTTCAACCTCATGCATCGCAGATGCTTCAGGAGTTGAAACTTGCACATCTGGCAAACCTTGAGCCTGACTCAAATCCGCTGGCACAAAACCAATGATTTTTTTGGCACCTATCTGCTTAGCAAAATTTAGCCCATGGCGATCGTAGCAGGACTTAGCAAGTATAGTCACACCGGGCTTCCAATGACGCAATCGGAAAATGAGCCTGATACGCTGGCCAAGAGCTTTGAGTCGATTAACAAGCCCATTCACGTGCTTAAGCTTTTGATACACAAATATATGGTCTATATTGGGGTTGCCGAGTAAAACTTCTGCATTATAGGAATTCACCAAGGCACCAATTTCCGCGTTAGGATAATGCCTGCGAAGCGCGAAAAAAGCCGCAGTAGTACAGACCAAATCCCCGATGTTGTCCCTTCGTATAACGAGTATTTTTTCTCTTTTCTTAAGCATTGCGTTGGCTGACAGAAGGCGTAGGTCGTGAATTCTGGAGCTTACCCTGATACGACATGACAAGGACTACGGGCAAAAGCATGGTGACTGGCAACCATACTCCGCTGGCGATGCTATTTCCGAAATAAACCATCAGATACAAAGTGCTCGCAACAGCTGCGCCCTTCTGTAGCGGCTCCAGATCTCTAAAAAACATTTTCAGTACACCCACCGCAGTTGCTAACATGAACGAAATATAGGCGAACAGCCCGAGCAGCCCGTTTTCAAATAGGAGCTCCATGTAAAGATTGTGGGGGTTCACCCGCCCCTCGCCATAGGAGAAATAGTTCAGGGTTACCTTATCTATAGGTTGATCGGACTGACGCCAACGCTCCATGTGGCCATTGGCTTTAGCCACCGTTGGTAGTTTTTTCCAACCCGGTCCATAACCCAGAAGCAAGCGATCTTTAGACACCTCCCAAACGCCCTTTATGATCGCGTAACGCTCTGATACTGAACCATCTTTGCCAAATTGATAGGTCTGAGTTGACGTGATAGTTGTGTAGCGTGCAATGCTGGGGTTGGTTACCCGATCTTTAAGCAGATAACCGCAGATGACGAAGAGCGCAAGCACAGAAAAGAGGGTTTTCTTGTTATTCCTGAAGCGATACAGAAAAACCGACAGGACACTAGCCATGACGAAGATGAAGGCAGTCCGCACACCTGAAAACACGACCACCAAGACAGCCAAAATGACGACAAGAAACAAAATAAACCGCTGCCAATTTCGCATCTGCCAGAAACACAAAGGCCCCAACAGAAAAGGCAAATAATAAGGAGTATCCGACGAAAAGAACTCTAAGTATTTAGGAAAAGGGGTATCCATTTCTTCGTAAATGCTGAACCGAAACCCATTTACACTACCCGCCCAGATCGCCAGAATTTCTTTAACTGCATAACCAAACATCAGCGACAGCATAGAATATAGGATTATTCTCTTTCGGTCTGATACCAATGCACTGTTCAACAACAAGAAGCCCAGCAAAAAAGGTAGAGCATCTTTACGAAATTGATTCAAAGAATCTGCGGCGTACGGGCTTGAAATTGCACTTAACAAGGCAACCCCGATCACTGATATACCACTTACAGTCAACCAACTAAGGGGCACTTTCTGGACCTGCTTCCGCAGTAGCAAGGCTAAAAGTACGGCCAACATAAGACCTGTAGAAATGTGTTTACCGGCAATCGCATAGGGCACCACTGAGAAAAAGATAAAGCCCCACGTACTGATACAGCCTAGTAGCAACAATCTTTTATCAAGCAACTTGATATTCATCAAATCAAACTTCCCAGGCTATCAACCAAAGATAGAGCCTTCTCCGGATTAGATAACTCATGAACTCTCTTGTGCCAGTAGGTTAAAAATATCTTTGAGTAATCAAACTTTCTTTCAGCAAATTGAATTTGCTGTTCTTTCAAGTACTCTGGGGTAATGCAATTCCAACTTTCTACAACAAGCACAGGCATTCCTTTGAACAATCTCGTCAACGGTGATTTTTTAATGATCGGAACGCAACCAAGGGCAACCCCCTCCCAGGTCCGATGGCAGTCCATGCCCACACCAGACGGACTGGCTACGAAAGCATATTTAGCATACTCCTGCCATAGCTCATGCCTTGGTAACCGCCGGGTCGGCACAAAACGAGCATTTTCTGGAATTCCCCGTCTTGCTTCTTCGCGATCTCCATACGTGCTGTGGCCAATCCAGTCGCAGACTACCAGGGACTCTCGTTCGCTAAATTTTTTAGCTGTCCGGCAAATGCTCCTAAGCTCTCCCTCTTGATGCGCCGGAAGGATGTGCTGTCCACGGTAATGCCTCGGGTTTTGCCATGCAGAGTGGAAATCAAGACCTATGGGCATCGGCTCGATCTTTGGATGCTTATAGTCCAAATTTTGAGCAAACCATTTTCTTAGGTATGAATTTGTGAGTAGCGTCTGTATGTTCTGAATTGTCGATTCATTAACTGCAAGATCGCTGTCCCCTGTAACAAGCACAAAAGGATGGCGGATCTTTTTCAGAACTTCGTTAACAAACAAGGGCACTGATTCCGTGCATAAATAGAGAGTTACAAAATCCCGATCAACTGCAACTTGCTCAAATCTTTGAGGGATTGATCGCACATATTCTTCCGCTACTGAAGAAGAACCCGGTAACTCTGCATGAATATCGCAGTTTTCTATGATTCCGCGCGATGACATGAGCCTCGTCGTCGATAGCGAAAAAAAATATTCTTCCGCAAGTAGCGTTCTGTAGAAATAACGCTTTTCTCGATGCTTACGAAAAAATTTTTCGACGGCACTGATTGCGCTTCGGTGCTTCATTAAACACCTGCCTGGAGCGTCTGCTGGAAATAGCTGACCGTCTCCTTAAGCCCGTCTTTTAAGCTTATCTTAGGTTCCCAGCCCAGTTCGCCCTTGGCTTGGCTAATATCTGGTTGGCGCTGCCTTGGATCATCTGCTGGTAAAGGTTGAAATACGATCTTACTTTTCGAGCCAACGAGAGACAACACCGTTTCCGCGAGCTCGAGCATGGTGTACTCACCGGGGTTGCCAATATTGATCGGGCCTCTGAGTTGATCGGACGAATCCATCATTTTGAGAAACGCATCAATTAAGTCGTCTACATAACAGAAACTACGTGTTTGCTGGCCATCGCCGTAGATCGTAATGTCCCGGCCTTTAATTGCCTGAACAATAAAATTGCTGACGACTCGTCCGTCACTCGGGTGCATCCGAGGGCCGTACGTATTAAAAATACGCACCACCTTGATTCTGAGGTCATGCTGACGCCAGTAATCAAAAAACAGCGTTTCGGCACAACGCTTGCCTTCGTCATAACAACTACGAATTCCAATGGGGTTCACGTTTCCCCAATATGACTCTGGTTGTGGATGCACCACGGGGTCACCGTAAACCTCACTTGTGCTCGCTTGCAAAATCTTGGCGCCAACCCGCTTAGCTAAACCCAACATGTTGATGGCGCCGTGAACGCTTGTTTTAGTGGTTTGCACAGGGTCGTGCTGGTAATGCACCGGAGGTGCTGGGCAAGCTAGATTGTAAATTTGATCAACTTCTACGTAGAGCGGGATGCAAACGTCATGTCTCAGTAACTCAAAGTACGGGTTGCCAAACAGGTGTTTAACGTTAGCTTTGGAGCCGGTAAAGAAGTTATCCACACAAAGAACGTCTTCACGGCGTGCAATGAGTCGATCACATAAATGCGAACCTAAGAAACCTGCGCCGCCCGTTACTAATGTTTTTTTCATATTTGAATTATAAACCCTAGCATTCAAGCAAGTCTTTAATCGCTAAAACGGCTCTATTTGTTTGAATATTCGACCTGCACAGCATTTCAGGCTGATTGCAAGTGGTGTGCCAGCATGGCGAACACCCGGGCATAGGATCTGCAAGGAGCGGAATTGTGTTTCGATAAATAAAGGTATGCGGGTCGTACGCACCAGTAAGGGGCGTGATTGCCGGCTTATTAAATGCTGCTGCCACATGAGTAACAAACCCTTCTACGCTCAAAACAAAGCAAGACTTCTGTACCAACCACATTGCTTCGCGAATACTGGTTTGCCCCAATAAGCTATAGGTTCCAGCAACTTCCGCTTCTGTCTTGTCCCCTAGCTGCACCCATTGCACTTCGGGTGTTCTTGCCACCACTTCTGCGATTTTGTGTAGATCCCAGTCTTTTAAATAAGTGCCCTTGGGCCGGTTCGCGCCAACCGTTGCTTTTAGAATTGCAAACGAGGGTTGTAAATCTCGATATTTTTCGGCGAATCTTTTTTCTTCTTCGTCTGAGAAAAATATCCGTGGGTAAATACCGGTATAGCTAATCGGTGGTTGGTAATCTGGCAGTAGTTTCTGCAACCAGTTCCAACCTGCTTGACGCTGTTTGTGCAAATCCCGCGTATCAAATGGACTCGTACCCACGGTCCAGACTTCACCACCGATACAAATAACTGCCGGGCCACGCAGTGCCCGTAATAGTATTTTGAACAGGCTACGGTTGCCACTGGTCATGGCTTTATAGCTCAAGTTCTTAATGACCTGCGGATTATGTGCAAACAAATCCGGATGCATGGAAAAAACAATGCCTCGGGTGCCTTGTTTTTCATGAAGCGCGTTAAGAATGGT
>JACCDN010587328.1_pt1 | contig 12860 bp, 8 predicted proteins | sample 7441691 | NCBI WGS metagenome assembly JACCDN01 (sample SAMN15323439, study PRJNA562643) | freshwater metagenome | isolation source: river surface water | place: USA:Blue River Watershed | collected 2017-08-16 | reverse complement strand
ACCGGCCACTTCTTGGCCAATCCGCGACTTTCAAGTTCCTGAAGGTTTTCTTTCATGACGAGGGTGGACTTCACCAGCAGACCTGACATGCCAATCACGTCAGCGTTGTGTTCTTCAGCTGCGGCAATGATGTCCGAAATCGGCTGCTTGATGCCGATATTGATTACCTGGTAGCCGTTGTTGGTAAGGATGATATCCACCAGGTTTTTGCCGATATCGTGTACGTCACCGCGAACCGTGGCAAGAACGATCGTGCCCTTGCCGGCCTCATCCGTCTTCTCCATGTGTGGCTCCAGCAGTGCCACCGCGGCCTTCATAACTTCGGCTGACTGCAGCACAAATGGCAACTGCATCTCGCCCTTACCAAAGCGCTCTCCCACCACCTTCATGCCCTCAAGTAGGTGGTCGTTGATGATAGCCAGTGGTGCAATGCCATCGGCTCGAGCAAGATCCAAATCCTGTTCCAGCCCCTTTGCCTCACCGTCGATGATTCTGCGCTGTAGGCGCTCGGTGACCGGCAGAGCTGCTAGCTCAGCAGCGCGAGCATCCTTTAGGGCAGCGGAACTTGCACCATCAAACAGCTGCAGAATAGCTTCCAGCGGGTCGTAACTTAGGTTGCCATCGGCGTCATATTCGCGACGGTCATAAATCAAATCGAGCGCAACCTTGCGCTGTTCGTCGGGAATGTTAGCTAGCGGCATGATCTTGGCGGCATCGATGATGCCGGTATCCAAACCTGCCTCGGTTGCTTCGTGCAGGAAGACTGAATTGAGCACCGCGCGCGATACCGGGTTTAGGCCAAACGAAACATTCGAGACACCCAGAGTGGTGTGAACGCCTGGGTAGAGCCGGTTTACCTCGCGGATTGCCTCAATGGTTTCGATGGCATCGCGACGAGTCTCTTCCTGCCCGGTGGCAATCGGGAAGGTTAGGCAGTCAACGATGACGTCTTCCACCCTCATATCCCAATCGGCAATCAAGGTGTCGATCAGCCTGGAGGCAATACGAACCTTGTCCTCGCGAGTTCTGGCCTGACCCTGCTCGTCGATGGTCAAAGCCACAACGGCAGCGCCATGCTCTTTCACAAGTGGCATGGTGCGCTGGAAGCGCGAGCCGGGCTGGTAACCATCCTCGAAGTTCACCGAGTTAATGACTGGTCGGCCACCAATTAGCTCAAGACCGGCCTTCATAACCTCTGGTTCGGTTGAGTCAATAACCAACGGGAGGGTGGAGGAGGTGGTGAAGCGCGAGACGATCTCAGTGATATCGCGAACGCCATCGCGACCCACGTAGTCAACACAAACATCCAAAAGGTGTGCGCCATCGCGCACCTGCTTTTTGGCAATCTCAACGCAGTCATCCCAGCGCTCCTCCAACATCGCTTCGCGGAATGCCTTTGACCCATTGGCATTGGTGCGCTCACCGATTGCGAGGTAACTGTTGTCCTGCTTCAGCGGTACATGCTGGTAGAGGCTTGAGACACCCGGCTCGATTTCGAGCTTGCGATTAGGCACTGGGGTTCCGGCTAGTCGATCAACTACCGCCTTTAGATGGGCCGGGGTGGTGCCGCAGCAACCGCCCACCATGGCAAGTCCAAACTCTTTTACAAACTGCTCGTGAGCGGTTGCAAGTTCGGTTGGCGAGAGCGGGTAGAGCGCACCATCCCCGGAGAGAATCGGCAAACCGGCGTTTGGCATAACCATGACCGGCACCTGCGAGTGCTTACTTAGCTGCCTAAGGTGCTCGCTCATCTCGGCAGGGCCGGTGGCACAGTTCAGACCGATCATGTCGATACCCAGTGGCTCCAAAGCGGTGAGTGCCGCACCAATCTCGCTACCAAGCAGCATGGTGCCGGTGGTCTCTACGGTGACCTCAACAAAGATTGGCAGCCTGACGCCAGACTCAACGATTGCGAGGCGGCAAGCATTGATTGCTGCCTTGGTCTGGAGTAGGTCCTGGCTAGTCTCCACCATGAAGGCATCAGCACCGCCGGATATAAGTCCTTTGGCCTGTAACGCGAAGGTTTGCTTTAGGTTGTCGTAAGTGGTGTGACCCAGGGTTGGAAGCTTGGTTCCCGGACCCATCGACCCCAACACCCAGCGAGTCTTTCCGTCTTTTGCAGTGAAGCGATCTGCGCTTTGGCGAGCAATCTCAGCACCTTTGCGAGCGAGCTCCTCAATGCGATCCTCGATGCCGTAGTCGGAGAGGTTTGACCAGTTGGCGCCGAAGGTATTGGTTTCAACGCAGTCCACTCCAGCCTCAAAGTAGGCGTCGTGGACCGATGAGACGATGTCGGGTCGAGTTACATTTAGTACCTCATTGCAGCCCTCGTGGCCTTCGAAGTCGGCAAGGGTTGGCTTTTGGTCTTGCAGCATGGTTCCCATCGCGCCATCGGCAATTACCACTCGGCTTGCCAGCGCATCCATCAACTCTTGAGCGCGCGCAGTTAGAGCTACCTTCTTGAACTCATGCAGATACAAAAGGACTCCGTTAGAAATTTGGGAATTCGCAGGCCTGCGCAACAAAACAAGATTACCCGCTCTTTGAAGGCCAAAGCCCAATTGTTTCGCTCAAGCAGTATGTTTTAGGAATGCAGCTAATTGGAATCTGGGCAGTTATTGCCGCGACCTTGGGTCCGATTCAGAACGTCTTGGGCTGGGGCATCTCAGGGGCACTTTGGCCGGGTTACGACCCGATCGCAAAAACCATAAGCGACCTAGCTGCCGACGATTCTCCAGTGAAGTGGATTCAGTCCAGTTTCTTTCTCTTTGGAGCACTACTGACCCTTATCGGAGCCTGGAGCGCCAGAGCTTTTGCGCTACCCGGTCGAATTGCTCTAGGCATGGCGGGCTTTGCCGCCATTGGATACACCTACTACGCAACCCCATCGCAGATTTCCCACTCCGATGAACATCGCTTCTACGCCACCATCGCCTTTGTTTTGTTTTCAGCCTGGCCGATCTTGGCGATGCGATTCGATAAGCGTTACCACTGGGCACTCAGGCCAGTAGGTGCGATTAGCGCCACCGTAGTGATGGGCCTGACCACTCTGTGGTTCCTGCTTACGTGGCTTGAGCCGGGTCAGCCTATCGTTGGGCTTTCGGAGCGAGTTATCGCGGTTATGCAGGTGGTGTGGCTCTCATTTGCTATCTGGGCGCAGTATCTGCATCAGCGTAAAAAAGAGAAAGACAAGCTCATGGACCTCGAAGGCGAAGAGTTGTTTGGCTAAATGCCTCTAAAAATCAGCTCGGTTCCCTCACGGGGCCGATAAAGAAAAAGGCTAGTTTCCCCTTTATCTACTTCAAATTGTCGGGCATTCAGCGTAATGTCATTGTGACGGGGTCCAGGAGGACAACTTGATCAGATTTATGCGTGCGCTATTTGTTCTTTTGCTTTCGGTTATGCTCGGCGCAACTTCCAACCTGCCGGCTTATGCAGACTCGCGGGTCACTTACATCGTCATGCCAAATTCCGGCGCCGCCGCCGATGTGAGATCGCTGATTGCAAGCCTCGGCGAATACCCAGAGGCCCAGCTCGCCCTGGTTGACGACCTGTTTATTGTTGAGCTGCTACCGGTTGATGCTGTCAGACTCGCACAAAGCGAGTTGGTTGCCTTTGTCGAACAAGACACCCAGGTAACCACTGCTGGAACTCAGAACCCAACTCCATCTTGGGGACTGGACCGTGTCGATGGAGCTATGGATGGCTCATTCGGATTCCCAGATCAGGCTGGTGAAGGCGTCATCGCCTACGTTTTTGACACCGGAGTTGCAGGTGATCACCCAGACCTTGTTGGTCGCGTTTCTCAGGGCTTCGATGCATTTGGTACGAACCAAGCCAATAGAGATTGCCACTATCACGGAACCCACGTGGCCGGCACGATTGCGGGCACTGAGTATGGGGTGGCCAAGAAGGCATCAGTAGTTCCGCTAAGGGTCTTGGACTGCAACGGCAGTGGAAGCATCTCGGGAGTTATGCGAGCCATCAACTGGACTATCGCCAACCACCCAGCTGGTGTTCCAGCGGTAGCCAACTTCAGCTTGGGTGGCGGACGAAGCACTGCATTCAACGCCGCTATTGCCACTTTGGTTGAAAGCGGTATCACGACGGTGGTGGCGGCTGGCAACGAGCGCACTGACGCCTGCACCCGCTCTCCAGCATCAACCATTGAGGCGATCACGGTTGGTGCTACCGACCGTTTCGACACTCGCTCGTCATTCTCAAACTTCGGTGAGTGTGTCGACATGTTTGCCCCCGGCTCGCAAATTGTTTCCGCGGATGCTCGCAACTACACCCGCCCTGTCGCGCTTTCTGGAACATCTATGGCTGCACCACACGTCGCTGGAATCTCAGCACTGATTTTGGGACAGAGCCCCGGTGCCCTTCCGGAGCAAGTGGAAGCTGCGTTGGTTCAACTCAGCCGGCCTGGAGTAGTGAACAATTCACAGACCACGCGAGGCAACCGCCTGGCAATTGTTCCGGGTCCAACTTGGACTCCAATCCCAACCATCCCCGGCGCGCCAACTGGATTGGTCGCAACCGAGACTGGCCGAGGATTTGCAGCCTTCAGCTGGAATGCGGTAGATGGTGCGACTGGATACCAGGTTGAGTTCCGCAAAGGTAGCCAGAACGCCTTTAGTTCCGCCACCGTCACTGTCAATAGATTTAGAGTCGACGGCCTCTCCGGCGGCGAAATGGGTTACATCAGAGTCCGCGCCGTCTCCGCCGCGGGTGTCAGCAAGTTCAGCTCCACTGTCGGAGCAAGATCTTCAGTCGAGGTCAGCTCGGAACCTCGAAACCTAACGCTAGATGCCACATCGAAGTTTGGAATGGTTTTATCCTGGGCCACCCCAACCTACCTCGGCGGTGCCTCCAACCTGAGCTATCGGGTGGAAATGAAAACGACCGGAGATTGGAATTCGGTATCCTCCGGTCCAACAAACAATCTTCGTATTTCAAATATGACGACCCCTCATCGGTTCAGGGTGTTTGCTATAAACGAGGCTGGCCAGTCGGCACCTTCAACCGAAGTTACCTTCGACCCAGCGCTGGTGTATGCGGTCCAGACCGTCTCCGCAACCATTGAGGGCGGAAGCAATGCAATTGTTTCTTGGGTTTCTGATGCTCCAGCTGGGACCAACTTTGAAGTTGTGCTGACAAGGACCGCCGGTTTACCAACTCCGGTGACCTTCGTGGTTCTAGGTAATCGGCACCGGTTGACCGGTTTGACCCGGTCGACTGATTACCGAGTCACCGTGACTCCGATCGGAACCATCAGGGGTCTTCAGTCAGCCACCGCATTTGCAACTGCCGCGGTAGCCCCAAGTGCTCCGCGAGTTATCTCAAATAGTCGACAAGAAGCTGGTTGGGTGCTGACTTTTGATGCTCCGCTAGACAATGGCGGGACTCCAATTACCTCTTATCGCTTGGAGCAGCTCTCGGGTAGCACCTGGGTAACTGCCCAAACCAGTTCTTCAACAGTGTTCACCGTCCCGCTGCCAGCGAGAGGAACCTTCCAAGACTTCCGCCTTATCGGTGTTAATGCCATCGGAGACTCCGTACCGAGCAGCCTTATTCGCATTTCGACTCCTGCAGTAAGGCCTAGCGCACCCCAGAATTTCTCCGCAGAACTCCAAGCTGATGGTCGGGTTCAAATGAGCTGGGGAGCTCCGGCTGATGATGGTGGAGCAGCGGTATCGAACTACCGCATTGAGGTGCTTCGAGGCGGAGTTTGGTCAACACTCACTACCCAGCGCAATCTCACCAACTCTTCAATTGTTGTCCCCAAGGGTACGACCGTGAGTTACCGAGTTTTGGCTGCGAACACTGTCGGTTTCTCGGATCCAACCCCTGCCATCGCTTTCTCAAGGGCAGCGACAGTTCCGGGTGCGGTGGCAGGGCTAACTGCAACCATTACAAATGGGGTTGTTCGCTTGAATTGGAGTGCTCCCACTGATGACGGTGGAAGTCCAACTCTTGGCTATCGAATTGAGCAGCGAAACGGTGCAGATTGGTCCGTAATTGCACAGGGCGTTTCAACACCTAGCCTCTCGCTTCCAATCGCTGCACCGGGACAAGTCATGTTGTTCAGGGTGCTGGCAGAAAATGCCCTGGGATTCTCTGCTCCAAGCGGCGAGCGTGGTGTAACCATTCCATTTGACCGAGCTACGGCGCCACAAAACTTTGCTGCAGTAATGGAGGCCGGTCGAGTAAGGCTTAACTGGACCGCCCCAGCATCTGCCGGTGGCAGCACGGTGAGCCGCTATGTCCTCTCATTGTCAATTGACGGAGCCGCATGGAGGACGGTCGCGACTTACCCAGCTACCGATAGAACTGCACTTTTTGCAGCGGTGACCCCAGGAAAGACCGCTTCATTCCGATTGCAGGCAGAGACTCAGGGGGCCGGTGTCGGTGCAGCTTCTCCTGATGTTTTGGTGGCCGTTCCTGCCACTGTGCCGCAAGATCCTCAATCCATCACTGGACAAATGCGACCAGCGGTTGGCGTTCAATTGAATTGGACTCCTCCAGCCAGCGATGGTGGTTCGCCAGTGCTTGAGTATCGAGTAGAACTTTCCACTGCTCAGGGCTGGGTATTGCTAACTCGCACTTCTAACCTGACTTTCTTAGCTCCACTTGGCAACCCAGGTGTAACAATGTTGCACCGAGTGGTAGCAGTGAACGCGGTGGGCAACTCAGCGGGCAGCAGAATCGTCTCGACCCAGATGGGCACTGCGCCGGCTACTGCCCCGCTGTCCTTCAGCGCAGTCATATCTGGCAGCAGCGTTGTGCTCAGTTGGCAAGCGCCAGCGATTATGGGCGGAGTGCTTTCTTCATATGAAGTGCAGGAGCTTCGCGGTGGCGTTTTCACACGAATCTTCACCACGAGAGCTCTATTTGCCGTTCACCGTGTTCCAGCGCCTGGACAGACTGCGGTCTACCGAGTCTTTGCTAACACGAATGCTGGAGTCGGAAGCTTCGCCGACGCCGAGGTCACTGCTCCTAAGGTTGCCCCGGGAGCGCCTGTGGTCTTGTCGGCACAATCTGTCGGGCTGGTGAACACATTCACTTGGCGCGTTGGTGCTACCGGCGGTGGAACCCTCGACCGGGCCCTGCTCTATAGAGACGTTTCTGGAGAGTGGGTTTTGGTCGGTGATGCAAGCGCTACCGCCGGAACCATGCAGGTTGCGAACAACTTACTGGGTCAGACCCACCGCTATGTATTGCGTATCTCAAACGAGGTTGGTGTTTCGGTTAACTCGACACCATTTAGCCTCCGACACGCAATTGTGGTTTCGGGTGCCGCCACTGATCTGACCGCTCGAGCTCAGGGAAATTCGCTGATCTTGAATTGGAACAACCCGACCTTCACCGGCGGTTCTGTCCCAACTCAAGCTGAGGTTCAATCCAGTGTCGATGGTGTCAGCTGGGTTAGGGTTGCCAGTGTTAACTCAACCAGCGCAACCGTAGCTCTTCCAGGCAAGGGTCGAAGCCTTAGCTATCGAGTGATAGTGATAAATGCCGCGGGCAGAGCAGCACCGTCTCAGCAAATCTCATTCCTGAACCCATTCACCGCGCCAATTGGAACGATTAGCGCTTCGGGTCGAAAGGTAGCTACGGACAAAGTCACCTTTACGGTCACAGCACCTTTGGACTTTGGTGGTTACTCGGAGCTCAGTTTGGTAATCGAGCGCCAAGGTGCACTGGCTTGGGTTTCCAGCAATGAGATTAAGTTGCTTAGGCCAGGGGCGAGCGTCGCGGTGACAGTTGCACTGCCTGTGACGCGCGGCACCTACACATACCGGATCGTAGTTTCAAATCCAAGCGGAGAGCTAGAACGGTTGGTCACCTTCACGCACTAGGTCGAGGACCGTTTGCTTTGACTAAAAGTAAATGCTGAGGCGGGATTCAACGAGCTTTGCAAAAGATGCGACGGAGCCTGAGGCTGCCTTGAGCTCCACGTAGTCAAGGAACATTGAAATTGATCCATCTGGGTACTGAAGCAGGACGCAGGGTTCTCGTCCCTTTGAAGCGGCTAATTCAGCATCGGTTCGTTCATTCATGTGAACAAGCTTCATTTGAATGCCGTGATCCTGAAGCAGCTTCTTTTCAAATTCCTTGAACTTCGCCTTTTTCTTAATCGGGGAGTGTGTGATGTCGCAGAGATTGCACTCTCTGATTCCAATTAGGTGCCCAAGGAAATAGGAAACTTCTCCGATGATTCCACCGTCTGCTTTGTAGACACCGATAAGTGTCGCCCCATTTGATTGCATCATAGAGAGAACACTTTGCTCAAGCATCTACTTCCCATCTAGGTTTTTGGTTTCTAGCCTTACTGAAGTAGTTTTGCTGCATGAAACCTGTAATTGGACTCACCAGTTATCGCCAGCGCGGTCAAACCGGCGTCTGGGATACCGAAATGGCGATGTTGCCAGCCTTCTATCTCGAGGGTGTCACACGAGCCGGTGGACTCGCGATCATCCTTCCACCGCAGCAGGTCGATTCTGAGGACGCGAGAAACCTTCTTGCCGGCCTAGACGCTTTGATCGTCACTGGTGGCAGAGATGTTGAGGCAGCGAGATACGGACACGAGTCTCACGAAAAAGCAGAGAAGCCAGATCGTTTACGCGACCTTCTGGAAGATGAGCTGATTACCGCGGCCATTCAAATGAAATTGCCATTCTTGGGGATCTGTCGAGGAGCACAGATGTTGAATGTGAATCGCGGAGGCACGATTATTCAACACCTGCCAGATGTTGTTGGGGACAATCGATACCTGCAAGGTGAAGGCAACTTTGCCCACATGCGGATGTCCGTGCGTGAAGGTTCAATGCTCAGCTCGATTGTGGGGGAGCAGGTTCAAAATGCAGCGCTCTATCATCACCAAGCCATCGACGAACCAGGCGAAGGCCTACAAGTGGTGGCATATTCTCCGGATGGGATTGTGCAGGCGGTTGAGGTTGAAGGTCACCCATTTGGACTGGCTGTGCAGTGGCATCCAGAGCAAACACTCGATGACCTAAGGCTGTTTGAGGCTCTCATAGCGGCGACTAAGGTCTCACAATAACTCTGCAAGGGGTTAGTTCGGGGTTAGCCGAAATCGATAGAAATTGCTCAGATCTGCACCACAGTGCAATTTAGACGGGCATACTTTTCGTTATGACAAATCTTGATCGCCCAGAAGTAGAGCCAATGATGGAGCCAGCCCCAAAGGAGCTGACTCTGAAAGACATCGTCGTCGGTGACGGCGCAGCAGCGCCGGTAGGAGCAACCGTAGAGGTTCACTACCTTGGAGTTGACTACGAAACGGGAGAAGAATTTGACTCTTCTTGGGGTCGCGGTGAGTCAATCACTTTTCCACTTCAGCGACTGATTAAGGGTTGGCAGGAAGGTATTCCTGGCATGAAGGTTGGTGGCCGCAGGATGCTGATTTGCCCACCAGAGATGGCCTATGGACCAGCGGGTGGTGGCCACTCGCTATCTGGCCGCACATTGGTGTTTGTGATTGACCTACTGGGTGTGAACTAACTCAAAGTAATCAACGGTGACATTCTCACCTTTGAAAAACTCTTCCCAGCTCTTCTCAGGGCGCTGGATAAAGCCAAGCGACTCAAGCAGCTTTATCGAGGGTAGGTTTCGTCTGTCTGGGGTTGCGATGAATCGCTTCGCACCTTTTCCTCGAATAAGAAGATCAATTAGCGCACTAGCCGCCTCCTTGGCATAGCCCTGACCTTGAAATCGCTGGGCTAACGTGAATCCAATTTCAAAGCATTCTTCTGGCTCTTCAAGAGAATGCAGAGCTAAGTCACCGATGAGTTCACCGGATTCCGTCAAATGAATAGCAAGCTGCAGCCACTCACCCTTCGAGGGCAGTTCTATGCCCCCTTGGGACTGAATTAGTTCCATCGCTTTTGCTTCGCTGTATGGGGTATCCCAGCTTTGGAAACGCGCTATTTCTGGGTCAGATCGGTAGGCCGCAAAAGCGTGTAGGTCTCCCTGCGTCAAGGGCTCTATTCTCAATCGACGGGTTTCCATGGGGTAGGGCATGAAACAAAAACTCCAAACGTTAGCTCAAAAAGATTCTAGGAGGCGCTGTAAATTGCCCGAATGTTCCAGGCCTTGGTTCCTTTTCCAATTCAATGAGGTAGGCGTTTGCCTTTGGCTGGGGCATTATTGAACTATGGCCATGTTTTCCGAAGCACCGCGTGACTTTACCGCGGCCGACATTCCGAAACCTGAAATCATCGATCCCAACAGTGTCCAAAGCTTTCGTTGGGGCTTTATTGGTGCCGGGGACATTGCTGAAGTTATGGCTGAAACGCTCTCGAAACACACCAACCAGCGAGTTGTTGCAGTTGGTTCTAAGACTCCAGGAAAAGCCAAGGCGTTCGCCAAGCGCTTTGGTTTGGCGCGCCACTACGACAACTATGTTGACTTAGCGAACGATCCAGAGGTGGACATCGTTTATGTCGCAACGTTGCCGCATACCCACCTCGAAGATGCCCGCCATGCAATTCGAGCAGGTAAACACCTATTGATCGAAAAGCCCTCGACTCTTACAGCGAAAGATACTGAAACCCTCTATGCCGAGGCGAAAGCCGCGGGCGTGTTTGCGATGGAAGCGATGTGGAGTAGGTATCTGCCGCAAGCATCAGTTATTCGACAGATGATTGCTGCCGGAACTCTTGGAAAAATCTCGTTGCTGCAAGCCGACTTTGGTCAAGACAATCGAGAAATTTCCAGGCTTTGGCTAAAGGACTCCTCGATTGTTATGGACATGGGGATCTATCCAATTTCCTTTGTTCAGATGGTTCTTGGTTCACCCTCACGCATCATTGCAAGCGGAAAAATGCACAACAAAAACGTGGAGGCTATGGCAGCCGCCATCTTGGAATATGAATCTGGTGCTCGAGCAGTGCTGACGATGTCTGGTCACTCGCACGTCCCTACGACTGCATCAATATCGGGCGACGATGGAGTCTTAGTTCTAGATGGCCCATTTTTCATTCCGACATCCCTAGAACTGCGACCAGCGCTTTTCAATTCGCATGGCCCGCGTTGGCGTGATGAAAGTGGTGTGGTTGGACATGAAGGCTTGAGCCACCAGGCAAACTATATGGCCAAATTCATAAGCCAAGGTTTGCTTGAATCACCCATCCATCCTCACGATGAAGTAGTCGAGGCAATAAGGATGGGTGAGGAGATCCGTCGCCAGGTGGGTGTGACTTACCCCTAAGCCAAATAAAAATGCACCTCTGTACAGAGGTGCATTTTGGAAGTAGGCCCCGTCGGGCTCGAACCGACGACCCACGGATTAAAAGTCCGTTGCTCTACCGACTGAGCTAGAGGCCCGCACCAAAATTGGCGCAGCGACAGTCTAACAGTGGTGCTTAGTCTTGCTCTTCGTCACCTTGGTCGATTGCATCTTCAGCTTCAATCTCTTCGGCCAGCGATTCGATGGCTTGATACTCGCTGGTGGCCTCGATGCCGGCACCGGTCTCGACGTTCTTGAGCGTGCGCTCGATGGCGTTGGTGCGGGTCTTAGCCTGTGAAACGGTGTTCTGTGCCGTGTTAAGCTGCTTCTGTAGTTTGTCCCAAACTTGGCCATACTTTTGGAATTCCGCCTTGGCGGCGCTGAGAATCTTCCAGACATCGCTGGTGCTCTTCTCGATCGCCAGGGTCTTGAATCCCATCTGCAGACTGTTTAGTAGCGACATCAAAGTAGTTGGACCAGTAATCAAAACTCGGAACTTGTTCTGAAGTTCACTCGCCAGTCCTGGGCGACGAACCACTTCGGCAAACAGCCCCTCGGTAGGCAAGTACATGATGGCAAAGTCGGTGCTCTGTGGAACATCGATGTACTTTTCCGCAATGGTCTTGGCCTGCGTCTTGATTGCACGCTCCAGCACCTTGGATGCGACTTCAATGGCGTCCTTATCTGCACTCTCCTGAGCTGCAAGCAAGCGCTCGTAATCCTCCTGCGGGAACTTGGAGTCGATAGGCAGGTAAACGATTTCGCCGTCTTGGCGACCAGGCAATTTGATTGCGAATTCAACCAGCGCATCGGAATTGCGCTTGATCTTTACGTTCGCTTCATACTGCTCCGGAGAGAGCATGTCCTCCAGCTGGCGGGAAAGCTGAACTTCGCCCCAACCTCCACGGTTTTTCACGTTGGTTAGCACGCGCTTTAGGTCGCCAACACCGGATGCAAGGTTCTGCATTTCACCCAGACCCTTTTGCACGGACTCAAGTTGATCGCTTACCAACTTGAAGGAATCGCCAAGACGCTTCTCCAGGGTGCCCTGCAGCTTCTCGTCCACGGTCTCACGCATCTTCTCGAGCTTCTCTTCATTGCCCTTTTGCATCTTGTCGATGGCGGCCTGCATCGAACTCTGAAGCTCCGCCTGCTTGCGAGCGTTAGCCTCGGTGAGCTCTTTTAGTGCGGTGGACATCTTTTCCAGTGACTCGTTTAGCGTCTTCTGAAGCTCAGTTCTAGAGGCAGCAGCTTCTTCGCGCTGGGCCTTGCCACTTGCTTCGAAACCCTGCCTCAATAGTTCAAACTTGTTGTCCACCTGGACTTGGTTGGCGGTGATGATGCGACCGATCTCGTCACGATTATCACTTAGGTTCTTCGAGATATCGCTCGGCGCTTTGAGCTTTGCGTTCAGAATCAATAAAACGGCAACCAGCACCAAAACAGCGGTGATGACGCTCGATGCCAGAATTGGCAAAATCTGCGAAGAGAACTCCATGGGGACCTCCAAAAAGGGTTAGGTTCCCAAGTTAGTTGGTGTGTCTGACATTTTTGCCTTTTGACCAAAGATGTCAGACACCGCAACGGCTTGTTAGGACTTCGAGAGCTT